>Ga0207979_100018_pt1 | contig 157179 bp, 139 predicted proteins | sample LakWasM124_LOW14_2_FD_183936 | JGI IMG/M metagenome (GOLD analysis project Ga0207979, IMG submission 183936) | Freshwater sediment methanotrophic microbial communities from Lake Washington under simulated oxygen tension - Sediment Metagenome... | ecosystem: Environmental > Aquatic > Freshwater...
TTAAAAGACACCTTGGAAAAACTCCCTATCTGGCCCAACAGCCGCATCGACGAATTGCTGCCTTTCGGTGGTCTGGATTAAATCATAATCTGCAACGCCTAACGATGTGGAACGGCTGGGCGCTTACATACCTTCAATCACTTCTGGCATATCTACATAATATACGCACTCACCCACCAATTTCAGAAAAGCGAAATAATATTCACTCAAGTCCAATATGAGTACCTGCATTTGGTTAATAGCAAGCACATGAAGCCACAAGGAACGTGCTTAAAATAACTTAGCAACGCCTGAAATTGCAGCTTCAGGAATGTCCTCATACTTCCATTACCCAGATGATTATTAAATACAACTCACCTGACACATTTAAATCACTCTACAGCTTTTCTGCCTGATTCATAATCCCTGTTAAAAAGACCTCATCACTTACCACATTACTTTTATTAGGGTAGGCATATTTAAATATCACCTTAAATATTGATGCGTACAGTAAAAAACATTCATACCCATAACAGAAAACAGCATTAAATGTGCAGCACTACCGTTTTCAAGGTATTGCCTACGACTAATGAAAAGCCACTTTAAATCACACTAACATATTGAATTAAAAGTAAAATAGTAAAAATTTATATACAAGCGAGCGCCCTAAAAGCATTCCCCAAAAAAATTGCAATAATAATGACTTTTCGAATTAAAGTTTTCTAAATTCGTGCCGCTATCATGTCAAGATTTATAAACACTGCAAGCCTTGCTGTGTTTGTTTGGAGCTGAGCGGTACGACAGCTTATATATCATCGTGTGTTGAACAATATTCTTTGATGCCACTCTCAGAATATTGTTCAACACATAAATATTACAAAATACTTAAAGGACACTCACATGACTATTATAAGTTCTATGGCGGCATCAGGCATTTCTCTTGCCACGTTATCCACTAGCCAGGTGAGCAAACTTACCTCTGATCAACTAGATGAAATGACATCGACTCAAGTTGCTCAGTTGACTAGCGCCCAGGTCAATGTTATTTCACCTGCGGCCATTGTCACTCTGAGTTCAGAGCAGCTTAGCTCCTTTACTTATAGCTTTTCACCAAATCAAGAAAAACTGTTTACTCCAGCTCAAATTGCCTCACTGACCACCTATCAGATCACTCTGTTTGAACCCGAGGACATTGCCGTATTGACCAGCGCCCAAGTTGCCCAACTAGCATCAGACGGGGTAAGCGCATGGAATACCACTCAAGTGTCTACCCTCAAGGCATCTCAGATACAAGGACTGGCGACAGAAGCCTTAGCGGCGCTTGGCAGTACCGGCTTTAATGCCTTGAGCGCTACCGTTGTCGCCGCCCTAAGCACAACTCAACTTGGCGCACTGACCAGCACTCAGGTCGCAGCTCTGGAAACCGCCGACATCGCCGCCTTGACCAGCGCTCAAATCAGCAAACTGGCCACCGACGGGATCAGCGCTTGGTCCGCCGGTCAAGTGGGCAGCCTGAAGGCCACTCAGGTACAAGGACTGGCCACCGACGCCTTAGCGGGGCTAAGCAGCACCAGCCTGAACGCCTTGAGCGCTACCGCGGTCGCCGCGCTGAGCACGACCCAGTTTGGCGCATTGACCAGCGACCAAGTCTCAGCCCTGGAAACCGCCGACATCGCCGCCTTGACCAGCGCTCAAATCAGCAAACTGGCCACCGACGGGATCAGCGCTTGGTCCGCCGGTCAAGTGGGCGGCCTGAAGGCCAACCAGGTACAAGGGCTGGCCACCGACGCCTTAGCGGCGCTGAGCAGCACCAGCCTGAACGCCCTGAGCGCTACCGCGGTCGCCGGACTGAGCACGACCCAGTTTGGCGCACTGACCAGCACCCAGGTCTCAGCCCTGGAAACCGCCGATATCGCCGCCTTGAGCAGCGATCAAATCAGCAAACTGGTCACCGACGGAATCAGTGGATGGTCCGCCAGCCAAGTGGGCAGCCTGAAGGCCACCCAGGTACAAGGACTGGCCTCCGACGCCTTAGCGGCGCTGAGCAGCACCAGCCTGAACGCCCTGAGCGTTACCGCGGTCGCCGGACTGAGCACGACTCAGCTTGGCGCACTGACCAGCACCCAGGTCTCAGCCCTGGAAACCGCCGATATCGCCGCCTTGAGCAGCGCTCAAATCAGCAAACTGGCTACCGACGGAATCAGCGCCTGGTCCGCCGGCCAAGTGGGCAGCCTGAAGGCCAACCAGGTACAAGGACTGGCCACCGACGCCTTAGCGGCGCTGAGCAGCACTAGCCTGAACGCCCTGAGCGCTACCGCGGTCGCCGCGCTGACCAGCACCCAGCTTGGCGCACTGACCAGCACCCAGGTCTCAGCCCTGGAAACCGCCGACATCGCCGCCTTGAGCAGCGCTCAAATCAGCAAACTGGCCACCGACGGGATCAGCGCCTGGTCCGCCAGCCAAGTGGGCAGCCTGAAGGCCACCCAGATAGAAGGACTGGCCACCGACGCCTTAGCGGCGCTGAGCAGCACCAGCCTGAACGCCTTGAGCGCTACCGCGGTCGCCGCGCTGAGCACGACTCAGCTTGGCGCGCTGACCAGCGACCAGGTCTCAGCCCTGGAAACCGCCGATATCGCCGCCTTGAGCAGCGCTCAAATCAGCAAACTGGCCACCGACGGAATCAGCGCCTGGTCCGCCGGTCAAGTGGGCAGCCTGAAGGCCACCCAGGTACAAGGACTGACCACCGACGCCTTAGCGGGGCTGAGCAGCACCAGCCTGAACGCCCTGAGCGCTACCGCGGTCGCCGCGCTGAGCACGACCCAGCTTGGCGCGCTGACCAGCGACCAGGTCTCAGCCCTGGAAACCGCCGACATCGCCGCCTTGAGCAGCGCTCAAATCAGCAAACTGGCCACCGACGGAATCAGCGCCTGGTCCGCCGGTCAAGTGGGCAGCCTGAAGGCCAACCAGGTACAAGGACTGGCCACCGACGCCTTAGCGGCGCTGAGCAGCACCAGCCTGAACGCCCTGAGCGCTACCGCGGTCGCCGCCCTGAGCACGACTCAGCTTGGCGCACTGACCAGCACCCAGGTCTCAGCCCTGGAAACCGCCGACATCGCCGCCTTGAGCAGCGCTCAAATCAGCAAACTGGCTACCGACGGAGTCAGCGCCTGGTCCGCCGGCCAAGTGGGCAGCCTGAAGGCCAACCAGGTACAAGGACTGGCCACCGACGCCTTAGCGGCGCTGAGCAGCACCAGCCTGAACGCCCTGAGCGCTACCGCGGTCGCCGCCCTGAGCAGCACCCAGCTTGGCGCATTGACCAGCGACCAAGCCTCAGCCCTGGAAACCGCCGACATCGCCGCCTTGAGCAGCGCTCAAATCAGCAAACTGGCCTCCGACGGAATCAGCGCCTGGTCCTCTAGTCAAGTGGGCAGCCTGAAGGCCAACCAGGTACAAGGACTGACCACCGACGCCTTAGCGGCGCTGAGCAGCACCAGCCTGAACGCCCTGAGCGCTACCGCGGTCGCCGCGCTGAGCACGACCCAGCTTGGCGCTCTGACCAGCACCCAGGTCTCAGCCCTGGAAACCGCCGACATCGCCGCCTTGAGCAGTGCTCAAATCAGCAAACTGGCCACCGACGGAATCAGCGCCTGGTCCGCCGGTCAAGTGGGCAGCCTGAAGGCCACCCAGGTACAAGGACTGGCCACCGACGCCTTAGCAGCACTGAGCAGCACCAGCCTGAACGCCCTGAGCGCTACCGCGGTCGCCGCGCTGAGCACGACTCAGCTTGGCGCACTGACCAGCACCCAGGTCTCAGCCCTGGAAACCGCCGACATCGCCGCCTTGACCAGCGCTCAAATCAGCAAACTGGCTACCGACGGAGTCAGCGCCTGGTCCTCTAGTCAAGTGGGCAGCTTGAAGGCCAACCAGGTACAAGGACTGGCCACCGACGCCTTAGCGGCGCTGAGCAGCACCAGCCTGAACGCCCTGAGCGCTACCGCGGTCGCCGCCCTAAGCAGCACCCAGCTTGGCGCATTGACCAGCGACCAAGCCTCAGCCCTGGAAACCGCCGACATCGCCGCCTTGAGCAGCGCTCAAATCAGCAAACTGGCCACCGACGGAATCAGCGCCTGGTCCTCTAGTCAAGTGGGCAGCTTGAAGGCCAACCAGGTACAAGGACTGGCCACCGACGCCTTAGCGGCGCTGAGCAGCACCAGCCTGAACGCCCTGAGCGCTACCGCGGTCGCCGCCCTGAGCAGCACCCAGCTTGGCGCATTGACCAGCACCCAGGTCTCAGCCCTGGAAACCGCCGATATCGCCGCCTTGAGCAGCGCTCAAATCAGCAAACTGGCCACCGACGGAGTCAGCGCCTGGTCCGCCAGTCAAGTGGGTAGCCTGAAGGCCACCCAGGTACAAGGACTGGCCACCGACGCCTTAGCGGGGCTAAGCAGCACCAGCCTGAACGCCCTGAGCGCTACCGCGGTCGCCGCGCTGAGCACGACCCAGCTTGGCGCTCTGACCAGCACCCAGGTCTCAGCCCTGGAAACCGCCGATATCGCCGCCTTGAGCAGCGCTCAAATCAGCAAACTGGCTACCGACGGAATCAGCGCCTGGTCCGCCGGCCAAGTGGGCAGCCTGAAGGCCAACCAGGTACAAGGACTGGCCACCGACGCCTTAGCGGCGCTGAGCAGCACCAGCCTGAACGCCTTGAGCGCTACCGCGGTCGCCGCGCTGAGCACGACTCAGCTTGGCGCGCTGACCAGCGACCAAGCCTCAGCCCTGGAAACCGCCGACATCGCCGCCTTGAGCAGCGCTCAAATCAGCAAACTGGCCACCGACGGAGTCAGCGCTTGGTCCTCTAGTCAAGTGGGCAGCCTGAAGGCCAACCAGGTACAAGGACTGGCCACCGACGCCTTAGCGGCGCTGAGCAGCACCAGCCTGAACGCCTTGAGCGCTACCGCGGTCGCCGCGCTGAGCACGACTCAGCTTGGCGCGCTGACCAGCGACCAAGCCTCAGCCCTGGAAACCGCCGACATCGCCGCCTTGAGCAGCGCTCAAATCAGCAAACTGGCCACCGACGGAGTCAGCGCTTGGTCCTCTAGTCAAGTGGGCAGCCTGAAGGCCAACCAGGTACAAGGACTGGCCACCGACGCCTTAGCGGCGCTGAGCAGCACCAGCCTGAACGCCTTGAGCGCTACCGCGGTCGCCGCGCTGAGCACGACTCAGCTTGGCGCACTGACCAGCACCCAGGTCTCAGCCCTGGAAACCGCCGACATCGCCGCCTTGACCAGCGCTCAAATCAGCAAACTGGCCACCGACGGAATCAGCGCCTGGTCCGCCGGCCAAGTAGGCAGCCTGAAGGCCAACCAGGTACAAGGACTGGCCACCGACGCCTTAGCGGCGCTGAGCAGCACCAGCCTGAACGCCTTGAGCGCTACCGCGGTCGCCGCGCTGAGCACGACTCAGCTTGGCGCACTGACCAGCACCCAGGTCTCAGCCCTGGAAACCGCCGACATCGCCGCCTTGAGCAGCGCTCAAATCAGCAAACTAGCCACCGACGGAGTCAGCGCTTGGTCCGCCGGCCAAGTGGGCAGCCTGAAGGCCAACCAGGTACAAGGACTGGCCACCGACGCCTTAGCGGCGCTGAGCAGCACCAGCCTGAACGCCCTGAGCGCTACCGCTGTCGCTGGACTAAACAGCACCCAGCTTGGCGCGCTGACCAGCACCCAGGTCTCAACCCTGGAAACCGCCGACATCGCCGCCTTGAGCAGCGCTCAAATCAACAAACTGGTAACCGACGGGGTCAGCGGATGGGATGCTAGCCAAGTAGGAACTCTCAATGCGTCTCAGGTACAAGGACTGGCCACCGATGCCTTAGCAGCACTGAGCAGCACCAGCCTGAACGCCCTGAGCGCTACCACTATCTCCGGACTAAACAGTTCGCAAATTGCAGCACTGACCAGCGCCCAAGTATCAACCCTGGAAACCGCCGACATCGCCGCCTTGAGCACTACTCAAATCAGCAAACTGGCCACCGACGGGGTCAGCGCATGGTCCGCCAGCCAAGTGGGCAGCCTGAAGGCCACCCAGGTACAAGGACTGGCCACCGATGCCTTAGCAGCACTGAGCAGCACCAGCCTGAACGCCTTGAGCGCTACCGCGGTCGCCGCACTGAGCACGACTCAGCTTGGCGCATTGACCAGCACCCAGGTCTCAGCCCTGGAAACCGCCGACATCGCCGCCTTGAGCAGCGCTCAAATCAGCAAACTGGCTACCGACGGAATCAGCGCATGGTCCGCCAGTCAAGTGAGCAGCCTGAAGGCCACCCAGGTACAAGGACTGGCCTCCGACGCCTTAGCGGCGCTGAGCAGCACCAGCCTGAATGCCCTGAGCGCTACCGCGGTCGCCGCACTGAGCACGACTCAGCTTGGCGCGCTGACCAGCGACCAGGTCTCAGCCCTGGAAACCGCCGACATCGCCGCCTTGACCAGCGCTCAAATCAGCAAACTGGCGACCGACGGGGTCAGCGGATGGAATGCTAGCCAAGTAGGATCTCTCAAGGCATCTCAAGTACAAGGACTAGCCACAGAATCCTTAGCGGCGCTTGGCAGTACCAGCCTGAATGCCCTAAGTGCTACCGCGGTCGCCGCACTGAGCACGACTCAGCTTGGCGCGCTGACCAGCGACCAAGTCTCAGCCCTGGAAACCGCCGACATCGCCGCCTTGACCAGCGCTCAAATCAGCAAACTGGCGACCGACGGGATAGGCGGATGGAATGCTAGCCAAGTAGGAACTCTCAATGCGTCTCAGGTACGAGGACTGGCCACAGAATCCTTAGCAGCGCTTGGCAGTACCAGCCTGAATGCCCTGAGCGCTACCGCTGTCGCCGCACTAAGCACGACTCAGCTTGGCGCACTGACCAGCACTCAGGTTTCAGCACTGGAAACCGCCGACATCGCCGCCTTGACCAGCGTTCAAATCAGCAAACTGGCCACCGACGGGGTAGGCGGATGGAATGCTAGCCAAGTAGGATCTCTCAAGGCATCTCAAATACAAGGGCTAGCTACAGACGCCTTAGCGGCGCTGAGCAGCACAAGCCTTAATGCCCTGAGTGCTACCATTGTTGCCGGACTGACTACTACTCAGGTTAGCGCGCTGACCTCTGCTCAGGTTTCGACTATGGAAACTGCCGACATCTCAGCATTGACTACTGCTCAGACTAACGCACTGACCTCGGATCAGTTGGCAGCATTGGCTAATGCCGGAAACTTCCAATACCTACATTTCTAATAGACTTATATCCGAAGAAATCTTCGCGTAGCGCCCGAATCGGTTCCACAATGACCGACGGGCGCTACGATACTCGGATTCGAAATCAGGTATCTCTGATTCAGTCGCATTAATTACAAGGTAGTGGATTTTGTTATATACTTTAAAGAGTTATTTAATAAATGGCTTGAGTCTATAAATTCGCATCATGTTCTTTACGTTCAATAGTTTGACTACATGGAATCGATTAAAACCAATCTGTACTTTGGGAAAGGATTCGGCAATACCCGTTATAAACAATGGTCAAATCCATATTAATTTGTCCCGCCTACTCCTTCTCAAAGCCTTCATTTTGGATGCTCGTTAAGTTGCTTCGGTGGCAGGAATTACCCAAGAAACTCTACATCGATCCCCTCCGTGACATAACTAGGGTCTTTTTTAGTTGGTATTTCATCAACACCAATTCGGTCAATACACTAGAATTATCGGTTGGCATCGAACTCCAATGCAGATGAGACGAAAAGGCGAAATGATAAGATCCCAATAAAACAGGCAGAGACAACCTGAGCAAAAATAGTAATAGGCATTAATTCTACCTCGGGCCATTCTTTGTGTAACAATGCCGCAATTATAACGATGTCATAAAGAATAATGCCGAACTCCACCATTTACCCCCCGAAACCACCAGTTAACCTGCTTCAGGCAACGGAACAGGCTTTCACGCTGGCGAGCCAAGGTCTATTATCGGTTACCGATTTGTTCACCGTGGCGCAGCAAATCACTGACATTGAGCAACCTGACATTGCGATACAACTGTACAAAACATGGCTTGAACACACGGCCTCCCAAATTGCGTATGCAGTGCAGTTCAACCTAGGTGTGACGCTGTCCAATAACAATGACGATACCGGTGCAGAGGAGGCGTACCGCGCAGCAATAGCACAAAAACCGAACTTTATCGAAGGCCTCTTCAATTTAGGCATCTTACTTGAACGCACCAACCGCTTCGAAGAAGCACTCGATATGTGGCGTACTGCACTCACCTTGACCAATCCAGCCGACTACGCACTCTACGCGCAGGCATTAAGCAACCTAAGTCGTCTTCTGGAAATTTGCAAAGAACTGCCGGAGGCGGAAGTTGTGCTCACGCAGAGCCTTCTGGAGGAGGTATTCTCACAAGTTGCCAGCAAGGATTTAGATTCTCAAGCGGCTGCACAAATTAATGTGAGCGCATCGCCTCTCAGCGATCAGGTCTCGACAATCATCCGACTAAATAATAAGGACATATCCTTAAAAAACGTGTTAGTCGTCTATACCGTGTTACTGGGGGATAAAGAACCCCTGGGAGATCCGTTAATTAATTTACCCCCCGGATCAAGCACGGATATAAACATTGATTTTATCTGTTTCACGGATAACCGTTCGCTTAAATCAAACACATGGAAGTTTGAATATCTTGACAGTATCCATCTACCCGCCGATAAACTATCCAGACGTCCCAAGACATTGCCCCATGAATATCTCCCCCAATACGACACCAGTCTATACATCGATAATATCGTAACATTTAAGCGCTTACCGAATAGTCATGATCTTATAACTAGCAATTCGTATCTTTTTCGCGTTTTTTTACATGGAAATCGTGAGAGCCTTTTTCATGAAGCCGATGCAATTGCTCTCCTTGGATATGAAAATATCGATGTAATATGCACGCAACTGGATTTTTATACGCAAATATGTGCCATTGACACCATTACCCCAATAAGCACATGCACCATCATTCTGCGAACCCATCATCACCCCAAACTTGTTGAGTTTGGTAGCTCCTGGTGGGAGCAAATCCTGAATTTTTCTAAGCGCGACCAATTATCTTTTGATTTTACTGTGTTACAAACGGGCTGTCGCATTGATTATTTGAATGGCCTTATGAGTGACAACGATTTAGTCCATAGCACACCGAACATGAGTGATCGCCGAATCAAGGCTAGCTTCGATTCGGTAAAGTATGCATGGGTCAACCGACATGATCCGGAGGCAAAACGTAATCCCAAAGCGCATTTTTTGGCAAACGATTCTGCATCCAGCTCTGATTACACGAAGCGCTCTGCCTTATTCGACTACATTTGTCATAAGACAGGCAGTAGCCTTGGCAGCCATATAGCGCCTCGCCGTGCAGTTGCCGGCACATTGAACGAAATTATGCTCCCCTATCGCAAATCTAGCGGGAATATGCTTCTAGTCCAAATACAGGGCGATAAATCATCATTAAGTTTCCTTGAAGAAGAATTTCATCCTGCTGAATCCGCATTCAACTTTATGTTAAATAATTATTCCGCCAGCAGGGTAAATCTTGCTTCCGATTTACCTGACTTATCTTTTATGAGTGCGGAACTTAAATATGATGTACTGGTGCTTTTCGGATTACCGCCGGATTGTTGTTATAGCTTTATCGAAAAATGTGTCAGTGTCCTCAACGGTTCCAGAGGCCTGATTGTTGTCCTAATGACTGGCGAAGGCGATCTTGCTCTTATAAAAAACACCCAAAATCTGATATGCTCTCGTTTTGCGACAGAATGTAAGGCATCGGTAAGTCACTCTAGTCACGATGATTTTAATAGCTTAATATCGAACAGCCTGATTTGCTTTGAATGGAAAACACTATTGGCAACTGAATAAGCGATTTCCCAAGGCCTTTTTAGGTGATAACTGCACCGAAGCTGACAAAAACCATGAGTAACTTAGAATGACAAGAGCCAAGAAAACTTATGTCAGAGTAATTTCCACACCAGTAGATTTAGCTAACGGCAAAAATTGCGATGCATCGAAACTTACCGTTGTTTTTTCGAGTCTAAATAATGGCTGCTAGCTTAAACCAAGATACCTTGTTGTTTTGGTAAATTAACCAAATGGCGACATTTTTAATATTCTTAGACTCACAAGCCAGAAGTCGTAACATTATCAATATTATCCGATTTTAGTTAATCAATAGGGCAAGGTATTTATACACTATACAGAGAATTTTATTCAGAACCGGGCATCGACTGGATAGACTTTACATTCAAATTTTTTACTATTAGTAACGCTTATTTATGTGTGGTATTGCAGGAATTTATTTTAAACACGACGTGTCGCATGAAACATTAACCCACTTAGGCGATTATTTTTCATCCTCACTTAAGCATCGAGGCCCGGATAATTTCGGAGTCCATGTAGGAACTCGCTTTATTTTCGCCAACTTACGCTTGGCTATCGTTGATCGAAGCAGTGGCAACCAACCGATTTACTCACCAAACGGAAGGCAAGGCATTGTTTTTAACGGTGAAATTTACAACTGGGAGGCGTTGCGCAAGCCACTTGAGAACAATGACTATCCCTTCAAAACCCATTCCGACACGGAAAGTATCTTAGCCGCTTATCTTGTCAATGGTGAATCGATCTTTGAGCAACTAAACGGCATGTTTGCTGCTTGCATCTGGAATGAAGATACTAACAGTTTTGTTCTCGTTCGAGATAGATTTGGTAGCAAGCCCCTATACATCTATGAAGACTCTAACTTTTTTGCTTTTGCCTCCGAAATCAAAACGTTATTGGGTCTCCCCAATATCGACGCCACTCTCAATCCGTTTGCTTTTCAAGACTACCTGACTTATCGGTATGTCTTAGCACCCAATACCTTTTTCCAACGTATTGAAAAATTATCCTCTGGATGTGTGCTTCATTTTGACGGCAATCAACAACGCAAAAGTTATTTTACCGAAATATCCATGCAGGAACCGGAAGATAAGCTTACGCCAGATGCTTATATTGAAGAACTCGATAGTATTTTAGAAAAAGCAGTACGTTCTCAATTAATGGGAGAGGTTCCGATTGGACTACTCCTAAGCGGCGGACTCGATTCAAGCAGCATCGCCTATTATATGCAAAACACCGGGGTTAACCTTAAAGCCTATAGCATCGGTTTTCCGGAAATCAACGAGTTTGCTTTTTCACGGGACATTGCGCGGCAATTTGGTTTTGAGTACATGGAAGTTAGCATGACTCAAGAGGAGCTTTTTGCCGGAATGGATGCCAATATTTTGCGCTTGGATGAACCTATGGCCGATCCTGCATGCTTTGCACTTTCGCGGCTATGTCAGGACATCCGTAAAGATGTGACAGTGGTACTGTCCGGGGAGGGTGGTGATGAAATGTTTGCCGGATATAATCAATATCTTAATGCCCTAAACCCGGAGCTTAATCGAGAGCAGTGCTTTGCCCACTATTTTTATCAAAGTTCGAATTATGATGACGCTAACGCTTGGTTAAAAAACAAAAATCTTCCTCCGCAGTTTCTTCGTTTTAAATCGAATGCTTACGACAGTGCCGACACGGCATTAAATGGCATGCTGACTTTCGATTTGCAAACATGGATGCCTGAGAATTTGATGATGAAGGCGGACAAAATTCTCATGGCCCATTCGCTAGAGGGCCGCTACCCATTTTTGGATCTGGAGCTATACCGTTTTGCTTCCCGACTCCCACAGGATATGAAACTGGCCCCGGACCAATCTCGGAAACATATCCTCGTGAAATTGATGGAAAATAAATTACCAAAATCCATCATAGAACGACCCAAGATGGGCTTTTCTGTACCCCCCATCTTTTTCTTGCAACATTTACAGGCTCGATTCCTCACCACACTGGAATCGCTCCGCAGCCAGCCGGTTGCCGACATTTTGGACTTAGATGCCATTAGCACACTGGTCAAGGATTTTTATAGCGGCAAACCCATACCGGTCTTTAAGGTTTGGAATATATTTGTGTTGGTCGACTGGTTTGCCCGGGTATACCCTCTTTATATAAACAGTTATAACCCTGAACCAAAAAATGCAGACATTAACTGCGGCGCAATCCCCATACCAACCTCTCAACTGACCGCCCCCCGCCCGAGCGAGAACCAAGCGGTCCCCCAATCTGAAAACTATCGGGAAAAACACATAATGCAAACAGATGATACAGCCACCACTTCAGAACAGCCTGTCGCCTTCGACTTTAATAAAGTCGATGAAGAGGAACATCTTATCCCCAGACCCTACGGCACGTTGCAAACGCTCAATCTTGACCATTTGCACCGCTATGCCTTCGCTAAAAGTTTCTGTTTTAACGCCAATGTTTTGGATGCCGCCATGGGTTGCGGTTATGCCTCGCTGATACTTAATTGCAAACATTACACCGGGATCGATATTGACCCGAACATGGTCGCATTTGCCAATCAGCAATACAGTCCTATCATCCAAAATGCCACTTATATGCAGGGCAGCGTACTCGACCTGCCGATTGCTAGCGGCAGTATCGATACCTTTATCTCTTTTGAAACCATCGAACACATCCAACTCGAGGAATTAAGCCTTTACCTTGCCGAAGCGAAGCGCGTACTTCGTCCGGGCGGAACTTTTCTTTGTTCGACACCGATATACAGAGGCGAAGCTTACGGTGTACTCGCCAAATATCACCCGTATGAATTTCAATACAATCATTTTTGTAGCGTCCTGATAAATAATGGTTTTCAGTTGCATGAAACCTGGTATCAATGGCCGCCTTACTACACCATTCAAAGCATCGTGCCCAGGTTTGAGCAAACTCAACAAATGGCACCCTTTATTGTTGTTGGCGTATTTAAAATACCTACCTGAGATTAGTTTTCCAGGTACTTCTTTACCACTTTATGGACAGGAAAATGAAAATTGTTCTTTGCGACGGAGGACTATGCAATCGCTTAAACGGCCTGATTTTCGCCCTAATTTTGAGAAAAACCTTTGGCCATGCTTGGCGGATTTCCTGGCCGACAAACAATTGGTGTGGGGCTGATTTTGCTACGCTTTTTGAATCCGACCTTCCTGTCGATGGCTATCCCATCAACCACTATAAGAAGGACGAACTCAATTACAAAATGCTGTTCCACGAAAATCAATGTCAATTCTCGGAAAGCCAGATCACCTACCATTCAAGCTTGAGCGATTATGCCGGGTATGGAAACATCTTGGATGCCAATGAAAATATTCTATACTTCAACAACCTGATTCCCGGATTCGTAACCATTCAGGATATTCAGGCGAGCATCAAAGATCTCATAATTGTGCCGTCGATACTAGCGTTAGCAACCGATTTTTGTGCAGAAAATCATGTTGATGACTCGATGCTGGGCCTGCACATCAGAAAAACCGATTTCGGAAATAAAGTCGATGATAATGCCTTGTTTGAATTGGCAAAAGCTAATACCCACAGATTTTTCGTTTGCTCCGATGATGCCGATGTTAACGACCGATTTGGGCAACTTGAAAATTGCGTCGTGTTCAAAAAAACCAGCTTTCCCGAAAAACTGATCGACGAGGTAAATTGGCAGTCTTGGATGACGGATAATGCAGGGCGAAACTTTCCCTACAACATCACACGTCCTGAACAAGCAATCGCCGAAGCGCTGATAGACCTGTTAATTCTGTCAAGGACTACACTGATCAATACCTCCAATTCAACATTTCTTAACATGGCAGGTATATTTAAAAATACGCATTTCTTTTAACACTATGCCCTATAGGAAACATCCTTTTAGGATAAAACCAATGCTAAATGGGATTGCCCGCAACTTTTCTTAACTCATTGCGTATACCCTCCCCGTTTTGATGACACGAGAATTATTATGACCGACAGTACAATTAGTCTAGCCGAGCAACATGACAAAATAGCCTTGCTTAAGGAGCTGCTGACCCCGCGAGTTGTCGGACTCACCAAGTGCAAGATCGGCGCACTGGCCGACGGCGGCTATATTCTTGCTCAGGAGTTAATTCCAGAGCACCGCGTCGTCTATTCGTTGGGCATCGGTGACGATGTCTCGTTCGATCTGGAAATTGCCAAGACCTGTGATCGCATACTACAATTTGACGGTACGATTCCCGATCTACCGCACAACAACCCCAAATTTGTATTCACTAACGCCAATATCGATTCGGCGGCAATGAATGACAATATGCGTAGCATTCCCGAGCATGAACACCAAAATAACATCCTGCTTAAAATGGACATAGAGGGTGCAGAGTACGAACTATTAGCCGGGCTGGAAATGGACAACCTATTGAAAATTTCGCAGATCTGCATGGAGTTGCACTTTCCCATCATGGCTTCTTCGTCATGTATCGACCTACTAATGTTACTGACATCTGAATTTGAACTTTTCCACTTGCATGTCAATAATGCCGCACTAACCATATCAGGCCCCGGCTACAAGGTTATGGTCGATGACCTGCCTAATCTGTTAGAACTAACTTTCATCCGTAAGGACAAGTGCCTATTTAGCAAGCGCGAAACTCGGGCATTCCCGCTCGAGGGTTTTGACTACCCCAACCTACCAAATTTACCGGATATCCCCGCCAACTGGTGGCTCCAGTTATAACTATTGTCAGCTGTTTCCATAAGATCAACAATTCACTGGAAAAAATTCATGACCGATCCAAACCAAAATATTGTAATTGCCTGTCTGGCCCGCGGCTACACTGATTACCGTCGATACTCCAGGCTAATTGTCCGTAACCAATCGATCTACGAAGCAATTAATTTCAAACGTAAGGAAGCCGGGCTTAAGGAATTACCGCTGGTTATTTTCCATGCAGGCAATATAGACGAAGCCGCTCAAAAACATATTTTACGCAACGAGAAAAATGCCAGTGTCGTTTTTGCCGACGCGACACCTGCTTTTTTACTCAACGCACAGTACGATGGCAACATTGACTATCATCTAACCTGCCGGTTTTACGCCTACTGGATCTGGGAATACTGTCGCAATTTCGACTTCATTATTCGCATCGATGAAGATATTTATCTACGTCGTTTTCCACATGCAATTACCCATCTACCGAATAATATCGTAGCGATGAAATCGACCGGATATCGTGAGTCGCATGAACCGACTAATTCGACTTTGCCGCAAGCCATCGAAACGCTTACCGGCATGAACAGTGTTCTTTTCTATCGGGATAATTTCCCTTACACCAATGTTTTTATATCGTCGGTACCATTTTGGCGTTCCAGCCCTTTAAACTCAGTGCTTGAACAAATTTGCTTGTCTGATAACCAGATAGCCTACCGCTGGGGCGATTTACCGATTCTGGGCTCGCTGCTTAATATTTATGCCCCAACTCAAGTGGCGACTATTCCCGATCTGGACTATTTCAACCTTTCTCACGATTGCACACGCATCTGCAACGGCCGATCGTCACGCGGATAAGAGAATCGATATAATAACCTGCCCTGTTCCTTCGCATTTCTCCCCTATTTTGGCGATACGAGAAATCAAATGATCGGCAACAAAGAAAACGGTATGCCTTTCGTTGCGTTTTTTCAACGCTGAGCCTACTGTTAACGATCTACCATTCAACTAATCAATACCTATGAGAACTCCATTCGAAATTATTGCGTCGCTCGGCCTTGCTAAACCTCAGGGAATACTCCAGGTGGGTGCCAACACCGGTCAAGAAATCGACTATTTCCTTCAGAACGGCATAGCCCACGCCGTTTTGATTGAACCATTAGAAGCCCCCTTTCAAGTACTCTCGGCGCGGACTGCCGCTATTCCTGGATATATGCCGGTCAACGTACTATGCGGCAGTCAGGACGGACAAGAAGTGGACTTCCATATTGCCACAAATAACGGCGAAAGTAGCAGTATGCTCAAGCCTGCTCGTCATCTTGCGGATTATCCTTGGGTTCAATTTCCAGAAACGGTGCGTATTACCGGTTTCACGTTAGATCGCGTTGTCGCAACAGTCAAAAGTATGCATCCAGAAATTGCGCAGTCGCTGGATTTACTTTTTATGGATGTGCAGGGTGCCGAACTACAGGTACTTAAAGGCGCCAGCGCCACACTACATCAAATTAGCTACATATACACCGAAGTTGGATTAGGAGGGGGCTACGAAGGCGATACCGATCTTCTTGATCTCATGCATTATTTGAAAGCCTGGGGCTTTAGCCTCTACGAACTTGAAATAATTGAAACAGGCTGGGGGAACGCCTTGTTTATCAAGCACCTACCAGGATCATTAAATCGTAACGTATAAGCCTATTTCCAAGAGTAATATGCCGCCGAAGTGCAGGCTCGGCGGCAATCAGCCTTGAAATCACTGTAGTTCGATTCAACCTGGTCAGGTTGAACACCAGCGCTTTTATAATCCGGCAACCAATTGTTTAAAACTGTTTTCCAAATTACGCACAAATCTTGGCGTATCAAATAATACCCCATTCTCTCGCTCTTCATTCAAGTGTTCATGCAAGCGACGGCACTCTTCCGGATTATTTGCCAACCATACCGCCTTTTCCTCGTAATCGTGTAGATTATAGGTAATCAGTTCATCAAGCTTCACTGCTGTCAATAAAGCCCCGGCCATGCGTGAAGCAAATGCTCGGCCGGAATAAGTTAATACGGGGACTCCCATCCACAAAACTTCATTAGCCGTCGCCCCCGCATTGAATGGAAATGTATCTAAGTACAGATCCGCACAGGCAAAACGAGCTCGGTAACTCTCCGGCAATACCATGCCTGCAAAAATAAGCCTAGTCCTATCAATACCTCGCGCCTCGGCTTCACGGCACAGGTTTGCCTCCGCCCACTGATTGTACGAAAGCAACCAGAGCACACTTCCTGGGGTGCGGCGCAGGATATTCATCCAAACCTCAAACATCTCCGGCGTATATTTGTAATTATTATTCGAGGCACAAAAAACAAAACCATCGACAGGCAAGCCACAGCTTTCACGGCTTGGTATTGGATGAACCGGTCGCTTTCGATCACTAACCTGATAGACATCAGGCATGTACAAGGGTTTTTCTGAATAATAGGGGATCTCTTCTTCAGGGATCAAAAAGCGATCTGCAATGACATAGTCAATAGAGGGTAAAGCTGTCGTTGCCGGTAAGCCAAGATAGGTAATCTGGATAGGCGCAGGTCGATAGGCCAAAAGATTTGCCCTTGCGCCCGAAGTTTGCCCTTGCAGGTCAATGAGAATATCAATTTCATGTTCCCTAATCAATTGAGCCGCCGCCTCATCCGACATTTGGTGAATACGAATCAAATGATCCATCGCGCTAACCACGCGCTGGCGCATACTCGAACCATCCTCCGAACTCCAGCAATACCCATAGACCTCGAAATGTTCGCGGTCATGCAACTCAAACAGTTCGGCGGTGAGCATTGATACAGCGTGCAAAGAAAAATCGGAGGAAAGATAGGCTATCTTCAATTTTGTGTGGTTGTATCCCTTTGGATTTGCCAAAGATGGAACATTGGACACAACCTTTTGCTCAACATAGCGGCGTGCCGTTTCGAGTTGCACAGCCGAATCATCGGTGATATTTAGTATGGCGAATATCGATGGCGATTTCTTCATTTGCTCAAGGCTAACCCCAGGAATCGGCACATAGGTAGGCCAAATGCACAGTTTCTGACGCAGATGCACCCAGTGATGCAAGACATCAGACTGGTTTGGCTCAATAGCCAAGCTCTTGTTCAATAGAGACAGCGCATCATAAAACTGCCTATGGGCCTCCATTACCCGCGCCAAGTGGTTGATTGCCAACAAAACCATTTGCCTGTTTTCTGGATATGTAGGAGAAATATTTTGATCGGCCCAACTATTTTGCTCGATCAATCGCCACTCGGCAATTGCCTTGTCGATTTGCCCCATTCTTTCATAGAGCGACCCCAGATTCAGTCGTGGCTGAAGAAATGTCGGCGATAATTTGATTGCTTGCTGATAGGCAGCTTCCGCTTCAGCCAGATCGTCCTCATTTGTTAATATTACCCCCAGATTAAAATAAACAATGGCAGCACTAGGCGATTGGTTACGTTTAAGCCACGTTTGGTAAAGCACTGCGGCCAAAGGCCGGAGCTTTATCGTTTCGAGTTGATCTGCGCAATTAACCAACTGCAAAAGGTCAAGATCGCCATTCCATGCACGTAAAAGATTTTCTTCAATAGTCATTGTAAACAGCCAAATAAATTTAATGTTAACAAAAAAATAGTCGAATGTCCGCAAGAAGAAGCACTAGTCAGCATGATTAAAAAAACCGCAAGATAAGATATTTTAAAGCGCTTATCCTGCCCATCTATCCGTCAATACTCACTTTGCATTCAAAAAAACGTCTAAGTTTCAGATCTGTTAAATTTGGCTTAATGCCTTGAGAAAAAAAACTTTGAGTGACTTAAAAAGAAAACGATTTCTCAAGCAGACGGGAATAGTTATGACGCACGGAATGCCAACTATATATAAAAGGGTGCGATTATAATTCAGATCGGGTGTAAATACATTCTACAGGGCGTTTACCTATAGCATTACCGATTAGAGGAAGAGAAATTGAATAAATCCGATTAGGTTTGATAAGCCTGAATGACTTTTCTGTCATGTGCAAGCGAGAACGCTTGCTTTTGTAGCGCATCTTTTTGGCTTTGTACCACCGCCTCAAATTGCCTGTCTGTCGCTTGCATCTGAACCATCATAGCTACAACTGCCTTACGTTCAAAAGGCGACAGCGGTAATGCACATAGCTGTTCCAATGCCGCCCTCCTGTCAACCAGTAAGCTATTCAAGCCCTCCCAATCCTCTGACTCAATAGCAGTATCAATAAGCTGGACAAAATCCTCAAGCTGCACCACTAATTCAGAAGCAACAACCATAAGACTATTACCGGTAAGCCTCAGGAATAGCATTCCAGGCTTGCTGAATTTCCCGCATCAGTAACTGTACCTCATCCAATATTTCAATACTGTTTTGAGCACTGGCATCAAACAACCTAGCATCAATATACTCATACAGGCTCAATAAGTTTCTCGCTATATCGCCGCCTTTTTCAGTATCAATTCCATCTATCAGACCACCTACGATAGAAGATGCCTTAGATATATGTATGCTTTTTTCCTGAAAATCGCCCTGCTCTATACCGCCTTTTGCCGCATTGACCCGCATTATAAAGCCATTCATCAGCATCTGTATCAATTTATGCGGCGAGGCATCATCCATCACCGATTCGGTGTGAACAGCCGCATATTTATTCACATTTTTTCTATACGCCACGGATGTCATCTATCGTGTCTCCCTACATTTTTGAAAGTTGATTAGTCAAAAACGAGCCTGTTATTTGAAACTGGCCCACAGCCTTATCCATAGCAACAAACTGCTTTAGTAAAACTGACTGCATATTATCCAAACGGAGCTGAACACGATCATGTTGATCACTATAGCCTTTTAACTGCTTATTCAATGAGGTTTGACGCGTATCCAAAGGACCGCCAGATTGCAAATACGTCCCCACCTTAGCATTCAACCGACTAGCCACCCCATTAGTGGATAAAAATAAATCACTTACCGCTGATAAATTGCTAGACAAGGCGGCATCAAGCTTGGTGCTATCCATCGTCATCACACCATTTTTATCTATATCAATACCGATGGTTTTCAAGGTATTAAAGCTACTACTTACTGAACTTACAGGGCTGCTGGTCAACTGGCGCAAATCATGTCGTATGAGACGCAATGTCGAATCGCCTAATAGCGCACCGTTCTTCCCACCATCAGTACCGGCAAACTTGCCTAGGCTATCAGTCGCGCTAGCCATCGTATTATAAGCTGATACAAAATCGCCAATAGTTTTCTTAATCGCCTCATTATCCAACTTAATATCCAGTTTTACATCCGTGCCCACCGCTGCCGATTGTAAATTCAGAGTCACGCCCGGCAGCACGTCAGTAATAACATTACTGCTACGGGTGGCGTTCTGCCCATCAATCAATATATTGGCATCTATTGCCGCCACCCCTGAGTAGTTTGCGGACGTAGAAGTATCGAGCCGACTCAATCCTGCATCACCGACCACTCCCACGGTAAACCCATTAGCCAACCCTGTGTCTTTGGCAGTCAATACCAATTTCGATACCGTGCCGGTATTGGTTGAATTGTTCACGCTGATAATACTAGCGACTACGCCATTATTGTCTGCCGAACCGTTAATAGCATCCCGAATACCGGCCAAGGTGTTATTGGTAGCATCAATACCTACTGAAAAAGGCGCTTTAGCACCCACCGAAAACGTCATAGTACCGGCACCTACAACCTCAGTAGCTCCGGAAAACTCAGCTGCCGCTATAGATCTTTGAGTCGTAGCCAAGTTCGTCACTTGCAGTGTATGCGAACCCGCAACCGAACCAGTGCCCGCGGTGACTTTTAAAACAGCTTCATTGCTGGATGTAGCCGCATAAGTTTGAAACAGGTTTACATCATTAATTTTTCGCACAGCAGTCTGAAAACTTGACAATGCACTCTTGAGACTACCCAGGCCACTCAACTGGGCATTCGCCGTAGTTTGTTGCCGCGAAATCGAATTAAACTGCGCTTGGCCTTCAGCAGTAACCAACTGCTTAACAATGCCGTTGATATCCATACCACTGCCAATTCCGGTCGACGATGTAATGGCCATGACCTTCCCCTATCCTTTAATTGCTCAACGCATTACGCCCTATCCTGAAGCATGGCTCCCTGCCCACCATCAAGCTCTTGCATCCTTTTGATGTATGTCAACATATCCTCAGTAGGAATTTGCTGCACCACATCACCGCTCTTGCTATCAATAATCTTTACTACGACTTTTTTAGTCGAATCGTCAACATGGAACTCCAAGTCACGATTAGTCTCCTGAAAAATTGCATTCCCCTTCGCCGCCGCTTCTTTTACCGATGCCAAAGACGCCTCTTGGGCTTGGGCATCGGGTTTTGAATCAGCAGTTGGCTCTTTTAAACCATCTTTAGAAACCCCTACCGGCTGTTGCGCCGTAGCGATAGAAGACGCTTTTGAGTCACTTTGCTTATTACTAAGAACGGTCAAGGGAGCAAGCTTAGATACATTAGTAATTTCACTGTTCATGACACCAACCTACTCTATGTGCTGTATGCTCAAAAGGGAGGCAAAGCCTCCCCTGTTCTGTCTAAAAAGGCTATCTAAGTAAACTAAGTACCGATTGCCCTGACTGATTGGCCTGCGCCAACATTGCTGTACCCGCTTGTTGCAATATCTGGTTACGACTCAAACTGGCTGTTTCTTGGGCAAAATCAGTATCGGTAATCCGTGAACGGGCAGCCGATTGGTTTTCGATAGAAGATGACAAGTTACCAATAGTAGTAGTAAACCGATTTTGCACCGCGCCCAATGATGCTCTTGCGGTATCGATAGCGGCAATAGCCGTATCCAAAGCATCAATCGCTGCCGAAGCACCGCCCACCGCCGCATTACTACCTATACTGGCGCCAGTAACGCCGGAGATAGTCGCAGATGCATTGGCAATATCAACAGATATATGGTTGTCGGCGGCAGTACCGGCACCTACCTGAATAACTAAACCACCTGATAATGATCCGTTGATAATCTTTTTACCGTTAAACTCGGTATTCTTAACAATCCGCGTCAACTCATCGTTTAATTGTTTAAATTCGGTCTGGAGCTTTTCCCTATCTTTTGCTGTTACACCGGCATCGTTAGCCGATTGCACCGCTAAATCGCGCATCCGCTGCATAGTATCGGTCATAGTTCCCAGAGCCGAATCGGCCGTTTGCGCCAAGGAAATACCGTCATTCGCATTTCTCGTCGCAACCGTCATACCGCGTATTTGCGAAGTCATTTTGTTAGCAATCGCCATCCCTGCTGCATCGTCTTTTGACGAATTAATCCGTAAACCGGATGATAAACGCTCCATAGAAGTCGCCAAAGCCCCGCTGGTTTTTTGCAGATTGCCTTGAGCGCTAAGTGCGCCTACGTTTGTGTTAATTGTCATAGCCATGATCTTATCCTCTTAAAATATCCAACAATGCAGCTCGAAAAAACTGCTTTTGTAAACTCGTAATAGTTATCGACATGTTGATAAATTACTTTAATTTATTTTTCAGCACCGTCGGATCTACTTGCCAGGTTCTATTTTTTCATAGCTAACATGTCCTGAAGACTGGTTATCTCAGAATGCGGCAGAACACAGGACCTACCTCCAGGTGGAATACAACTGATTACGTTCTTACCGGCGCACAAGCCGACCACCATCGCCATAGATTCACAACCAACCACAACATCGCTGCCGACAATTTCTTCTAGCAGCGTATCTACCCCGCCCATTGCAATAGGCCACGCAAACTCACGCTGAACCCAGCTATATTTTTCCGCCCGCTCCGAGGGATGAGGCCGAATCAAAATACGCTTAATCGGTTTACCTAAAACCGAACAGTTCGAAAGAAAATAACGTAACGCCTCATCCTCCACATAACCAAAAAAATGCGCATTTCCATGTTGCAACAGCGCATGCTCACTAACGGGCTCGCAGACATAAAGAATAACAATCGAATCCTGTTGATGCGAATTGCGCGTTTCGATTGCCGCCATTTCCCGCCGAATATCCTGTAAATATGGGTTATCCACCCATGTAACCGGAAGCTCCGGAAAAACCTCTTTTGCCATTGACTCGGCTATCCGATCCCCAACCCAGATTTCATCCGGTAACAAGGTTATGCCTGATCGGGTAAATCGCTCGCGGTAGTTAACCCAATGATCAAGGAATGCAATAGAATGCTTGCCCAATGATCGCGCCAATTTTATCGCATTAATCTCAATATCTGACTGCCAGCTGGTACCGCAAAGAATCGATGTCGACTGACGAACCGCTTCACTGAGAGATGTTGTTTCAATGGAACCCAACTTACGCTCAAAGATCTTGCGTGCCGGGCCTTCCAATACATAGAGACACGCCAGACCTGCCCCCCGTACATAGCTACTAAGAACCTCAGCTCCCCCCGCATCGTGACAAACCACCGCAATCACGAGTTCATATCCTTTTAAATTCAGCCCGTAAAATACCGTATTCAAGCATATCAACCCTGCAACCTTCAAGAAAAAAATGTTGGCGTCGAGTACCTTCAAGAATCATGCCCATCGCTTTGGCAAGCTTTTTCATTCCGTCATTGGTTGCCGCTGTTCCGCAATATATGCGTTCCAGGTTCAGCTTATTAAACCCGTGTTCTAACAATCTTCTGCCCGCCAGCAATCCGACCCCTTTGCTCCAATGCCGCTTATCGCCTAATAATATTGCAAATTCCGCAGTTCGGTTAATTGTCGAGATGTCTTGCAAACTTATATTGCCGATATGGCCGTCATCAACATGGCAAATCGCCCAAACGACGCGATCATCCCGATTTAATGCATCCACATACCCTTTAAAGTAGCTTCTCGTCTTAAAAAACTTCCCATGAGAGTTATATCGACAAACCTCTTGATCTTCAAACCAACCGGGGTAAGCGCCATCCAGATCAGCTTCCGTAAGAGACCGAACGAAATAATCTTTGCTAAGTTCATAAATCATTTTAGGCTACCCATTTGATCCCACACCTTCCGAAACGCTTGCCCAATTAAATCCACATCGTCATCCGCCAACTCATGCATACACATGGCAAAGCCCAAATAGGTAAACTCGTGCAGCCTCTCTGCCACCGGACAAATACCTTTATGATAACTCACGTCACGCCGGCAAATATCAGACGTCCAGGGAAATCCTTTTGAGCCATACGCTATTTTTTGCTGATACATGGGCAACAGATGAATATTGGTATAACCGCCAGCCAAGCCTTTTACCCCCTCAGCCTCAAGAGCTTCAATAATGCGAGCGCGCGATACATCAAGCTGCTCAACATCCAATACCATCGGATAAACGTAATAGGCATGCGTACATCCCTCTTTAACAATTGGCGTGCGCAGACCGGGCAACTCGCGCAGCTCTTGACTGAGGCGTTCTGCTGCGCGTTGGCGACTGGCAACAAACCCGTCCAACTTGTTCAGCTGTTCGATACCTATAGCGCACTCGATTTCCCCGAGCCTAAAATTATGACCCACCATATTACATAAGTCCGTATTCCCCTTGTTGCCCACAACCGCTTCTGCATGGTTACGAATCAAGCGTAGCCGATCGGCATACTCATCGTCATTGGTAACGAGAATCCCCCCCTCGCCGGTATGAATATGTTTGTGATAATTCAGACTGTAACCCCCCACATCGGCCAGCGTGCCGGTCACCTTGCCCTTGTAATAAGTGCCAGGAGCTTGAGCCGAATCGGTTATGACCTTGAGTCCGTGACGCTCAGCAATCGCCATCAATGCATCCATGTCAGCAGAATGACCAAAAATATCTACTGCCATGATCGCCTTAGTATAGGGCGTAATGTTAGCCTCCACTGAGGCCGGATCAAGATTAAACGTATCCTGTTCAATGTCGGCGAACACCGGAATACCGTTCCAGTGCAAAATAGCCGTTGCGCTGGCGCACATCGTCCAAGGCGTGACAATAACCTCATCACCGGGCTCTATACCAATCGCACCGACAGCCGCAATCAAGCCCGAAGTCCAGGAATTGACTGTGACTGCGTGTTTGACACCAAAGTAAGCTTCGCACCGGCGCTCGAACTCTTGCACCTTGGGACCGCCATAGAAATCCGGACTCCAGCACCCCAGGAACTGGGATAACACTCCGCTTTCGATGACTTGTTTAGCCGCTTCAACTTCCTCAGCACCGATTGGGTTGTAACGTTTGAAAGTGGTTTGGATGGTTTTAGGCCCTCCAAACAACGCGAGCTTCGGATTACTCATTTGGGCCGTCCTTTTCTGTTATAGCTCTGATACATCTTGTCTGGCGCTCCGTTTGATTTGCTCGCAAACACATTGCGCGGCCAGTGCCGATTCCCCCGTGCCGGCCAGCGGATCGCCGTGTTTAACGGCACGGTAAATATTGTCGACCGCGTTGAGCATAGCGCCTGGATATTGCCCATCTCGGCGAACGCCCGCGTCAAGCGTGCGATAACCTTTGAATGTGTCGCTATCGGCGGCACGGCGTTCGCGCCAGAATAGCCCCCCCCCCTCCATGATCAACACCCCCTCTGAAAAAACCAGCTGAAGCTCAAAGATGGCATAATCCCCAGCGTGGCCGCAGGCAAGCTGCGCCGACACGCCTTGAGGCCCCTCCAGCCAAACCGGCACGGTTGGGTCATCGGCAAAAAAATCATTGATGGGCTTGCCGACCTTAACAATATCCACAGGGCCAACAAGCAAGTGCAAAAGATCCACCATATGCGAGCCGTTGTTTAAAATACCCTTATTGTAACAACCAACGACTGACCGCAACTTTCCCCATCGGCCCGCTTGCATATCCGCTTGAAGCTTTAAAATTTCGGCATCCCAGCGGCGCGTATAATTGACCGCCAGCAGAATATTCATTTTGGCGCATTCCGCGACCAGCCTTTGGGTTTCTGCGACCGATGTTGTCAGCGGTTTTTCGCAGAAAATAAGTTTGGGCCGAAAACGCAAAGCCGTTTCCAGATCATGGGCATGGCAATCCGTCGGCGAACAGATACTGATCACATCAAACTGATTGCCGGAGCCTAATGCCTCCTCAATCGAGCGAAAACCGGCAGGCACATCCCAAGCGGCCATGAATTCGCTGCGTCGCTTATCGTCAGGTTCAACGCAGGCGAGCAAATCAAACCGTCCATCTCGGCTGTATGCGCCCGCATGGGTATACGGCAAATATCCCGCCTGTCGTCCCAAATCAAAGCCGCCGGCGATGTTGCCACAGCCTACGATCAGGACCCGCAAAGACGTTGAATCTGCGCTTGCCGCAGTCATTTAATCAGCTCCCATCCCAGCGCCGTTCCCTTTTTTACAGCGAGCTTCACGGATTTGCCGAGCAGTTGTTCCAGGTACTTGGTCGGCAAGCCCAAGCCCGGCCGGATTGCGCGCACATTGTCGCGCGTCAACCTATCGCCGGCCTTCAAGTCTTGCACAATATAGAGTGAGCGGCGGAACTGGAGAGACTTCCGCTCGGCCTCAGTCGGGCCGTAACTCACTTGCCCCAGCGCCTGCCAGGCGCGTTCGGTTTCCAACACCAACTGCGCCATCTCATCGGGCTCCATCGAAAAAGTACTATCCACGCCGCCCTCGGCACGGTTGAGCGTAAAGTGTTTTTCAATGACGGTCGCGCCCACCGCGACACTAGCCACCGACACGCCAATCCCCATCGTGTGATCGGAAAGCCCCACTTCGCAGCCAAACAGCTCACGCATATGGGGAATAGTCAAGACATTGGTGTTTTCCGGCGTAGCAGGATAAGTGCTGGTGCATTTGAGCAAGACCAAGTCCTTGCAGCCTGCGCCTCGTGCCGCACGCACCGTTTCATCGAGCTCGGCGACGGTCGCCATGCCGGTTGAAATGATCAGCGGCTTTCCGGTAGCCGCCACGCGGCGGATCAACGGCAGATCGGTGTTTTCGAAAGACGCGATTTTGTAGCACGGTGCTTCCAGACTTTCGAGAAAAGCCACCGCCGTGTCGTCGAACGGCGTACTGAACGCAATAATGCCCCGCTCGCGCGCCCTGTCGAAAATGAGCTTATGCCACTCCCACGGCGTGTAAGCTTCACCGTAAAGTTTGTATAGAGACGTCCCTGCCCACAGACTCTTGGCATCGTTGATATAAAACTCGCGCTCGTCCAGGTCCAGCGTCATCGTATCCGGCGTGTAGGTCTGGATTTTCAGCGCATGCGCGCCGGTTTGGGCGGCCGCGTCCACTATCTCCAGCGCCCGTTCAAGCGACTGGTTATGGTTGCCCGACATCTCGGCGATGATAAAGGGAGCATGGCCCCGCCCGATTGGTCTCCCTGCAATCTTGACTACATTATTCATGCTATTGAAGCTTCTTAAAATAGGAAGTGGACTCAACCTCATACCCAGAGGATAGGAACAGTTGATGTGATCGTTCGTTTCCACCAAGCACGTCGGCACGGAGGACGTTTATTTCCCGACGATTTTGGGCAAACCATATCTCCGCACTGCACAACAGGTCGCGTCCGCAACCGGTGATGCCGGATACTAGGTAAATGGAGACCTCCGCCTGATGGTTCTGAATATCGAAGCGCACAACGCCAATCGGAACGCCCTCACGCTGACCGATCAGCAGCACCCTGTTCGGATCGTTCAACAGCGATGCAAACCAGCGGCTGTGATCTTCCCAGTTGATGAAATCGGAATTCCGTGAAACCGCCCTGATCACCGGATCATTGCGCCAAGCAAACAAGCGCTCCGAATCGTCCGCCATTGCAGTCCGCATCACAATCCCGCCACAGCCCATACCGGCAACGACACGCAACACTCCCCGACCATCCACAGCCTGCATAGCATTGCGGGAGATCAGTTGTCTCAAGCAACTATTTTCGACCAGGGAGCGAATATGGTTCCCGATTACCGAATCAAACTCATGTTTTAAATCAGGAGCATACACCAATCCTTCTGCCGCGGCATCGGCAACCTGTCGACGCTGGTTTTCAGCCGTTCCGATGGCTATCGTCGGCAAGCCGAGACAGCAACGCTCCCAGGTTGCACCGCCGCCTGCGCCAATCGACAAGTCGGCTGCCGCCATCAACTCAGCCATCCGGTTCGTTTGTACATGGCGCGTAAAATGATCGCGAAGACATGCCGCCTCGATTGCTTCGCGGCATCGATGCTGTGCGCCGATGACTACATCCACATGCATATCCGCAACGCCCCTATCAGTCAGCGCCCGGATGGCTCGGCCGGTATAGTTGTCGGCATCCACACCGCCGAAAAAGACCAGGATGCGGTGAACCGGACCTTTGCGGGACTCGACCTGTTCGCGGAGCTGCCGGAACTCCTCGCGCAGCAACGCGTAGCGCGGGCCAAGCAATAGACGGCAATGATCGGGGACTTTACCTGCATACCGAGTGTTCATATCCGCATAGAAGTTCTGGTCGAGCAGCATGTCGCAGTCATGCCGGCGATCGGCAATGTCGTCAATCGCCAGGATTTTCCGGGCGGATTGCCGAAGCCTGGACTCCCAGCGGGAATCCAAGGCATAGTGATCTACGATAAGCCAATCCCAAGCCCTATCGGACAATGCCGTAATACAAGCCTTGGCATCCTGCGCCTGACTGCAACCCAGCCAGCGCGCATGAGACAGTTCATCTAAGTCCGCATCATCTTCGGCGCTATCGAGCCGAGCCAACTCATAGCCCTTTGCTTCCAACAGATTAGCCAAATATTCCGGCAAATGACGACTGACAAAACGAATCTGCGCGTTGCGCTGGGTTAATTCATCCGCCAACGTCAGGCAGCGCATGACGTGTCCGGTACCGATCTGAACGGAAGCATCGACACGGAAGGCAATCTTCATGCTTATCTAAGCCTTTTGCAGCAAGAACCAAGTGCCATCATCCCCAACAAAAGCCGGATCGCGGCGGTAGCAAAAGCCGTAATCCACCAGCTTCAAATCAGGGTATTTATCCAGCATTTCACCGGCAAAATCCCTTTTGAACAAACGATCCGCATGCCCCCGATAGGGAATAGCTACCGGTATCGGGTTGTAATATTCAGCTATCAAAATCAGCCGATTAGACGCCTGGTACAGTTTTTCGTAAACGCTATCCAACATGTCCGGATTGATATGGATCAGCACGCCTTTGATCAAGGCGAGATCAACTTTCCCGGCTACCGGATATTCGAAGATGGAGCCTTCAAATACATGGCTTTCCCCAACCAGGTTCTTAAGCTGCGTTGCCGCATCGTGGTTGATTTCGACCGCTTGCAGCTGGATGTCCGGGTAAAGCAGTTGCAGCGCCTTCAGGTTCATGCCTATGTTCGCGCCAAACTCAAGACAGGATGTGATCGGACCCGCCTGTTTAAGCGCCTTCGAGAAAAAATTCAGTTTGGATGCCAAAAGATGCGGGCTGCTGTTTCGACCGATATAGTCGGCGCCGAACTCACCCGCCCAGAATTCCTCCTGCGGAGTTTTAAATTTTTCAGCCATCTTTATCTCCGGCAATTAGTTTCGTATAAGGTCTTTAGGTAGCGCGGTTCGCGCCATTGAACGCCGCAACCATCAATTCGGCCCGCTGCCAATCCTCTGCGTTATCAATATCCACGACGCGCCAACCGGGAATCGCCAGCCCCATGCCGTACCGATGAATGTTTTTCCCCTCAAGCCACGCCTGTACTCGCCCCCAATAAAATTGTCCGGCATCGTAATAAGCCGGTTCAAGGTCTTGGGTTCGAGTCGAAGCGTATTGGCTATAAAACGGTTCCATCCGCCCGTTCGGCAATTGCCGTAGCGCGCGCTGGATCGCAGAAGGATAGCTGGCGACAGGAAAAACATAATCCGCATCGTTCTCCTCCAGCATCTGCAATGCGGACACCAGATCGCCACATTGCATAAACGGCACGGCGGGATAAATACAGCAGACTTGATCGACTTGCCAACCCAACGCTTGGCAAGCGTCAATAGCATGAGCAACGACGGGTACGGTAGGTGTGTAATCGTCCGCCAGTTCTGCCGGCCGTACAAAGGGAACTTCCGCCCCCCACCTCTTTGCCAGTTCTGAAATTTCAACATCATCGGTGGTCACGACAATATGCTCGAACAGCCCTGACGCCTTAGCGACCTCAATAGCCCCGGCAATCATCGGCTTTCCGCAGAAATCCTTGATATTCTTGCGGGGGATGCGTTTGCTGCCGCCTCTGGCAGGAATAATGGCAATATTCATAAGCTAATCGCTCTCCTCAAAACATTAACCACCTGGTCTTGTTCAGCGGCCGTCAATGCCGGAAACATCGGCAAGCTGATAATTTCCGCATAATACCGCTCGGCTTCCGGGCAATAGCCTGGTTTGAAACCCAGTCGTTGGTAATAGGGCTGAAGATAGATCGGGATGTAATGCAAATTAACGCCTATCCCCGCCGATCTGAGCGCATCAAAAACATCCCGATGCGTCTTACCGATTTGTTCAAATTTTAAACGTATGATGTAGAGGTGAAAGGCGGAATAACAGTCCGGATGTTGAAACGGGATCGCCATCGGCAAATCGCTGAACATTTCATCATATCGCCGGGCGATTGCATGGCGAAGAGCGACGAATTCATCGAGCCGCCGCATTTGGCTAAGCCCCAATGCGGCGTGTATGTCAGTCATGCGGTAGTTAAAACCAAGATCAATCTGCTGGTAGAACCAAAGCTGTTCAGATGGACGGGAAATCATGTCCGCCGCATCACTGGTAATGCCATGGCTGCGCAGCAATTTCATGCGCTTGGCCAAGCATGCATCATTGGTCAGCGCCATGCCGCCTTCGCCGGCAGTGATGATCTTGACCGGGTGAAAGCTGAACACAGTTATATCGCTGTACCGACCATTGCCGATGGTTTCCCCTCGATATTTGCCGCCGATAGCATGCGAGGCATCCTCAATAATTTTAAAGCCGTATTGCTTACTTAATCGATAAATAGCTTCCATATCGCAGGATTGACCGCATAAATGCACCGGAATCACAACTTTCGGAAGACAGCCGTTGATTTCCGCCTGTGCCAATTTATCGGTTAAGCATTCCACGCTCATATTGTAAGTCTGCGGATCGATGTCGACAAAATCGATCTGCGCGCCGCAATACAAGGCGCAATTGGCGCTGGCTACAAAGGTAATGGGGCTGGTCCAGACACGGTCGCCCTTACCCAAACCCAGCGCCAGACAGGCGATATGCAAAGCCGAGGTGGCGCTATTTACAGCAAGCGCGTATTGCGCGCCGCAATAATTAGCCACCGAACTTTCAAAACCGGGCACCGCCGGGCCTTGCGTCAAAAAATCCGAACGCAACACATCCACCACGGCCTGGATGTCGGCCTCGCTAATGGTTTGGCGTCCGTAAGGAATCATAAGCCGCCCGTTTAACTTAAGTGAGTCCGCACTAAAGCGCGCAAGTCATCCACCGTCAAAAACTGCCCGTTACTGCCGCTGTTGTAGCAAAAGCCCGGAGCCACTGCCTGCGCGCCGGTTTTTACGCAATACTCTTCGATGGAATAACGCCCTCCTGCCGGCAAAATCGCATAATACCGGCCCATGTCCACCGTATTAACGCTATCGCTGGAGGTAATCATTTCCTCGTGAATTTTCTCGCCGGGACGCAGGCCGATGATTTTTTGCTCGCAGTCCGCATCAATCGCCGAAGCGACATCGGTAATATGGTAAGAAGGAATTTTCGGCACCAACACTTCCCCTCCCCAGGCATGTTCAATTGCCCATAACACCATGTCCACGCCTTCCTGCAAGCTGATGTTAAAACGCGTCATGGCCGGGTCGGTAATCGGCAACACGCCGGTCTTGCGCTGTTCCAGAAAAAACGGTATCACCGAACCGCGGCTGCCCATCACATTACCGTATCGCACTACGCTAAAACGAATGTCCCGCTCGCCTTTGATATTGTTGGCCGCCACAAACAACTTGTCCGAACAAAGCTTGGTCGCGCCATACAGGTTGATCGGCGCCGCCGCTTTGTCTGTAGACAGCGCCACGACACATTTGACTTGACTATCCAGGCAGGCTTCAATGAGATTTTGCGCGCCCAGCACGTTGGTTTTAATGCATTCAAAGGGATTGTACTCAGCAGCGGGCACTTGTTTCAGCGCCGCCGCATGCACCACGATGTCCACCCCTTCAAGGGCCCTGCGCAAGCGAGCCTGGTCGCGAATATCGCCGATAAAATAGCGCATGCAGGGTTTATCGAACTGCTGTTGCATTTCAAATTGCTTGAGTTCGTCACGCGAATAAATAATCAGTTTTTGCGGTTTGTAATTTTCAAGGATTGTCTTAGTGCAATGCTTGCCGAAGGAACCCGTCCCGCCCGTGATCAAAATAGATTTGTTATCAAACATTATTCTTCCTTTACTTGAATATATATCCCAACAACTTGAATATGAACGCACATATTTACCAAAATGTAGAACCCCGGCTTTTTCGTTTAACAGTTTAGCACCTAAAATCAACTGCGTTTATCAGCCGAATCTATTTCTTCGCGCTTCCCGCTTTTTTCGCAAAATCATGGGCCAGGCGTTAATCGCTGCTCGAAACTAATTTTCAACAACCCGCACCCGCTGGGTCACGCCGCACACCAACGTATAGGGTATGGTATCGGCCCATAGCGCAATTTCTTCAACCGGCAAGCCTTCCCCCCACAAGGTTACCGGATCGCCGGGTTTCGCATCGGCCCCAGCCTCCAGGTCAACGGTAATCATATCCATTGAAACCCGGCCGATCAGCGGGACCCGTCGACCATTGACCAGGACCGGCGTTCCGACCTTGGCATAACGGGGATAACCGTCGCCATAACCTATCGCGACAACGCCCAGTGTTGTAGGTTTTTCAGCTGTCCAGCTGCCGCCATAGCCGACCGTCTCCCCGGCGTCTATCCGCTTGACCGCGATCAACCGCGAATGCAGTTCCATAACCGGCCTTAGCCCATGCTGCAAGCCTGTCGAACCGGGAAAAGGGGAAATGCCGTACAACATAACGCCGGGACGAACCCAATCGCTCAATGATTGCTTCCAACCCAATATCCCCGCGGAATTGGCCAAGCTACGCTGACCGCAGAAACCGGCAACCGTCTCATTAAACAGGCTGATTTGCGTTAGCGTTTTAGCATCATTAACCTCATCGGCACTGGCAAAATGCGTCATCAGATTAATCGGCTGCTTGACCGCGGCACACTCGGTTAAGCGCCGATAGGCCGAACCGAACTCTTTTGCCTTAAACCCTAAGCGGTTCATGCCGGTATCGAGTTTTAACCAGACCGCACAAACCCCCGCTACGGCATGGGTTTCAAAAATCTCCAGCTGAGCCGGGGAATGTACCACCGCATCCAATTGATAAAGCAATAATTCAGCCAATTCTTCGCAGCAGGTGAAGCCTTCTAAAACGGCAATCCTGTTTTTGAATCCGGCCTTACGCAAGCGTATGCCTTCATCAACCCGGGCGACGGCAAAAGCATCGGCCTGCTGCAAGACTTCGGCAATGCGCAGCATGCCATGGCCGTAACCATTAGCCTTGATGACCGCCATAACCTTAGCGTTCGGCGCGTAGCGGCGCACCATGGATAAGTTATGTCGAACTGAATCCAGATTAAGCACCGCATAGGCTGCCGGGGTCATTCATAATCCTCGCCGTGATAGGTTCCCGCAAAATTTTCAAAACGGGTAAATTGCCCCAAAAAGGTGAGCCTGACGGTTCCGAGCGGGCCGTTACGCTGCTTGCCGATGATGACCTCGGCGATGCCTTTGTCCGGGCTGTCTTCGTTATACACTTCGTCCCGGTACACGAACACGATCAAATCGGCATCCTGCTCGATAGCGCCCGACTCGCGCAAATCGGACATCATCGGACGCTTATTGGGTCGTTGTTCAAGATTTCGGTTGAGCTGGGATAAGGCCACCACCGGGACGTTCAACTCCTTGGCCAAGGCCTTTAAGCCCCTGGAAATATCGGAAATCTGCTGCACCCGGTTATCGCCACTGGAAGGCGACTGCATCAGCTGTAAATAATCCAATACAATCAAGCCCAGCTGGCCGTGTTCGCGCGCCAAGCGCCGGGCTCTTGAGCGCACTTCGGTCGGCGTTAACGCCGGAGTATCGTCGATGAATAATTTGGTTTCAGCCAATAAATTGATCGCCGAAGTCAAGCGCGGCCACTCATCATCCTCCAGCTTGCCGGTCCTGATTCTATGCTGGTCGATACGGCCCAGCGACGACATCATCCGCATCGCCAGCGAGTCGCCCGGCATTTCCATACTGAATACCGCGACCGGCTTATCGCCTTTAATCGCAATATTCTCGGCCATATTCATCGCGATAGTGGTTTTACCCATCGAAGGCCGCCCGGCCACGATAATCAAATCGGCGGGCTGTAAGCCGGAGGTTAATTCGTCAAAATCGGTAAACCCTGTCGCCGCGCCGGTGATATTGCCTTCCTGCTCGAACAGCGTTTCAATCTTATCGACGGCGCGCGCCAGCAGCGACTTAATGGTTGAAAAGCCGCCCTGTCCCCGCTGCCGTTGTTCGGCGATTTTGAATACCTCGCGCTCAGCGTTTTCAAGCAGGTCGGCGGTCTCGCGGCCTTCGGTATTGAATGCGGAATCCGAAATCTCGGTGCCGACATGTATCAACTGACGCAACACCGACCGGTCTCTGACGATATTGGCGTAAGTGACAATATTCGCGGCGCTGGGCGTGTCTTTGGCCAGCATGCCTAAATAAGACAGCCCCCCGGAATTTTCCAGCTCGCCTATCGCTTCCAGCGCTTCCGATATGGTAATCACATCGAAAGGAATCTGCTTTTCGGCGAGTTGTTCAATGGTCTTGAAAATAAGCCGGTGATCCCGTCGATAAAAATCGCTTTCAACCACCTTGTCCGACACGGAATCCCAGGTTTGATTATCCAGCATCAACCCGCCTAAAACCGATTGTTCGGCCTGAATGGAGTTGGGAGGAATTTTTAAAGAATCCAGCGAATAATCACGATCAAACGAATAATTTTCAGACATAACTCACAGAGATAAAGACATTAATCATAAAAAACAGGGAGGATACAACACAAGGGGAGCAACGTGAGGAACAGTGTTTAGCATCCGTATTGGCCACAATCCGCATGCAGACGAATTATTACAATTTAATCAATATGCTATGAACATTTTCCGAACAACTTTAACGCCGTTACATACTAAGTAGAGTACCGTGTAAGATTATAAACTAACTTACGCCCGCTCATCTCGATACTCTATCAACAATGCAATAATTCCTGATAAATCAATATCCTTTATTTCGACCCGCACCGATCAACCTGTAAGAACCGCAACTGACCGCCCTATGACCATTGGACCGGTCGCTCTATTCAAGAATCTCCAGCGATAGTAGAATCAAACCTCGCCCGATTGAAAGTGGAATGCGGACTTTTTTGTCTCGCGTTATTACCCTTTAGCTACTAACTGGCTGATTTTCCATGCCATAAGCTTTAAATCCGGAATCAAAATGAATATTTTTTTATATCGCCATGCCGCCAGATTAGTACGACAGTTTTTTTTAATGTCTACAATCAGCTTGTTTTGTTACTCAGGCCATGCGCAGGCCCAGTCAACTGAAGTTCAAGAATTGAAGTTGGAAATTGAAGCCCTTAAAAAACGGGTACAAGAATTACAATCAACCAACTGCGTCAAAGCCCCCGGCCCAAAAAAAAGAAAAGTCACCGGTAATCCATGGCGTGCATTAGAAGTCAATCTATCGAAAGCCGAGGTCATCTCACTGCTCGGAAAACCCGGTAAAATTGATAAGTGGAAAACAGGCGAAGCGTGGTACTTTCCGAATTCTAAAGGCGGCGAAGTTGATTTCGACGCAAATGATAAAGTAACCGGTTGGCTGGAGCCATAAAGCTGTAGAGCTTCCTGACATGCAAATTCGACACGGAAAGCCGCTTTGCCGTTTTATGTCGATGCCAGAAAACCTTTGCCGGAGCCTTCCGTCCGCCCTGATTTACCCACTGTCAGGCCTTCCGCGTTAGAGGGCATTAAGCTGACCGTTTACCGGGAAATGACGATACAAGGCGGCCGCAAAGCCGAGCCGGCGCGCCGTTTAGGCTGGAAAGACCCGCAGGTTGATCGGCTGTTTGATCTTGATCATGCCTCCCGCTTAGATCTGCTGGAAGCCGCAGCCAAGGCGCTGGGGAAACATATTGATGTGACGCTGGCTTGATAGATGTCGGGCAACGAAAAGATGTTGTCCGATCTACGTGGCTAGGTTTAGCAGTGTAAACAACAAAAAGACCTGCACGAATTTGAAGAAAATTTTACTTTTCCCAGTGATGAAGCATAAGCTACTAATTTTAAAGGGGATATAAATCATGGCGATCATAGAATTAGACGATGAAACGGCTGTCCTACTTAAAGAATTGGCAGAGTATGAACACATTAGCCCTGCGCAATTATTAAAAAACCTGGCGCTGGTCTATCGCAACACACAACAAGCCCATCATACCGAGCAGCCCGAATTACTGACCGACTTTGCCGGGCTACTAAAAAACTCCCCCTCATTCAGCGGCAACCCATTAGAGATTCAACAAGCGATGCGTGATGAGGGGTCTTAGCTATCTGCTTGATACCAATACCATCATCGGCTTACTTAAAGCTATTTCCATTCTAAGCGGCATCAATCTGCCTGCTTGCGGGTTTAGTGCCATCACTCGGATGGAATTGTTGAGTTACCCGGATTTAGCTATTGATGAGGAATAGGCTATCAACCGTCTATTGGATCGGATGACGCATTTGGCTCGTAGGATGGTTTCGCGATAGCAAACCGTCACACACGCACAATGCCAACATCAGCTTACCGAAGTTGCTACAGCGCTACCGCACCGCTAATTAAGAAGTTCAATTTGTTATACTGATCCCATTCAAATTTACGGAGTACTCTTTATGCCTACCATCAGCATGTTTTACGGCATCATCATTTGCCTTTACTTTTATGATGATGAGCGACACAAACTGCCTCATATCCATGCAAAATACCAAGGCCAAGAAGCTTCATTCTCTATCAACGATGGAGAAATCCTGAGTGAAGCAATTCCAATGACAAAAGTTCGACTCGTTCAGGCATGGATTGAAATTCACCGCGAATCCTTGCTTGCGGATTGGGAACTGGCCGTTAATGGTCAAACACCGTTTGCCATTGATCCGTTGCGCTAGGCATCATCATGGAAACAGTTATCCGCGTTATACCCCGTGAAGATTATTCCCTGGAGCTCTGGTTTAATACCGGCGATCACCGCTTGTTTGATGCGCGGCCCTATTTGAACCGCGGCGTATTTACGCGCTTGCAGGACATTTCTTTGTTTAAACAAGCCTTTGTTGCCTTAGATACCGTGTGCTGGCCGGGCGACTTGGATATTGCGCCGGAAACCCTCTATGACCGTTCGGTTCCTATGGTCGATTAGCTCGTAGGATGGTTTCGCGATACGACAGATTTTTGCTCCCTGCAAAATCTGCATTTCCCACATCCCTGTGGGTCATGCAGGAGGTAGAGCACCAACAGTAGGCGCTTTAGGCAACGCAGGAGCAGTTGCAGAGCAACCCGTCACACACGCACAACATCGACATCGGCCTACCGAAGTTGCGGCGGATTGCCTTACGGCGAATCCGACCTACAGCTCTAGCCTTGTTGTTCGTCTTCTGGGAAAATCTCACTCACTAATTCAAGCTTTAATACATACTCCGCAAGGGCCATCCCATCTAAATGCCATATGCCCATTTTGCGTGAAAATTGTTTTGCATGTATATGAAGATCAGATGTTGTCCAAAACGCATATACAACTGGCCCTAGTACGTTTATCTTTCCCTGCTTCCGAAGCTCATCAAGTTTAAGGATTGCGCCTCCAATAAAATTTCGGATTTCAGTTTCTTTTACTTCGTGATTTTCAGCATATCTTTTTGCTTGTCCTATTACAGATAAGGCGGCAGTTTTTGGCAATGGATAACTTGCAGAATATGTAGTGAGATTCAGCGCAAAAAAATCTACTCCACCGTCCCATGATTTCTGCGTATTCTCAGCTGTCGCCCCCAACTTTTCTAAAATGCGTTTACAGACCACCTCGAAATAAAGCGGATCAATTAACCTGAGTTTTGCTGCTATCTCTGTGTTGCGATGATTAATTCGACGAATATAAGAATCTGCATCGGTCAGTTCGTAGGAGGGTATGCCTCCGTCTTCAATAATGAATGCTCTTCTGTCCCTTAGTATTTCTTCAATATAATTATAATGCTCTTCAGCAAGATCAGTTTGGGTTTCAATAGGAGCCATAGGCATAACTTTCTCTATAGCGTGCAGAATGGCATCACTTAGACTTTGCCAGCCATCAGAATCCAGGTGCATTTCAACCCATTTAGCAACATCCTTAGAGCTAGTCGCCATTAATTAATCCAAGTCTTCTGCTATAGGGGTAATAAGTGCCACTCTGTCTCGTAGTGTTTGTATGATAGTCGACTTTAGCTCATCTAAAGCAGCAATGGAAATTGCGTCCATTTTTCGCAACATATCAGGGGTTAAAGATTTAATTGCATTGGCGGCGGCATTCACTTTTGGAAACCACGCCTCGGGATGGTCAACTTCATATTTTGCTAACGCACGCGTGAGACTACCCTCAGTTGATCTAAAAACGTTTAGTGCCTGCTCATCTTTTATTATCGTTCCTAGATCTCTTACTGATTTTGATTCTGGGAGCTTTGGACTGCCATCTTCATCATCAGATGGTGGAATCATCCAGCTATAAAATTCTTTTATATGCTCATCATTAGTAAATTTTTCATTCATATCATCCCAATTCAACCAAGTTTTTACGTCTGGACGCCTAAATGCCTCTTCAAAATAACTATACATTTTTGGAATAGCAAACTCGCCAAACTCATCATCAGATTTCATTTGTTCTAGCGCAAGAAAGCACCGATAAGATGTGTTGGCAGCTCTAACTGATAGCCCTAGACTCTGAGCCGCATCTTGAGGCGTCAGACCAGCTTTACGCAACGCATGAATTGCCTTAGCCTTCTGATAAGCCCCCCACTCTTTAACACCAGATACATGCCGAAGACCAGGCAGGATCAGTTTTGCAGTATCTGGTGCAAGCTTGTCATCAAGAAGCAATGCTCCCAAACTTTTAAAGTTATTTAGGAGCTCTTCTGAGAAAGTTTCTTTTCCATTTTCGTGAAGATCAATTAACCATTTTAAAGCGGTTACCCTTCGATTGCCTTCTATAACGACATATCGATCAACTTCGTCAAGGGACTTGCCTTCCCACTTGCGAACTACGATCCGGTCCATTGGCAGAAATCCGACTGTTTTGATCGTATCTTTTAGCTCGGATACATCAAATATTGACGCTTTCATTTTCTCTTTTGTTGAATTTTGTACTTTTTCCTCAGCGAAGCGCGACTCAAGAATTGCATTCATTCCCTCACCTAGTTCGGAAAAGCGAGGATTATTTGGATCCAAAAGCAGCTGCTCCAAATTTAGCTGAATTGGTGTGAGAAAAGAAGTTAACATCGTCATAGTGATACCGTTCCTTAGAATTAAATGATTTATCACAAAAAAGTTATGCTCATCGGCGACATCAATAAACTTCGCCACCGTCCAAGTAATACGGGGCTACAAATACATAACCCAAATGGTTTGCATCAACAAGCATCTCGCCATCCAGTCAAATTAAATGCCAACCCGGTAGGGTACGCTGCGCGTACCTTAAAGCTAACGCATCATATCATGATCTCAACGCCCGGTTTACCGTACAAAATCAATCTCGTCTACTATGTGGTACGCGTAGCGTACCCTACATTTCTTCAAAAATTTTGCATCTCGCCCACAAAACTGCTGACTATCGATATTTCATGATTATTTTCAACAGCGCACAATACAAGCCCTTATTGGTTTAACCTTAATTATCCAGAAAAGGATTTAAAACCACCAATTGACTATCGATTTCCTGACCGTGCTGCATATCTTCCGAATACAAAACAGTACAGCCGCATTGAAGCGCAGAGCTAACGATCATACTGTCGTACAGGGAAAAACCGAATCGTTCCGCAATATCCAGGCCCCGATCATGGGTATCGACAGTCAGCGCTTGGGTTTGACATACGGCACGTACCGTTCCCAACATATCGCGTATTTCGGTATAGCTCATCCCAAGTTTTCGCGATGCGACCGAGACGAATTCATTGAGTACCTGAACGCTTATGATGCCGCCTAAAGCGATAATCGCTTCGGCCTGATCCGCTTTGCGGTTATCTTCGGACAGTAAATACAACAGGACGTTGGTATCGAAAAACGGCCTATCGGTTTTCATGGGCTTCCAAGCGGTCGAACTTGAAGTCGGCGGGTAATCGCCCCCGATATTTGCGCAACCGGGCTAACAACTCTTGCGGACTGGGCTTTTTCTCAAGTTCGAAAATCCGCTCTCCGGCGATATGAATCTCGATGTCATCGCCTTCTTTAAGCTGAAGCGCTTCGACCACCGGCGCAGGCAACCTTACGGCCAAGCTATTACCCCATTTTGCGACTTGCATGGCGGACTCCCAAAGTTAAAGATATACAATCCTTATTGTATATCTACGCTAATTGACTGTCTAATGCCTCTTTATGCGTTTATATAGCGACCTGCCGGAATGACGACGTAACCTAACGATATTGCCCTAGCCGCCGATCAGTCATCATCCTCATCTTCCCAATCCGGATACTGCTCAGGCGGCGTCCCGCGTTTTTCGATCACCGTCAGTTCGGGATAATCCGCTTCTGCAGACGGCATCGCTTCAACCTGGATTTTAAACTCCCAATCATCGCCAAAATCAAAATGGAAAATGAAGGTCATACCTTTATATAAAGGCAGGTAACCGACCGGACAATCCTCGGTGCAATACTCGTGGGTACGATCCGCGTAAGGGTGCGCAATGCTTTCCTCTACGCCGTATTCGTTTTTGTAAATAAATTCATACAAATGATCGCAATCAAAATCGAAGGCCGACAAAATGCCGTACGCCAATTCATCGAGACTGATGTTGGCGGGAACGGCTATTTTGCAACTGGCTTTACCCAACGACACGTTGAAAATATAAGCCCCTTCTTCCGTTATTTCGCGCTCGGCTTGAATCAAGCTTTTTTCCCAGGCTGGAATATATTTTTTAAACTCGTTTTCCCACGCGCCTAATCCCGCATGATCGTCTTCAAGAAACGACATGACTAAATTATTTTGTACACAATAGCCGAATATCGCTCGTCCCCAATCGGTCGGCTTAATTACCGACAGGGGCCATGTTTCGATCTCATCGGCGACGGTGCATTCAATGTCAATAAAACCGAACAATTCCATCAAAGCCAAATTATACAATCCGGGACTAAAGCGCAGACGATACATCGTGTCGCGATGGCTCTTAACATCGAGCCTATCTCCCAAATATTTCTGAAAAAATAACAAGCAGTCGTAAAAGCATGTCGGACTAAGGAAACTCTGTCCTTCGCCTATCATTGCCGCGTCCGCACGGTAATAAAACGCTTGCAGCAAAGAAAAATAGCACTCCGCCGAAGTCAGTTTGTTCCAGTCGGCAAGCGCTTCTTCGTTGAGCATTAATTTGGTTTTTTTTCCGTCGGGAACCACGTAACTCAGGCCCGAGCTGCGTAGCAGCAGGTAAAGCCCGTTAATATAAGGAAAGGATTTTTGCACCGGACGTTTTAATTTAACATCCAAAGGATGCGTTAACCGCCGGCTTATATCCGCCAGCGTATTCAGCGCAAATAACTGCGTTTTTTCGGAAACGGCAATGCCTGTTTTTCCGATAAACTCCAACAGGCTGTTAAAGTCTTTTAACAAAGTTCCCGGTTCTGTGCAGCTAAACTGTTGCTTTTTCAGAATCTCGATTTGTTCGGGCGTACAGGGCGCTAGTTTGCCGGTCATGGTTTTTCTCCTGTTTTTTCTGCAATCAACCGCTTCAACAACGCTTTGCCGGAAGCCATTTGCTTTTCAGCATAGTCGTTTAAATCGGAATACCACCAGTCTTGTTTGTCTCGATACAGCGGCGCCAGCCGGTCAATACTCAACAAGTCGTAAATATTGACCCATTCATCTTCCACTTTAAGTGATAGTCGGGGGTTAAAAATATAAGCGCCGTGCTTTACTCGGTAGAACAGTTTGCGGTTGTGCCTGTCGTCTTTATCGATTTCGTTTTTGGACAGGATGCTCGACAAATAAGCCCGTTGTTTGCGCCGTTCGGGCAGCACGCAATGGGGGATATGCTGTACGGCATTGATAAAATCCTGGGTCGCAAAACCGTCGAGCCGATAGGCCATCTTTTTCGCCATCACCCGGTAAAACAGCGCGATCATCAGGTTCAGCATGAAGAACTCCATGCTGTTTTTATCGAGCTTAACCAGGCGGCCGTCGACTTGGATGCTCATGCTGGTCGGTTCCAGCAGTTCATAAATATCGGCCAGTTTCTTTTTGGCGTAGGCGTCGCTACGGTCCGTTTGCGCCAGCGCGATTTGGAAAGCGGTCAAGCCGTTGCCGTCGGCTTTCTCGGTATCTGCGCCCAGCTCAAACAGCTCCTTGATAACCTCGACATTGCCCATCCAGGCCGCGACCATTAACGGCGTTTGCTTGAAGATGTTGCGAAAATCCGGGCCATATTGATTGACTTGCTTGAGCACCGCATCGGGTTTTTTAAAGCTGTAGGCGCTGTAGTGCTTTTGTTGCAGCAGCTGTAAGCCTTTGTCCGGCTGCTTGGCCGCTTTGAATTCTGCTTTTAGCAGGCTGTTGATGACGTCGCGGTCTTCATAAACCAAAGCGTATTCGAACAACGTTATTTTGGCGTTTTTGTCGTTGCCTTCGAACGCCTTGCGTTTCAGGTCGGCCAAGGCTTCGGCAGTAATAACCTGCCAATCCGGCGTTTTTTGTTTCAGGATTTCGTTGCGAATCCGCTCGGCCTGCTCTTGTTTGCCTTGCAGTTCCAGTTTATGCGCTTCCTGGCGCCAAGCATCGAGGCTGGAATTTTGGCTGGCGAGTTGCAAGCTGCCCTGGGCGTCGCGTAAACCCAGCAGCTCCAGCAAGGATTGTTTGGGGCTGCTTTCGATCCAGTACAGGTTTTTAACGGCCCGCGTTATCGCGACATACAGTGCGTTGATATAGAACTTGTAGACTTCCAGCGATTTGTCGGTTTTATCCTTACCGCGGGCGTATTTAATATCCTGTTCCAAATCGGCTGGTCTTACGCCTTTGCCGATTTCGCGGTAGCGGGCTTCTTCCTGGCTCAAGAAGTTGTACAGGATGATGTTTTCGTATTCCAAGCCCTTGGCTTCCTGGATCGTAAACACCAGCGGCGTGCTGAAATGCTGCTGCGCGGCCGGCTTTTGCTCGACCGTCATCACAATCACCGCAAACAGCGTCGAAGCCTTGGTTTTGCTGTCCAGCTCCTGGCGGATCGACGCGGTGTCCTGCAAAAACAGCACCTCGCCTTGGGTATGGCCGTTGCTTTCGACCAGGTAATGGCTTTCCTTATCGATGGAGCCAAAACGCTGGTTCTTGATTTTTAAAATCTTGTTGGCAATGTCGGTGACTTGCGGCGAATTGCGGTAATTGGTGTTCAGGATTCGGATCAATTGCTCCGAGCTTTGCAAATCCTCCTGCCGGTAAAACAGGCTCTTCACCTTCGACCAGGAAAAAAAGTTCGGATGCACGATCTGGTTGGAATCGCCGCACAAAATAAAATCCTGCGCCTGGCGTAGCGATTTGATAATTAAATAAAGCTGGATATTGGTTAAGTCCTGCACTTCGTCGACGACGACAAAGTCATAGCAAGGCTGTACATGCTGTAGATACTGATGGCTGACGATGTTGCTGTCGTACAGTTGCTGTTCCTGTAAAAAGCCCAGGTATTTTTCGAAAACGTCGTAGACCGACTCGCGTTCCTCGGCCAGGAAAATCGATTCCTTGACGCCCAGGTTCAGGTAATTCTCGCGGCTCAGCCAGCTTCTATCGGTCGCAGGCCCGGTGATGACGCCGCGAAACTCCTCGAACAATTTATGCCCATCTTTCAGCGGGCCTTGGCGGTGACGGCCGAACCACTGTTGGAAAGCCTGGAAAGTAATCGGTTTTCCCTCCGGCACCCGGATACTCTCCAAAAATTCCTGGAACGACAGAAAGTCGATCTGTTGGTCGGGATTGTCGTAATGGTGCGCGTAATAAAGGTCGCGGGAATTTTTGACCAGATACGCCGACTGGGTTACGTACAGCACGTCGCCGACGGCCTGTTTCATTTTTTCCAGCGTCAGCGCGGTTTTGCCGCTGCCGGCCGAACCGATCACGATCAGCGGCGGCTGCAAGTCGTAAATCGACTGCTGGCGTTCATCGAACGAGATGATTTTATCCAGCAGGTTAAACGAGCCGTGATCGGGATTCAGGTAAACCAGATCTTTGCCGTCGGTTTCATCGTACTTGGCGATGACCGGGATTTTATCTTCATCAATATCGCTGACCTGGCGCAAAAAACGCGAATCCTGGTAAGCATGATTTTTAATGAACTCCAAAATCAGCGCATAGTTTTGTTGGTCGTAGCAATAAATCGAAAACAATAAGCGGTCGCGCTGGTTCAGCTTGGCCCGGTACAGGTTGTCGCCGACTTTTTTAACTTCCGCCGATTTGAAGTCATCGTCCAGCAAATATTTCTGCAACTTGGCAAAGCCGGGAATCGTTTTGGGATTGAGTTCGTTATAGAGCAGGATTTTCACGGTTCGTTGTTATGCTATGGGTTAATCGGTTTCGTCCGGTACGGATTGTAACGGGTCTCGCAGAAGATCATTGCCGCCTTTGTTAAGGGCGGCCTGGATCGGATAGAGAGCCAGTGATGAAAAGCTGCCGCCCGGTTTAGCAAGCTTATTTTGTAACTATTCAGCTCGCAGTTTAGATAATGGTGTGGGGGCGACTTCAGTCGCCACTGGGCGGCTAAAGCCGCCCCCACAGCAAAGATTGCTTCTGATCCCACCCACTTATTTCCAGACATGCTGAATAGTTACCTTATTTTTAAATCTATGGTTGAATCTTAAACGTCTCGGTAAAAGTATTGCCCTTGCTGCAAACATCCCTCTTGGTTGGCGTTTCGATTGCTTCTGATCCCACCCACTTATTTCCAGACATGCTGAATAGTTACCTTATTTTTAAATCTATGGTTGAATCTTAAACGTCTCGGTAAAAGTATTGCCCTTGCTGCAAACATCCCTCTTGGTTGGCGTTTCGATTGCTTCTGATCCCACCCACTTATTTCCAGACATGCTGAATAGTTACCTTATTTTTAAATCTATGGTTGAATCTTAAACGTCTCGGTAAAAGTATTGCCCTTGCTGCAAACATCCCTCTTGGTTGGCGTTTCGCAAGTGGTATCGGTTACGTCGACTTTTAACTCACCGGCTTTGTCCGGCACGAAATAGAACCTGAAATTAGGATCGGTGCTAATGGCAATATCGGTTTTCGCGGTTAAAACCGGTTTGCCGTTAAACGACACTTTAACGTCCTTAACAAAATGCGCTTTTTTAATAAAGCGCGTGACTTGATCCATTTGCATGCCGGTAATGTTGGGATGGCTGACCATTAGCTGCACCGAGGTTGGCTCGCCGACTTTAACATCGCCCTCCAACCTGAATTTCATTTTGCCTAAGCGGGCCATCGCTTCATCCAGATTGGCGCCGACCGGAGCGGAACAGCCGCCGCTGGCTTTGACGAATTTTTTAGTCATGGTCAATTTGCCGTCATTCATTTGCGCAATCGCGCGAATATTGCTGTTGCTGTTAACGCGTATCCGCATCGCAATGTCGGCTTTGCCGCTGTCCGGGGTGAACTCAAAATCGCCGACAAAGGGATAAGGGTTGTTGTCGACTAGCATCAGGATTCTTTTGATGTAGTGATCTTTGGTTTGCTTGATTTTGCTGGTGACTTTGAGCGGCACTAAAGCCGGGTCTTCGGCGCGTACCGGCGCTTCCAGCTCAATAATGTTATCGGATTCTTCAATCGCTTGCCCGGCAAAGTATTCAGGCTTTAAAACGTTATTCCAAATCTTTTCATCTTCAGCGGCGATAGCGGCAATCGGTAATAATGTCGTTATAAAGATTGCCAATAGTCGTTTTGAGTATTTCATGGTCTTTTCCTGTTCTGTTTTAGCTTTGCGGGGTGTTACCAATTACTGGTAGAGCAAGAGAGGTTTTTGCTTGTTTAATTCCCCCTCTCCCCTATCCATCAGGCGAGGGGCATTTGCAGATTTTCCGGCTCACTGCATAGTGGTCATTTTATAGCAGCCGGTTAATCTTCCCATTCCAATTCGGCAAATGCGGTAGTGACGTTTTTGCGGTGATAGTCATCGAACAAGGCCCAATTATTCTTCTCGGAATAACCGACGGTTTGCACGGCGTCTTCCAAATGCCGGCCTTTCTTAATCGCAGCGCGAATTTCAGTTAGCAACAAGGTTAAATAATGCTTTTGCGGCTGCATACTTTGCGGCCAATCCGTCACCAATTCGCCATGTCCGGGAATCACATAACGGAAAGACTGTTTTTCCAGTTTGTCGATTTCCGCAAGCCAGCCTTTCAAGCTGCCGTCCAACGTCGGCAGGTGCTCGGTAAACAATAGATCCGCCAGCCATATTGTATTGGTTTTTGCGTCATACACGCTCAAATCGTTATCTGTATGCGCTGCAGGATGGGCTTTTAAGGTTAAAGTCCGTCCGCCTAAATCCAGTTTCACGCTGTCTTTGACTTCGATATCGGGGGGGATTAAATCGGCAGCGCTCATTTTGACGCCTAATTGATCCGCGGCTTTGCCCAAGTAATAGGAGCCTCGTGCCGCCATAGCTCCAGCTAATTTATGATGCCCGACGAATTTAACCCCAGCCGCTTTGAAAGCACTGTTGCCGTTGATATGATCGGGGTGAACATGGGTGTTGATCACATAACAAATCGGTGTTTGCGTGGTTTCGGCGACGGCTTGTTTTAATGCTAAACCCTGCTCAGGATTGCCGCCGCTATCGATAACCGCGACGCATTTTTGGCCGACGATAAAACCGAGATTGGCGATTTCGCCGTGGTTTTTGCTGTCCGGAAATTGATGTTTGCCAAAATGCGCATACACGCCATTGGCAATTTCTTTAACCGGCAACGTGATGGCTATGGTTTGTGCAGAGACCATGAATAAAGCAAACAGCAATAGAATTCTCATTAGTTTTCCTTTTTTCTGAATAGGTTTTGAGTTTACGAATAGGGCGACAGATCCCGTTAAGGATTTCGCAAAACATAGCCGCCGGGAAGCGGGTATGACGCGTTACTTGGATACTTGTGTATAACGACGAGCGCAGAGCGTGGATGCCATAAGAGGACGTTATTATTGATGGAGTCCTCAGCAAAAAATTCTTGCTCATACGTCTTTTCCTGTTTTTTCCGCAATCAACTGCTTCAATAAGTAATAGAGCTAAAGTTTTCGGGTATTTTGAGTGCAAGCTTTGCTTGCAAAGCAGGCAAAGCCTGCACTCCGGCTTTAAACAAGAGCTGGAAACTTATATTCAGGCACTTAACACTTTGGCAGTCATGGTTTAAAAAATAGGTCTATATGATATTTCATTTCGGCTTTCCCGGAGGATCATTAGCACTTTTTAAAGCGGCGAATAAATGGAAGTTGTTGACTGTTGGAGTGCAAGCGCGTTTCCGACCGGTTCGATTTCGGTAATGATGAACAATTTTGAGCGCGCGATGAGTATAATGCCGAGATACTGTTTACCTTATGAACATTAATGTTATGCCATTTTCTCTAAATTTTCATTGCCATGCGTTGATCCGCGTATTCAGTTTAGTCATATTTTGCTTAGCTCCGCCGCTCTATGCCGATGAAACCTCATCATGGCTGGATGCCGTCACCGTTTCAGGGTATGCCAAACTGGTGGCCAGTTCGCCTAATCGCGCTCCCACGGCCGTTGAATTAGATGATTTAAGCTTGTTCGTCTCAGGTAAATTTAATCGCTGGCTCAATCCCTTTTTGGAGGCCGAGGCTTTCAAAATCCCGCTGTGGGAAGAGAGTAAAGGCGCGCAATTCAACAGCGCGCAACTGGTCATTGAACGGCTGTATAACGATATTCACATCACCGACGACGACACCTTACGCGCCGGTAAGTTTTTAGCGCCGATCAATCATTGGAATATCATACATGCCGCACCGTTAGTATGGACGACCAACCGCCCGGTCACCTCATCCTATTCCCGCGCCAACTATGTTACAGGCATTAACCTGCGCCACGATTTCGATGCGTTAGCCGGCCATGCGCTCGAAGTCTATTGGCAACCGGTCGAAGAATTTAATCCTAAACCGCTAACAGAACATGAGCGCCATTATAAAACCGTCGCCGGCGCACGGTGGATTGCTCACGAAGATTTGGATTATTACTTGGGCGTTTCTTTTCAACACGCCGACGTTGCGCATATTAATGAGACTCGCAATTCGATTAGCATCGATGGTAACTGGCAGCACAAGTGGTTTGAGCTGGAAAGCGAATTACTGTTCACTCAAGTCGACACCGATCAACGCCATTATCGGCATCATGACTGGGGCGGCTATGTGCAAATGGCGGTGCCGTTGGTAAACCATTTCAGCCTGATCGGCCGCTACGAACATTTTGAATTCGCCAACAAACCGGCAGCGACCGATACCGCATTAGGCGGCATTGTCTATCGCCCCGTGCCGCGCTTATCGTTCAAGCTTGAATGGCAACAAACCCAAGGGAGTGTTTATCAAAACCAAACCGGTCTGTATAGTTCAATCGCGGTGTTATTCTGATGAAAAGATTACTTATCTTAGGACTTGCCGCTACGATAATGCCGTTTTCAATCGCCTGGGCCGACTTATACATTATTGCCAATAAAGATTTGCCTGCCGTTCAACTGGATAAAGACGATATTGCGGCGATTTATTTACTTAAGAAAAAACATTGGGAAAACGGCGACGACATTATGCCGATTAACCTGCCTGCGCAAGCCGAGGCCCGCAATCGTTTCACCGCTGAAATTTTTGACAGCACGCCGGATAAATTGGGTAGTTATTGGGACCAGATGCTGTTCAAAGGCGAAACGCCGCCGGTCACCCAAAACTCCGAGCAAGCCGTTATTTTGTTTGTGGAACGCATCAAAGGCGCGATCGGCTATGTGGAAACCAAGCCGCAAAGCCCGCAAATCAAAATCCTGAACCAATTTTCAAATAAATAACCGGATAAAACAGGTACTTACTTTATGAAAATATACACGGGTAAAACGGACGAAAGACAAAGGGCAAAAGGCGAAAAAACCACTTTGTACCGTGTACCCTTCGCCTTTCGCCCATATTTTCTAACTGCTGAGTAACTTCATGTCCCGCTTTTCGCTTTCAATTCGTTTAACGCTGTTTTTCAGTTTTATCGTGTTATTGGTAACCACGACCTTGAGCGCGGTGGTGTTCTATCAATTCGGCGAAAAAATCAATCAGCAGATTGAGCGCAATCTTACCGACACTGCCGACCATAAAGCCGCAGAAATCAGTAATGTCTTGTTGTTCGAACGCACCAATTTACTGTCCTGGCGGGCCTCGTCGGTGATGCTGGACGTGGTGGTGGATGATCTGGATAAACGCATCACCACCGAATTGATAAACCTTAAACAATACTATCAGTTACAAGGCGACTTATATGTGTTCAATGGGGCGGGCGTACTGATCGCTTCGACGCAACCGGATGTATTAAAAACCCGATTGCCCTCAGCTTGGCAAACGCAACAGGATTACGCGCTGCTATTCAAGCATGAGCTGCCTTTTATTAACGGCAGCGTCATTGCCCATGTGACCGCATTAAAACCGCCGCAGTTAAAAACTCAGGGCTATTTGGTTATGACTCATTCCTGGGAGGATATTAGCAGGCTGCTCGCGCCTAAAGACAGCAGCTTTGCACTGCATAAAGCACATGAAGGAAACCAAGGCAGCGCGGACCTTTTTACGGCTAACGGCGTAAAAACCATCGAGATAAATGATAATTTTTCGGAACGGCCCGCATGGCTTTTTGACGGTATCAGCTATTTGGGTTCGATTTCAAACCCCGTCACAGTCGGCGACTTCAGTTTCCAAATCGCTGCGTTCATGCCCGAAAAGCTCGCTCAACAGCCCTTGCTTGAATTGACCAAAAATTTATTGCTTGCCGCCGGATTGGTCGGCGTACCGATGATTGTGTTGGTTAGCTTGCTCAGTCGTCTTCTGGTTACACCGATCAAAAAACTGACCGCCACCATCCGCACGATTGAGGATTCCAACGATTTATCGATTAAAGTGCCGGTTTCAGGGCAAGATGAAGTGGCCGATTTGGGCAATGCGTTTAATCGCATGACCCTGCGCTTAGGCGAATTATTTAATAAATTCGTCGTCGTGGAAAAAGAATTGGAAGACTTGAATCTCAGCCTGGAACGCCAAGTCATCGATCGCACTCAGCAATTGCAGGATGCGCTGCTAAAGCTGCAATCCGCACAAACACAATTAGTACAATCCGAGAAAATGGCTTCGTTAGGGCAACTGGTTGCCGGTATCGCCCATGAAATCAACAATCCGGTCGGCGCTATTTATGCCAATATGCCGCCGTTGGAAGCCTATATTGCCGATATTAAAGGCACGGTCGAATTTGCTCAACGCTGTATGGATGAGCCGAACGCACAAAAATTAAACGCCCACATGGAAGACATTGACTACGCTTTTATCAGCGACGACCTGACTAAATTGCTAAATAGCCAAAAGCAGGCGGCCGACCGCATTCGCAACATCGTATTATCGTTACGTAATTTTTCCCGTCTCGATCAAGGCGAGGTTAAAACGGTGCGGCTCGAAGAAGGCCTCGACTCGACCTTGCAAATGCTGTATCACAATTACAAAGACCGCATTACCGTCGAGAAAGATTACGCGCTCAATGAATCGGTCGAATGCTATGCGGGCGAACTCAACCAAGTCTTTATGAACATTCTCGCCAATGCGATTCAAGCCATTCCCGATAAAGGCCGCATTTTCATCGCCACCGCTAAAATCAACGATCAAGCGATCGTCAGCATCGCCGACACCGGCACCGGCATGCCTGCTGAAGTCAGCAAAAAAATCTTCGACCCGTTTTTTACCACTAAAGAGGTGGGCGAAGGCACCGGCCTTGGCTTATCGATTTCTTACGGCATTATTGAAAAACACCACGGCGCGCTCACCGTTGAATCCGAATTGAATCGCGGCACGCGCTTTATTATCGCTCTTCCACTTCGCTTGATTAAGGACGCATAAAGATGCATACGATATTACTGGTTGATGATGATCCCGATGTGCTGGCGACGTTAACGCGCAGCTTTCGCAAAGGCTATAAAACGCTATCGGCCAATGGCGGTGAGGAAGGCATTGCGTTTTTAAATGTGCATCCGGTCGATTTGATCATTTGCGATCAACGCATGCCCAATATCAGCGGCGACCAGGTATTAAGCCATGCCTTGCAAATCCAGCCCGACGCCATCCGTATTTTACTGACCGGTTATGCCGATGTTGAATCGCTGCTGACCTGCGTCAACGACGCGCACATTTACAAATACGTCACCAAACCGTGGGACCCGGCCGAACTCAACTTAACCGTGGTGCGGGCCTTGGAATCGCTGGTCTTAAAACGCGATTTGGATACCGCGCGCGACCAATTGGAAACCGCCTACAAAGACGCGGTGGTGATGTTATGCCTAGCCGCCGAGGGTAAAGATCAGGATACATCCAGCCATTTATACCGCGTGCAGCATTACACCGAAGCGTTAGCCGTCGCCATGGGCGTTGCTAGCGAGACAGCCGCGCACATGGGCTTAATGAGCATGTTGCACGACATCGGCAAGCTTGCCACGCCCGATGCCATTTTAAAAAAGCCGAATAAACTGACCGAAGAGGAATGGGAAATTATGCACGAGCACCCGTTAGCCGGGGTTCGCATTTTAGGCAACAATCCGTTTTATGAAACCGCTCGGGAAATTTCCGCGGGCCATCATGAAAACTATGATGGCAGCGGTTATCCGCAGCGCTTAAAGGGCGATGATATTCCACTGTCGGCGCGTATCGTAAAAATTGCGGATGTCTTCGACGCACTGACGACGCAACGCCCCTATAAAGAACCCTGGACGATGGAGGAAGCTATAACGCATATCGAAGCGCATAGCGGCATCATGTTTGATCCTGCGATGGTGGCGGAACTAAAAAAACTGTTTGTCGACGGGACGCTAACGCGGATTAAGTCTGCGTTTTAAAAACCGGCGCGCCGCTTATACAACACATGCTGATGAGGTTCCAATGCAGGAAATATTAGTTTTGGGCGATTCGCATACACCTATTTTCAATCACCCGTTATTTAAAGAAAGATTCCCGAAGCTGTTTTTCAATGTCCTCACCGTCATCGGCGCAACGGCATCGGGACTGGAAAACCCCAACTCGAAAACCATGGCCTATCCGATCTTCAGGGAAGCCGTCGAACAATCCGCCGCCCAGCAGGTCATCATCATGCTGGGTGAAGTCGATACCGGCTTTGTCATTTGGTACCGGGCGCAAAAATACCGGGAATCTGTTGCGACAATGATGGCCAAAGCCGTCGCCAGTTATTCCCGATTTTTGCTTGAATTATCCGAACGTTTTAAGGTCGTATGCATCAGCACCCCATTGCCCACCATTCAGGACGGCAACGACTGGGGCGATATTGCCAACGCCAGAAGGGAAGTCACCGCCTCGCAAGTAGAAAGAACCGCGCTGACCTTGGAATTCAACCGGATCATGCAGGCGTTTTGCGCGCAAAACGGCATCCGCTATATCATGCTGGATGATGTGTCTTTGGGCGACGGCGGCATCGTCAAGGCCGATCTGCTTAATAGCGACAGCAGCAACCATCATTATGATGCCGAGCAGTATTCGCGGTTGTTGGTGGAAGGGTTAACGGGCGTCATCTGATTGATGCATCGATGCCGCATCCTACAACTATTCGTTTAACACTCGAAAAACACGGCGGTAGCGCTCGCGCATAGCTTGGATTTGCGCCTGATCGGGCGGTTTGACTCCATAGCGGGAGTCCTCGAACTGGAGGGTAATTGCCAACAGTTCAAGACGAAGCGCCGGACGCACCAAACTCATACATCGAAAGTATTCCTGCGTGTTACGGGTTTCGGGCCGGGCTTCTCCGTGCAGCGCAAACAGCCGTTCCACCGCGCCGTAGAGTTGCCGGATGCCTTCATGCCCAGGGCCATGACGCCCGAACACCACATAACGCCAATAGTCGAAACGGGTGCGTAACCAAATACCGGCCCTGGCTTCCCGCAGTAACAGCGCCAGACCGGTCGCTAAAGCTAGCAGCATCAATGCCAACAGCATGCCGATCAGCTTGGCGACGTTTTTTTGCAGCCATTTTTTGAGTGCCTCCCACCAATCCCCAAAGGCTTGCCTGATTGGCGCGAGTTGCCATTGCAGCGCTTCGGCGGCATCGGCCATCGTCAGGATAGTGACCGACTGCCAGTGCGGCATGCCGCTGCGCTGGGCGGCCTGACGCATTTCGTCCGGCGTCGGCCATTGGCTTCGAACCGGCTCCAGGCCGCCTGAGCCATACTCTGTTTTCCCAGAACTACTGCCCTGCCGACCTTGTTCCGGTACGACGTCATGCGCTATAGCCGTGGCTGCCGGCAAGCCGAAGTTCGAACTCAAGGTCATCCAGCTGGTCTGCGGGGTAATTGCGTAAAATGCCGCTCCCAGAATCAAAATGGACAGCGTCGCCGAAGCGATCGCCGCCGCCTGCCCGCCGAGCATTTTTTGCTCCAGACTAAGGCTGCGAATCTCTTCCGCCCGGCGGTTGATCTGCTCCGCCGCCAGCGTAAACACCACAGCGATCACAAACGGCAGCAGATAAAACAACATTGTCCAATCGGCCCGGTAATGGGAGGAAGCGAATATCACCATCACCAGAGCCACCAGTAGACCGAGGTATAACTGGCGGCGAGTCGTGGTAACGCAGTTGCAGGAAGCCTGCAAAAAAACCAGCAGATAAATGCCTGCTCGCGGCATCCCCCACATATACAAAAATAAAGTTGCGAATAGCAACAGGCCCAGGCACATCACCGCTTTCTGCAAATTGCGGCTTTGCTCCGAAGCCTTTCCGAGCTGGCTCCAACCACACCATAGGGTCAGGCCGAGCAGTAATCCCCAAATCATAGTCTCTATGGCAAAGCCGCCGTAGCCGATGTCGAGATAGGCGTTGCAACAGACCGCCAGCAGCAGGCTGGCGAATAGGCCTAAGTAGGCGGGCGTATAAGTGAGCGGCGGACTCATCAGGGATTGAACAGCCGCATCAAATCATCGCCACGGCGCATCGGCACCACCTGCGCGCCCAGATCCAGCAGACCGGAGAGCAATGGCGATTCGGCAACCGCAGCCCCGCCGCCCGCCGCCAGAAAAGATGGACGCTCGAAGTAAACCGCCAACAAATATGCGCCGCGTGCGCGCAGCAGGGCCAACGATTGCAGAGTATCCAGCGCGCGCTCCGACGGTTCGGCATGGAAGGTCACCACGGTTTCACCGGCCAGACAATCAGCGGCCGCTTTATCCAGCACTTTGCGATAAGGCGTCTCGCCGTCCGCGTCGATGACCGCCAGCAGCTCCAAGATTTCACCGAAGTGCGCTTCGCCTTGGCCCGCATCTATATTGATAGCCTCCTTGCCTTGTCCTGCCAGCCGCACCGGCATGCTGTTATCGCACGCCAAACGCGCCAATGATGAGGCGATTTTGACTGTGTATTCCAGAGTGGCATGCTTGCCCTGACCGACATTGGCGTCAACCGCCAAGTCCAAGACCAAGTACAAGCAGGGCGAGGCCAAAGGTTCGTACTCCTTCACCATCAACTGGTTCAGGCGGGCGCTGGTTGGCCAATGGACATGACGAGGATTATCTCCCCGGCGGTACTCGCGCAAACTCCTGAACTCGGCGGAACCTGCTCCGCCGGGCAGGAAATATCCGCCTCGGTGAATCAGGCTGGGTGCGCCTTGCAAAGGCCATGCGGCGATAGGGAAAATTTCCGGATAAACGACCAAAACGCTCAGGTTCTCCTGCCCGCCTCGCCGCGCTTCCGTCAGTCCTAGCGGAAAGCTGGTTGAAAGGCCCGCCGGCCCTAGTTGGTACAAGCCGCGTTTTTCGCAAACCAAACGCACTTGAAAATCGCGCCGACCTAAACCTGGGATATACCCGATCAAACCCAGCGACACGCTCCCCGGCGCGCGTCCTTCGCCCGCGCCGACGAAAGGCAAACGATCCACTACCTCAACCATAAAGCGTGGCAGCCAACCCCGGTTTTCCACGGTAACACCCAAGCTGATAACCTCGCCTTCCGCCGCCTTGTCCGGACCGCTACGCCGCACCATCAATCTACTCAGCAGCCACTGCGGCCAAGCGAAGCCAATCACCAGACTGGCGGACAGCACCGCGGCGACGGCCCAAATCAGCGCCTGACTCCGATTCAGCGCCGCAAAATAGACCACCAGGGTTATGCCTATCAGCACCAACGGCATGGCGATGCGCCGCCGTGGGACGACTACTGCCGCATTCATACCGGCGGCGGCACCTGATCCAACACCTCGGCCAGCACCTCCCGCGCTGTCCGGCCTTGGGCGGCGGCTTGGGGCCGCAAAATCAGGCGATGTTCCAATACCGGGCCGGCCATGGCCTTGACCGCATCCGGCGTGACGTACGCTTGTTTACGCAACAAAGCCAAGCCTTGGGCTGCGCGGGTCAACGCCAAAGTGCCTCGCGGACTGGCGCCTAAACGCAACTGCGGGTGCTTGCGGGTAGCCGCGCTGATGCGGGCCACGTATTGGCCCACCGACGCATCCATATGCACCGCCCGCACCGCCTCCCGCGCAGCCAGCAGATCAACCTCGTCGGCCACTGGCTGCAAATGCTCGATGGGATGAGAATCGGCTTGGGCGTAGATCATGCGCGTTTCTTCCTCCACCGAGGGATAGCCCACGCTCAGACGCATGAAAAAACGGTCTAATTGTGCTTCGGGCAACACGTAAGTACCGGCCATCTCGATCGGATTTTGCGTCGCCAGCACCATGAACACCTTGGGCAAGTCGTGGGTATGCACATCGACGCTGACGCGGAATTCCTCCATGCATTCCAACAGAGCGGACTGGGCGCGCGGCGTGGCTCGGTTGATCTCGTCCACCAACAGGATATTGGTGAAAACCGGGCCGGGACGAAACTCGAATTCGCCGCTTTTCTGGTTAAACACCGGCACCCCGGTCACGTCAGAAGGCAGTAAATCCGGGGTGCATTGCAAGCGCTTGCAATCCATCGCCACGGAGCGGGCCAAGGCACGCGCCAGCATAGTTTTGCCGGTGCCCGGCACATCTTCCAGCAACACATGCCCGCGGCACAGTAACGAAACCACCGCCAATTCGACCACCGACCGCTTGCCGATAATCACCTTTTCGATGTTTCCGATTAGATTCTGAATAGTGTCCATAAGCACCCACGCTATTGGATAGAAAAAAGTAACTCAGGATTAGCGTAGTTTAACCCGACAAACCGGTACCGTACCGAATTTAAGCGCTTCAGCCAAAAAACCAAAGGCATCAAACAAGGTACTTTTGCCTACACCATTTTTACCGATAACAACTGTTATCGCAGCAAGCGACTCTGCTTCTAGCCCCATCTACAACTTTCCGGGCTTCACATCTTTTAGCCACGACAATTTTGTATCCCGATCCCTTCGATTTTAGCCATGCTTTACTTCAGTTTTTAACTTTTGGTCACAACACCAAGCAGTCCATTGATGCTGTATTGAAGGATTTCAGGCATGCAAACAATGACGCAGTTTTACAACACCGCCAATGCGCTTTCATAATCCGGCTCATTAACAAGCTCACCGACCAATTGCGTGTAGATCACTTTGTCATGCTCATCGATAATGACGATGGCGCGTGCGGTCAAACCGCGCAGAAAGGTGTCGACGAGCGTTACGCCGTAATCATCGGAGAAACTGGAGCGGAAAGTTGACAGGGGGATGACGTGAGTTAAGTCTTCCGATTCGCAAAAACGGCTTTGCGCGAAAGGCAGGTCGGCGGAAACGGCCAATACAACGGTGTTGTCCAGATGCGAGGCTTTCTGATTGAATTTGCGCGTTGATGCGGCGCAGGTTGGAGTGTCCAGGCTGGGTACGATGTTCAGCACTTTTCTTTTTCCTGCGTAGGTTGCCAGGGTGACATCGACTAACTCGCGACTGGTCAGGAAAAATGCCGGTGCGTCGCTGCCGACGGCGGGCAGTTCGCCGCAAGTGTTGAGGGGTTTGCCTTGAAATGTGATGGTAGCCATGATTGTTTCCTGTAGTGTTGGTTTAAACCTTTTGCTCGATGAACTGACGACCGGTCGGCGCTCATCGAATTTATGCGCGTTATTTAGCCGTAGCCGGTTTTGAGCGACAGCGAGATACATGGATGCCGGTAAGGATTTGGTTGGCAAAGCGTCCCGAATCCTGTGCTTATCGTTCCCACGCTCTGCGAGTTCTGCATTGTGGAGCGGATCATGACCGCACTGCAACTTTGCAATCGCCGTGCAAATGTCGCGGGCGCGGCCCACTCCTACGACGTCATTGCCTTCTTAACGTAATGGGCAGCCGTAGGCCGGAATAAGCCGGTTTGAGCGACAGCGAAAACAGGCGTTTCCGGCAATACACCAGCATAATCCGCCGGAAACGCTACCTCGCGCTACGCCCTTCGACAAGCTCAACACAGGCTTGGGTAGCCTTATTCCGACCTACGCCCTACTTAAGTCAAATCAGGGTGGGCGGCCACAACCTTTCGTCTTTTACCTTGCGCCTTCTTATTAATCCCTCTTCTTACTCTTCACCCGCTTCATCAAGCGTTCCTTCTTTTTCACCTGCCACTCAGTCAGCTTGTTCTTTTGCCCGTGAAACGGATTGGCGGCCGACTTGAATACCAAGCGTATCGGCGTTCCGACCAAACCCATCTTGTCGCGGTAATAGTTGATCAAGTATCGTTTGTAAGACTCCGGCAAAGCATCGGTTTGCACGCCGTGAATCACCACGATAGGCGGATTCCTGCCGCCCTGATGCGCGTATTTCAGCTTGATACGACGACTATTCACTATCGGCGGTTGATGCGCGGTGGTGGCTTCTTTCAGGATACGGGTCAGCACCGGCGTGGACATGTCGAGCATTGCCGCTGCATACAATTGCTGCACGACGTCGAACATTTTGCCGACGCCGCTGCCATGCAGCGCGGAAATCGGGTGCTTTTCGGCAAACTCAAGGAAAGACAGTTTGACATCGAGTTGCCGATGAATGGTTGCCTTCTGGTCGTCGCTGATGCCGTCCCATTTGTTCAAGCCGATAATCAGAGCTCTTCCGGCTTCCAATACCAGGCCTAATAAATGCGCGTCCTGATCGGTGACGCCTTCCCGCGCGTCGATCAAGTAAATAACGACATTGGCCTTTTCAATCGCCTGCAAGGATTTAATAACGCTGAACTTTTCGATGGTTTCGGCTATTTTGGACCGCCTGCGCATCCCGGCGGTATCGATCAGGGTGAACTTTTTGCCGTTGCGTTCAAAAGGAATATAGATACTGTCGCGGGTGGTGCCCGGCTCATCGAATACGATAACCCGTTCTTCACCCAGCAGGCGATTGACCAACGTCGATTTGCCGACATTGGGCCGTCCGACCACGGCGATGCCGATTCCGTCATGCGTCTCTTCAACTTCGCCCTTGCCTGGCGGCAGCAGTTGGTTAACTTTTTCCAGCAATTCGGGTATGCCGCGGCCATGGGAGGCGGCGATTTGCACCGGCTCGCCCAACGCCAAGGCATAGAAATCAGAGGCGGCAACGTTGGCGTCGAGACCGTCGATTTTGTTGGTAACCAAGATCACCGGCTTATCCAACTTTCTCAGGGTATCGGCAATCACTTTGTCGGAAGCGCTCAAGCCTTCGCGTGCGTCAACCATGAAGAACACGACGTCAGCCTCTTCCAAGGCAACTTGCACCTGTTTTCTGGCGAAGCTTTCTATGCCTTCGGCATCATCGGCGATACCGCCGGTATCGACTACCAGACAGGGACGATCACCCAGCTTTACCCGGCCGTATTGCCGATCGCGGGTTAAGCCGGAAAAATCCGCAACCAACGCATCGCGGCTACGGGTTAAGTAATTAAACAATGTGGACTTGCCGACATTAGGGCGCCCTACTAGGGCTATTACAGGTAACATATTTTTATTTAACTTTTAAAGCGGCGAGGGTGCCGTCTTTTGCATAAACATACACGATACTATCCAGCACGATAGGCTTGGCATCGATTGCACCGTCAGTTATTTGTATACGGCCCATTTGTCTGCCGTCGGTACTGGACAACCAATGCAGGTAGCCTTCAAAATCCCCGACCACCACATAATTCTCATAGGCGGCGGGAGCCGTTAATCGTCTTTGGTGCAAATCTTTTTGCTTCCACAAGCCCGCGCCGCTACGCTGATCCAGCTGCATAACATGGCTTTCCGAGTCGGTCAGATATAAATACCGGTAATCGTTACTCACCCCTGAATGCGACGAAACGCTTTCATTGCGCCACATTATATCGCCGTCCAATTCCGAAATAGCCGCTATGCCGCCCTGATAGCTGGCAACATAAATTACGCCGTTAATCACGATGGGATCGACATCCAGATCGACCAGCCGTTCAATTTCAGAACGCCCTTTGGGAATGGCAATGCTGGTTTCCCACACATATTTGCCGTCAGCCAGACGCAAGGCCATTAATTTGCCGTTATCGTAGCCGCCGACGACCTTGTCTTCGACAATCAGCGGCGATCCGGTGCCGCGTATGCTTAGCGCCGGTACGTTGCGCTCGTAACTCCAGCGTTTGCCGCCGGTTTTTTCATCAAGGGCGATAACGGAACCATCTGTGGTGCGAACGATAACAATATCATTGGCAACGACCGGAACTGACAGCACTTCGCTGGATACCGTGGTTTTCCACTGCACGGCGCCGGTCTCAATGTTTAAGGCGACGACTTCGGCATTACTGGAACCCAAAATGACACTGCTTGCGCCAAGTCCCGGCCCGCCGGAAAGAGGCAATTCGGTTTCAGTCTCCCAAATTAAGCTACCGGTAGTCAGGCTTCTGGCCTGCACCAACCCTTCCCGATCCGCCGCCAGTATTTTTCCGCTGCCGATAACCGGAATCAGCTTTAAGGATTGCTCGTCAGCGCCTACGCCTATCGATTCCTTCCAGACCACTTCAACCTGGATTTCAGGGGCGTACTCGACCAGAACGCTCGGCGGATCGGCATTATCCTCGCCGCCGCTAAAGTAGTCGGTAATGCCGGAAATGGATTCACCAACGCTATCGACAGCCGCACAGCCTGTTAACAGAATGACGGCAAAAAAGGCTAACGGTAAAAGGCTTTTCGCCTGACTTATATAGCTTGAATGCTTACTCATTATTTTGGAGTGTCTAATTTTTCTTGGGCGGTCAAGTCGTCAATTTTTAACTGTAACAACGGTGACGGCTGGCCGTTTCTCAGGGCATTTTGATACGAGGTACGCGCCTCATCCAAACGATCCAGAGCAACATACAAATCGCCTACCAATTCATCGTAATTGGCTGAGTAACCGGCTGCCGCTTTGGCATCCACTTCGTTGATGACCTGCAAGCCCTGTTCATATTCACCGGTAGCCAGCATTAAACGCACCAGTCTTATCTTGGCGATATTGCTCAGCTGTTTATTCGGTTCTGCCGCAATAGTCTTCAACATTTGCTTTGCGGAGGCGAAATCGCCTTGCTGGGCTTTTAATTTGGCCGCGAATAATCCACTGAATGCCGCATATTCGGTGCCCTTAAATTGCTCCTGCATGCGTTGGGCGAGCTTGTCTACGCTGTCATTCTTATTATCCTCCAGCGCTTTCAATAATTGATCATACGTTGCGGAAGCTTGCACTGCCTGCGCTTTCTTATGATCCTGCCAGTAATTCCAGCCCAGAATAATGACTATGCCCATGACTAAACCGACAATGGTAGAGGTTGAGTTTTCTTTCCACCATCTTTTTAGGGCTTCAACCTGTTCTTCTTCTGTTTCGTAAATTTCCACTTGTTTTTCTCTTGTCTGATGTTTAAAAAAAGGCGAAGGACGAAAGGCGAAAGGCGAAAGGCGCAGTTCTTTTGCCCTTCGTCCTTTGCCTTTCGCCTTTTAAACCTGTGTCAGTCGGTGTTCTATCAAAAACTTAATCGCCTGCTGCTGAGACATATTCTGCTGCTCCAGCTCATTATTGCGCAGCGGCTTGACGCTGACTTCGCCGCGACTGACTTCATCGTCGCCCAGAATGATCGCAAATTCGGCACCGCTTTTGTCGGCTTTTTTAAACTGACTTTTAAAACTGCCGCCGCCGCAATTGACCTGTAGTTTCAGGCCGGGAATCTCGTTCCTGACGGTTTCGGCAAAACGCATGCCCTCTTGTTCCGCCGTTTCGCCGACCCGGATCATATAGACATCAACGGAGCCGCCAAGTTGCACGTTGTCCAGCGTTTCCATCAAAGCCAACAAGCGCTCCATGCCCATCGCAAAACCGACCGCATGATTGGGCTTGCCGCCCAGCTGTTCGATCAATCCATCATAACGTCCGCCCGCGCAGACTGTGCCTTGCGAACCCAATTCGTCGGTGACCCATTCGAAAACGGTCTTGCTGTAATAATCCAGGCCGCGCACCAAGCGGGAATTGAGTTCGTAGCCAATGCCCAGATCATCCAATATATTGGTTATTGCGTTAAAGTGCCGGCGACTCTCATCGCCCAGATAATCCGTCAATTCCGGCGCATTAGCGACAACATCCCGCATCGCCGGGTTTTTGGTGTCCAGAATCCGTAGCGGATTGGTCTCCAGACGCCGTAAGCTGTCTTCATCCAATTGGTTGAGATGCTGTTTGAAATAGCTCACCAGACTTTCCCGGTACACGCTACGCTCAGGCATAGTACCCAAGGAATTGAGTTGTAGGCGGACCTTGTCGCGAATGCCCAGTTTTTTCCACAACCGGTCCATGATCAGGATCAATTCGGCATCAATATCGGGACCCGCCATGCCGTAGGTTTCGACACCCAGTTGAAAAAACTGGCGATAACGGCCTTTTTGCGGACGCTCATGCCGGTACATCGGCCCGTAATACCATAACCGATGCACTTGGTTGTGCAACAAGCCATGCTCCAGGCAAGCTCGAAGGCAACCGGCCGTGCCTTCGGGGCGCAAAGTCAAGGAGTCGCCGTTTCGATCGTCAAAGGTGTACATTTCCTTTTCGACTATGTCGGTCACTTCGCCGATAGAGCGTTTGAAGAGTTCGGTTTTTTCAACGATCGGCAGGCGGATTTCACTGTAACCGTAAGCGCCGAGTACGTCTCTGATACAATGTTCCGCATACTGCCAGAGCGGAGTCTGTTCGGGAAGCACATCGTGCATCCCGCGAATTGCTTGAATATTATTTGCCATATTTAAATAGGGATGCCACGGATTTAAATAATCCTTTCATTAATAACAGGTAAATATCAAAAGAGACGAAAGGCGAAAGCTGTGTTTTTTACCCTTCGCCCATTAATTAAAAATCTTTAACTGCTGCGATTTTTTGTGCTTCAGCTGAAAGCGGAAATTTTTCCAGCAATAAGTTTTTATATTCCCTGGCCAGCTCCTTATTGCCCAATGCTCGCTCAGTTTGCGCGGCAAACCATAAGGTTTCAGCGGTATGGGCCGCAACGCCCAGATAGCGCTGCAAAAAGCCTTTTGACGCCCAATAATCGCCTTTTTCGTAAGCGATTTTTTGCATTTCCGATAAGGCCGCCGCATACGCGCTGTTGAGTTGCAACGCTTGCCTGAAATAATTCTCGGCTTGCTGCTTTTGCCCCATGCTCAGCCCGCATCGTCCGGCATTGGTTAATGCCAGCCACTGCCTGTCGTTTAACGGATTTGAACTGGTCTCGGACAATAACGCCATGCCCTCTTCAAACCGGCCATGCTCGCAGAGAAAGCGGCCGAAGTTATTTTTTACGCCCAAATCATCAGGCGTCAGAGCCAAGGCGGTCTCATAATGCTCTTTGGCCTTGTCGGGCTGATTTAATTTTTCATACAAAAACGCCAGGGCATTATGCGCCTGGGTATTGCCCGAATTCTTTTTTAGCGCCAGCTGCAAGTTCTCCTTAGCCAATTCCAGCTTATTCATGCTGAGATAGCGCACGCCCAGCTGTAAATGCACATCTTCGGCATTATTGCTTTTAGTGCCCGCTGAACCGCAGGCAACCAATGCCGTAACGCACAGCACTAACGCAAGCCGATTAATCATTGTCGATAAATCACGCGGCACGTTCGGAACCTGGCGCCTGGAGTTTTAAATGCCTGCGGCTTTTATCTTTAACTTGCCCGACCAACTGGCCGCAAGCGGCATCAATATCTTCGCCGCGCGTCTTTCTGACCGTGGTGACGATGCCGGCGTCGTTCAACAGTGTTTTAAAGCGATTAATCGCTTCTTTACTGGAACAGCGGTAAGCGGAATTAGGAAACGGGTTAAACGGTATTAAATTGATTTTTGACGGCACTGTTTTTAACAGCTTGATCAGTCCCCGCGCGTCCTGCAACGAGTCGTTAATGCCGTCGAGCATCACATATTCAAAGGTGACGGTGCGCCGCGGCGCTAGTTTTGCGTTATCCCGGCAGGCTTCCATTAACTCCTTTAATGGATATTTTTTATTGATCGGGACCAGCTCGTCGCGTAACTCATCGGTTACCGCATGCAACGACACCGCAAGACTGACATCGCAGACCTGGGTTAAGCGGTACATGGCCGGCACTACGCCCGAGGTGCTGACGGTCACCCTGCGCTTGGACAGCCCGAAGGTGAAATCGTCCATCATCAGGTTCATCGCCGCGACGGCATTGTCGAAATTGAGCAACGGTTCGCCCATGCCCATCATCACCACATTGGTAATTCTGTTGTCCGGCCCCAAGCGTTTTTGCGCAACGAATAACTGGCCGATAATTTCCGAGGTGGTCAGGTTGCGATTAAAGCCTTGTTGGGCGGTAGAGCAAAAGGTGCAGGCCAACGCGCAGCCGATTTGCGACGAGACGCATAAGGTGCCGCGTCCCTCTTCAGGAATAAAAACCGTTTCGACCCTGTTGCCGCAACCGGTTTGCATGACCCATTTACAGGTGCCGTCGGTCGCGACTTTTTCAAGCACGATTTCCGGCGCTGCTATGGTGCAGTGTTCCGTTAAATAAGCGCGCAATGTCTTGCTCAAGTTGGTCATCAGGTCGAAGTCTTCGACGCCTTCCTGATAGATCCATTTGAGCAACTGCGTCGCCCGAAAAGGCTTCTCGCCTAACTCGACAAAAAAGGCCGCGAGGCCTTTCCTGTCGAAATCGAGCAAATTGATGGTTTTGGTTTTAACGGGTTCTTGCACAGATTTCATTATCCGAGAAAAAGTAAGCAATTTCCCTTTGAGCGGTTTCGACAGCGTCTGAGCCGTGTACGGCATTTTCATCAATGCTGCTGGCGAAGTCGGCGCGGATAGTGCCGGCAGCCGCTTCTTTCGGGTTGGTGGCGCCCATGATGTCGCGGTGTTTAAGAACCGCGTTTTCGCCTTCCAACACTTGCATGATGACGGGACCTGAAATCATAAATGCCACTAAATCATTAAAGAAACCGCGTTCGCTGTGTTCTGCGTAAAAACCTTCGGCTTGTTCTTTAGTCAAGTGCAGCATTTTTGCAGCAACGATTTTCAGATCGTTCTTTTCAAAACGGCTGTAAATTTCGCCGATTACATTTTTTGCTACCGCGTCAGGTTTAATGATTGAGAAAGTGCGTTCTATCGCCATTTTTTTAAAACTCCAATTATGAATAAATATTTATATAAGCGGCTGATTATACCTGATCAGCCGCTGTATTTTGAAAATACCTGATGTGGCTAAAGTGGTTTCCATGCCAGAGCATATTTTTTACTCACCACGAACGACTGCATGGATGCAGGAGGTAGAGCAATGCAGGAGCAATTGCCGAGACACGAAGAGCACGAAGAAAGACATAAACTTCGTGCTCTTCGTGTCTTCGTGGTGAATATAACTGAGCCGGATCAGGCAGGATTCTTTACCGGACAGCCACCTAAGGCCTGCCGTCCAGTTCTGCGCCTTCTTTTACCGGGATCATCAAATCTTCAGCGCTGATGCCCAACAGTAAAGCCGCAGGGCTGGCGATAAAAATAGAGGAATAAGTGCCGAAAAACACCCCGAATAGCAGCACCACGGAAAAATTATGGATCACCTCGCCGCCCAAGAAGAACAACGAAACCAGCACCAGCAGCACTGTCAATGAGGTCATGATGGTACGGCTTAAGGTGACATTGACCGAAATATTCATGATTTCTTCAGTCGTTTTACCTCTTAATGCCCGGAAATTTTCGCGGATACGGTCATAAACAACGATGGTATCGTTCAACGAGTAGCCGATCAGCGCAAGAACCGCCGCCAATACCGTCAGGTCAAACTCCAGCCCTAATACCGAGAATAAGCCCAGCGTCACGATGACGTCATGTAACGTCGCGATGATCGCGCCGACCGAGAACTTCCATTCAAAGCGCCAAGCCACATAAATCAAGATGCAGATCGTTGAATACAACAACGCCAAAAAGCCGTCTTCAGCCAAATCATCGCCGACTTGGGGACCGACGAATTCAACCCGGCGCACGCTGGCCGGTTCCGCGGTATTTTTGTTAATGGCCTCAAGCACTTTTGCGCTCAATTCGACGCTGCTAACCCCTTCTTGCGGTTTCAGTCGAATCAGCACATCTTTTGTGGTGCCGAAATTCTGCACCGTGGCATCGCCAAAACCTTCAGTATCCAAGGTGTTGCGCAATACGGTTAAATCGGCTGTTTTTTGATAGCCCACTTCGATCAAGGTGCCGCCGGTAAAATCGATACCCATTTGCAAGCCGCGTACAGCCAGCGATCCGATCGAAACAAGCGTCAGCACAGCGGAAAATATCAATGCTATATTCCGGTTACCTATAAAATTTATATCGTTTTTAAACATATTTAATCTTCTATGTAAAATTCATGTAGATCGGATTACCAAAGGAGTTCACCCGACATTCCACTAAATAGATAATTTCTCAACCCTGCGGTTACCGTATATCCAGTTAATAACCATCCGCGTACCGGTAATGGCGGTAAACATGGACGATAAAATCCCGATAATCAGCGTCACTGCAAAACCTTTAACGGAACCTGTACCGTAAGCGAATAACACCACAGCGACGACAAGGTTGGTAAAGTGAGAGTCCAGAATAGTGGCAAAGGCTTTCTCATAGCCGATAAATATAGCGGCCTGCGGTGTGTTTCCGTTCTTGAGTTCTTCCTTGATCCGTTCGAAAATCAATACGTTGGCGTCGACCGACATACCCACGGTCAAGATGATCCCGGCAATGCCCGGCAAGGTCAGCGTCGCCTGCAACATCGATAAAATCGCTACGACAATCACCACGTTAAACGCCAGCGCAAAGTTGGCGATCAAACCGAACAGCCGATAATAAACCGCCATAAACAGCACGACTAACGCAAAGCCCACGACAAAAGACAACATGCCTTTATCGATATTGTCCTGGCCTAAACTGGGTCCGACGGTGCGTTCTTCGACGATATCAACCGGAGCTGCCAGCGCGCCGGCTCTTAGCAACAGCGACAAATTGCGCGCTTCCTGAGGACTGTCTAAACCGGTGGTTTGGAAGCGGTGACTGAATACGCCCTGGATGGTCGCCACGTTGATGACTTTTTCAACCTTCTCTTTGTGACGGACTTTTTGGCCGTTCACGATTTTGGTTTCAACCTTATATTCGATGAACACCACCGCCATCGGCTTGCCGATGTTAGCCTGGGTCAGCTTACCCATTTTGGCTGCGCCGACGCCGTTCAGCGAAATATTGACTGAAGGCCTGCCGTCCTGATCGACGCCGGAAGAGGAATCGACGATTTGGTCGCCGGTCACGATAACCCGGCGGTCCAGCAGGATCGGACTGCCGTTTCTCTCAGTGTACAAACGGCTGCCGACCGGCACATGGCCGTTAACCGCTTGTTGCACATCATGCTCCACGTCGACCAGACGGTATTCCAATGTAGCTGTTGTGCCCAAAATCTCTTTGGCGCGAGTCGTATCCTGTACGCCCGGCAACTGAACCATGATGCGGTTCTCGCCTTGCTGCTGAATCACCGGCTCCGCAACACCCAATTCGTTGACCCGATTACGCAAGGTGGTCATATTTTGCGCGACGGCGAATTTTTTAATATCGCGTACTTCTTTTTCAGAAAGCTTCAACCAGACTTGATCCTGCTCATTCGGCTCGGTAATTTCCAAAGCGCGGAAGTCCTTACCCAGCAGTTTCAGCAGCGCAGGCTTGTCGTCAGCCGAGTTCAACTTAACCTTAATAAATCCGCTGTCTTTGGAAACCGATTGATAACGTATTTTTTCGTTTCTTAGCGCCAGACGCACATCATCGTTGTAACGCTCTTCAGCCTGCTTAACGGCCGCATCCATGTCCACTTCGAGCAAAAAATGCACCCCGCCGCGCAAGTCCAAACCGAGATACATGGCTTCGGCGCCCAAAGACCTGAGCCACGCCGGCGTGGTAGGCGCCAGGTTTAACGCGACGCTATAATCGTCGCTCATTTGATCCCTGAGCAAATCCGCCGCTTTAAGCTGGTCATCGGCACTGTTAAACCTTGCTAAAATGCGACCGTCGTTAAACTCGAACGCCTTTACATTGAATCCGGCCGTTTTAATCGCGGATTCGACTTTGTTTGCCTGGTCCTGGGTTAATTTTGCAGGGTGTGTCGATGACACCTGAACAGAAGGGTCGTCGCCGTACAAATTCGGCAACGCATAAATAATCCCGACCGCAAAAACAATCAGGACCAATAGATTTTTCCAAAGAGGGTAATGGTTTTGCATGTATTATTCCAATAATTCAAACATGTCGTAGGATGGGTAGAACGAAGTGAAACCCATCGTTTCAATGTTCCTGGTTCACGATGGGTTTCGCAATGCTCTACCCATCCTACGCACTATGACATTAAACTTTAGCGACTTTTCTAGTGATCGCCTTGTAAGTTCCTTTCGGCATCATGCTTTCAATATTATGACGCTGCACTTGAATAAAGGTATTGTCGCAGACTTCAAGCTTAACGAAGTTTTCATCCAAATCGACGACCTTGCCTAAAATCCCGCCCGAAGTGACCACTTCAGAGCCTTTAGTCATTGCGGCGATCATTTGCTTCTTCTCTTTGGCGCGCTTGGATTGCGGACGCAGGAACAAAAAGTAAAAAAACACTAATATGCCCAGCGGAAACAGCATGCCTTCAATGCCGGGTTGTTGGGCGGCGGGAGCAGCTGCGGCTACAGCATCGGAAATTAAAAAACTCATGATTATCCTCGGGGTTTATTATTATGAAAAAGCGTTGTACTTAAAAAAAGTTCGCCATTATGCCACAGTCGGCACGGCTTTTCCTCGTTGTTGGTAAAATTGCTTGACAAAAATATCCAGCTCTTGCCTTTCAATCGCATCACGCAAGCCTTGCATCAGGCTCAGGTAATAATAGAGGTTATGAAGGGTGTTAAGCCTCGAACCGAGCATTTCCTTGCATTTATCCAGATGGCGCAAATAGGCGCGTGAGTAATTCCGGCAGGTATAACAGCCGCAGGACTCATCCAGCGGGCCGGTATCGAACTCATACTGACTGTTCCTGATCTTCACCACGCCGAACGTGGTAAACAGATGTCCGTTACGGGCATTGCGGGTCGGCATCACGCAATCGAACATATCGATACCGCGCCTGACCGCCTCCACCAAATCTTCCGGCGTACCCACGCCCATTAAATAACGCGGCTTATCGGCCGGCATCTTGCCATGCACCACATCCAGCGTCGCCATCATTTCTTCCTTGGGTTCGCCGACCGACAAGCCGCCGATCGCGTAACCGTCAAAACCGATGTCCACCAGGCCGGCTATCGACTCCTGACGCAGATGTTCATACATCCCGCCCTGCACAATGCCGAATAAAGCCGAGTCGTTACCCTCATGAGCCGCCTTGCTGCGCGCCGCCCAACGCAACGACAGGCGCATCGAATCGGCCGCCTCATGGACCGTCGCGGGATACGGCGTGCATTCATCGAAAATCATCACGATGTCCGAACCCAAATCGCGCTGCACCCGCATCGACTCTTCAGGCCCCATAAAAATGGAACTGCCGTTGATCGGCGACTTAAAAGTCACGCCTTGCTCGGTGATTTTTCGTAACGCGCCCAGACTGAATACCTGAAAGCCGCCGGAATCGGTCAATATCGGCTTATCCCAACGCATAAAATCATGCAAGTCGCCGTGCGCCTTGATCACATCGGTACCGGGGCGCAACATTAGATGAAAGGTATTGCCCAGAATAATCTGCGCGCCGATACCGGTCAGCTCATCGGGGGTCAGCGACTTGACCGTTCCATAAGTGCCGACCGGCATAAAAATGGGCGTTTCCACGACGCCGCGGGCAAACGTAAGCCGGCCGCGCCGCGCATGGCCGTCGGTATTGATTAATTTGAAGTCCATAGATACTTGAGCACATTTAATAAGGCTGGGAATTATCCAGACTTTTTAAATCAATGTATATGTGAAGCGTTAAAACATCGTGGAATGCGCCCTGCTTTCGACGTACGGCTTGGGTGGCAATCAATACTATAAGCTTAATCAGATAGCAGTTTCTCCACATCGATCCGCCAATGCAGGACAGGCATACTATTATCCGCAACGTTGCGATAGCAGATAATGCCCCCCTCCCCGCCTTAAGCCCATTTAGCATTGAAAAGAGGCTCATACTGGACACCAGCACCAATAAAAGCGAGAATGCCCGAACGCCAAATAACAAGAACAACCTTCAATAGCGGACCAAGCCATTCGGTTGAATCAACAGACCGGTTTGCCAAGCGGGAATAAGGCAATGCGTATTCCAACAGAAACACCCTTCGCCAATGCGTCGCGCAGACTGGTTTCGTCGTTACAATTCCGGCCGCGGCGGAGTAACAGTGTAAGACAAAAACACATCCCAATCCGGCGCTTTTCGATACCGCCATTCGATGCCGACAGCGAACGCCTGTTCTGGCAGGAACGTCAAACCGAAACATTGAGCACCTTGAAAACAGCATTGCTGCTGGGTGCAGCCTGCTTCCTGGCCTTCGTTGTTTTGGACGTGTTTAACGGCAGCTTAGCAAAAAGCGAAATCATTGGCCGCTTATTCATAGCGCTAACGCTAACCGTTTTATTGATAAGCCTGCATCGACACCGTCAAGCAGAGCGCCAAATCAACTCAATCGCCAAGCTTAGTGCCGCGCTATCGGTTGTCGATCTCAGCTGCATGTTGCTGATAGAGAGCAATCCCGCTCTCTACGCAGAAATCTGGATCGGCTTGTTACCGGTTTATTTCTTCACCTACGGGCAAATGTTCATGACGCTTGCCGAAACCTTGAAATTCGGCCTGCTGGCAATGACAGCCCTGCCGCTAAGCGGTCACCTGATCGGCGTTGAGACCATGGCGCTGATGCCGTCGATTATGATATTGCTGATCGTCAACGCCTTCGGTTTCTGCACCCGCTACCAACTGGAAACTCATGCGCGCAACTTGTTTCGGGAGCGCCGTAAAGCCGAATGCAGCTCGGAAGATAAAACCCTGTTTTTAAGGCAACTTAGCCACAACCTATGTCAGCCGTTACAGGCATTGAGCTGTTATTCATCGGCGCTTGACGCAGCTTTCGAGGACGAACCCGGCGCTCAATCGCAGCATATCGCCGACAAAATGGGTACAGCCATCGACGAACTCAACAATACCTTCAACCGCATCCTCGACATCGCCAACCTGGAAACCGGCAAACAAATCCCGCTACTGACGCCTGTCGACATCAACGCACTATTAGCGACATTGGAGAACCAGTTCGCTCCGCAAGCCGCCAAACGCGGCCTGAAACTGAAAGTCCGCCTACGCTCAAGACCTCCCTACACCGTGTACAGCGATGCCTGCATTCTGAGCCAGATCATCAGCAACCTGCTCGACAACGCAATCAAATACACCGCCAGCGGCTGGATACTTATCACAGCGGTTAAAATCGACGACACTCGGCTCAAGCTGCATGTTTGCGACAGCGGTATCGGCATCGCCGATGAATTGCGCGGCGAGATATTCAAAGAGTTTTTCCGCGGCCACAGACGTCGGGTCGATTCGCAAGTTCACGGCCTGGGTCTCGGCTTGGCCTACGCATTAAAAGCCGCAGAACGCTTACCGAGCCATAGCCTGCAAGTCTATTCACGACTACACCGGGGCAGCGATTTCCAACTCCACCTACCGGTAAGCATCGTACCGCAACGAATTAGCGCGCCGCTACAGCAACCCAACTTGACGGGTAGCTTCGTATTTATCGTCGATGAAGATCATGAGCTGCTGAAGGCCATGGACGAACAATTAACCGTCTGGGGCTGTCTTGTACAAACCGCCGCATCCAAAGCAGAAACCCATGCGGCTCTCGCCGAAAACTTCAGGCCGCCTGACCTGTTGATCACCGACTTCTATCTGGAGGATAAGGAAACCGCACATGACATCATTGCAACCATCCAGGCCGACTGCGGTTCGGTACCGACGCTAATCCTCTCTACCCACACTATCGCCGCCGAAGACAAGGTAAAATTACCGGCAAACACACTACTGCTGCGTAAACCGGCCAGCGGGGCGGTGTTGATGGAAATGATGGCAAAGGCTATGAGCGACGACTGAATTACTGTTTGCCATTTAATTGAAAAATAGCAACCGGATCGTGTGGAAGCCGTTCGTGCTGAGCTCGTCGAAGCATGAACGGCTTCCACACGATCCGGGCGGACGAATTTTGAAATGCTCACTTGATTTTCCAAGATCAATTCCCCACCTCCGGCCGTCCAAACACAATCCCCAGCTCAAACACTTTAACCAGCAACTCCGTCCGCCGCGCCACCGCAAACTTCTGAAAAATCGGCCGCAGATGATTCTTAACCGTCTGCTCCTCTATCCCCAGCTTGCGGGCGATTTCCTTGTTGCATAGGCCCCGCACCAGCCAGCCCAATACCTCAAACTCGCGCGGCGTCAATCCCAAACTGGCCGGATCGGACACCGGCCGAATCCCCGCACAGGCCTGCGCCTCTGGCAAAGCAACCGCCTGCGACCCCACCACCGACGGCGGCAAATACACCCGACCGGACAACACATCCCGCAATGCCTCGACAAACTCCTGCCGCGACACCGACTTGACCATGAACCCCATAGCGCCGAGCCGCAATGCCTCGAACACCAATTCCCTGTTGTCCAAACCGGAGAACATCGCCACGCATAAATTCGGGAACTCTTGGCGCAGCTCTGCTAACCCCTCCAATCCGCCCTTGCCCGGCAATTGAATATCCAGCAACACCAAGTTCAACGGCGTCGTGCGAACAATCGCCAAGCCTTCGTCAACGCTTTCCGCTTCGAATATCTGCAACTCGGAGAATATCTGCTTCAGCAAACAGGCAACACCCTCGCGGGCGCAGAAGTGGTCGTCGACTAGGAGGATGTTCATGGACTTCAATATTTGGGATTGGATTGTTGTTTGTATTGTACCGAGGATTAGTAGGAGACGGTACTTAGGTACTAGTACGAAAGGAGAATGGTTAACTGCTTACATGTTTATATACTCTAGCTGAGATTTAAACATTTGGAGTCTGGATTTATTTCCACAACTTAATGTTGTGGTATTTACTTAACCGAACCTCATGTTTTAGCAAAACCCAAAAGCAAGAATAATTCAATAAGCGATATACCAATGCAAAACCTGACACTGTATTTTTATAACTCAACCTTGTTTAACTACCCATTGCAATCTATAGCTTGCGGATTACTTGCAGTTGCGGTTGCCATTAGTAGCGGTTGTGCAGTGCATTATTACGATGACGAAAGCAATATTGAGCATATTTGGGGCATAGGCCACATGACTATGAAACCCAGCCCTGCATCTGAAGGCGTTGTTGCAATAGGCCGACGTACCGATGTCATTGGCTTATCCTTTGCCAGTGTTCAAGAGCAGCTTGACGTCACTTTAGGTTGGAATACCAAGCAACGTATCGATATTGTCAAAGAAGATACAAAACTTTGCCTAGCTTGGCCGCAAGGCTCTTTTTACAACGCCCGAGTAGGCACAAACTTCCCGCAAGCCCCATCGACTTGCGGAGCTACACAAACCAAGAGATAACACTATGAAACGTCTCCAGTCCAACAAAATTCTAATACTTGCGACTCTACTGGTCGATGGTTGTGCCGTTGGTTACAACACAACTTTGTTTACGACAAAATCAAATATTGGCCTGGATGTTGATACAAAGCCGCCAGTTGCCGAAATTTCTATTTCCCGCCAAGAAGGTGTGCTTGCTCCTGGGTTTGAAGGCGGCCAAACACCGCCGGTTATTGCTAGTTTTCAAACCAATACCAATCCATTTAGTCGTTTTTTCTTTGGCGTAAAATCAACCTTTGCCGGTGGCGATGCGGCAATCGGTATCGGCAAAAAACCGGATGCACCTGCGGAGGAAAATATGTCTGGACTGTGTTTGAGCAAAAAACCTGAGACCAAAAAACTCTTTGGCTGGGATTTTCTTAATGCGTCAGTGCCTGAAGCCGGCCAGGTCAAACCGTTCTTTTTTTCTACCGACACCAGTCTCGGCCTGAAATTAGCGTGGTCCGGCATGACAGGTCCCTTTCCTGACACCATACGTTTAGGCTTTCATCGTAATGAGCTAGCCTTGGCTCCCGTTTATGGCACCGATAAAACACAAAACTGCATGATTCCGGGAACAAATACGCCGGGAGTATATGCAATTTGGATGCCTTCGTTTTTGGCGGTACTGGATAACGATGTGACCACGGGGCTGCCTGATGAAACCCAATCCAGCTGGCATCAATATTTTGCAACCGGTAAAGCAGCAACGACTCTTTCAAACAATAAAGATGTCCGGAAAACCATGAGGAATAATGTTTATCCCGAACAAGTCACAATTACCGATATATATGTTGGTGATGCGGGCGAAGCCAAATGTATTAATGATTGGCTCGGTACGGACAGTGCGCGTATCGGCGAACTACAAACATGGTGGGTCAGCAATGGTTATCCTAAGGGGCCCGTTACGGAAATGATCACACAAAAATCCTTTGGAAAAGCCCGAACCGATTTTATTAATGCTAAAAAAATCCCCTGTAATTCAAAATAATTAATTGGAAACTAAGCGATGTCTGATCAAAATCAAACAACAAAATCAACCGGCGTCCCCACTAAGGATGTCGGCCTTAAAGTACAACAAATCATCAACACTCCTGACTCAGAGGTAACAAAAATCGAGCTCACATTAGAGAATAACACCTGGACAATTAGTACTTACATTACCAGATAATGTTTTGCTTGAGTCGCAAGTAACCTTGGCAGAGCCATAGTGAAATACGGGAGATTTGAAGTGATGTTCGCTGACTCCCTGAGTCGGAATTGCTGCCAAATCAAACAAATTGAAAAGATTAATTTCCAATAAACTACAAGGAGTCGTCTAATGCCAATACTTCTTACCAATACCACTCTTACCGCCATCGCCAAAGAACTAACAGCCAGGGGGCTAGATTTAGTTAGCGGAGTTTTTCGAAGCCAAAAAGAAAATGATATTAATGAGATATCTGAGTTCATTAAAACTCAAACAGGTATTAACATCAATGATGCCGCCGAAAACAGGTTGACCGAGGAACAATGGACTCAACTCAAAGAATTTGAGCTTGAAAACCAGGAAGGTTTGCTGAAAGTCCGCGAAAGCATTAATCCTAATGAGATCGAACTAGAGCGCCTGGCAATCAAAGACAGAAAGGATTCTCGCGAAACCCAAACAAAGCGCGATGACAACGATGATCCCATGATTAGGCGGTTTACTTATTGGTACGCATACCTGATTACCATTCTTACATTTTTGTTCATCGGTCTCGCAGTCATTCTGCCAATTATCTATTGTGGTAATACCGCTGATTGCACAAAGATTCCCAACGAATCCTGGCAAATCATAAATACGGTATTAGGATTTTTATTGGGTGTAGGTCTTTCGGCAATCATTCAGTTCTTTTACGGTTCTAGTCAAGGTAGCCGGGATAAGGATAAACATACGCTGGAATTGAGAAAGCAATTATCCGCCAGTGCTGGAGGCGATACTCAACAAGGGGGGGAATAACATGAGTCTCAATAAAGAACAGGCCATTTTTATACAGCATGTAGCCGAGCTTATCCGTAAAGCACCTGAACTAGGTTTGATGCTTACCGGGGGTGAACTGTTTCGTACCCCTGAACAACAAGCCCTGCATATCAAAAATGGGCGCAGTAAGACCATGAACAGCCAGCACCTCAAAAGGCTTGCCATTGATCTAAACTTTTTTGAAGAACAGCCTGATGGTTCGCTAAAACTGGTTCAGGATGGTGACAAGATTCGCAATCTGGGAGCATTTTGGGAAAGCCTTGATCCAGCTAACCGCTGGGGTGGCAACTGGTCAAGCTTCAAAGACATGCCTCATTTCGAGCGAAAAGAAAAAGGAGCCGTTACTAACGCTTCGACATCTCTTTTAAGTACGTCAACAACATCGGAACCGATAAATCTTTTAACGCCAGCCGTAAAAGGAATAGGTCTTTTGAGTGGAAGTGTCGGTAATCGCTGCCAGAATTCACGAACTGATGTTGAAACTATACAGCGCCTTATCAATTTAAATGCAAACCGAATGAAGTTAACTACGCCACTTGTTTGTGATGGAATATTTGGCGAAAAAACAGTTGATGCCACCAAATTATTTCAGGAAAGTATTCTTAACGTTGCAGAACCAAGTGGCCTTGTCCAACCCGGAGACACGACGCTGAAAGAACTGTGTGTTGCATTACCAAAGACGCTTAACAAAGACATGCTGGCTTTAATCTACCTTAATGCGGACGAAATAAAAGCTCTCAATCCTTTGTCCGATCCAATTATAAAAGCAATGGAACGCTACGAAATTAATACTCTGCTTAGAAAAGCTCATTTTTTGGCTCAAGTAGGTCATGAAAGTGGTGAACTTCGATTCCGAAAAGAACTAGCCAGCGGTCATGAGTATGAAAACCGTAAAGATTTAGGTAACACTTTTCCTGGTGATGGTGTTCGTTTCAAAGGCCGCGGATTAATCCAGTTAACGGGGAGAGCCAATTATACTGAGTATCAAAACACCAGTAATTTGGTCGCTGAGTTAAATGTAAACATAGTAGATAATCCTGACTTAATTGCAGATAACGATCAACTGTGCGCCGACGTGGCTTGTTGGTTCTGGGAACGCAGAAAACTTAACAATTTAGCTGATAAAGATGATTTAGACGCCGTAACTCGCAGAATCAACGGCGGGCTAAATGGTCTCAGTGATCGACGACGCTTATTAGTGAGAAGCAGGTCGTTACTGGGCATCTGATTCTATAAAGCTTAGAGAGTTCTACTTTGCTTATTTTTACGACATTGCCATAAGCTATTCACAGCACGTTGGCTCTCATAAAACCTTTCTACTGTCGATGGAAACAATTTTTCCATCTCTGTAGGATGGGGGTAGTTTTAATATACTACCGTTCTAAAATACATGGCGATAGCAATGATTATAAAATATATATTAAGCTGGTTTAAAACGTTAAATAATATTCGGAACAAAAACCGCCTTATTTATTTAGGAAATTCTATGATATTTCTTATTGCTATTATTTTATCCCTATCTTGCGTAGGCGTACTAAAAGAAAGAGTAGAGAAACTAGATGAGTTAAGGATTGAATATAACAAATTAGAAACCATACTTAATGATATTTCAAAAAGATTTCCTACATGTATCGATAAAACATCTCCTGACGTATCCTGTAAAGATTTTAATGATGCAAGGTCAAATTTAAATAATACCTTGCACCAAATTCTAATGATCAAAAATATCGAAAATCGGGGATCTCCTGTCAATACATGCGGAAAGATACCCGCTATTGCCAGTGGAATTAGAGGCTTTGAATCAGAATGTTACAAATATGATGAGGATAAAGGATACAAAGCAAATAATACTACAGATGACAATATACCGCAAAGCAAGATTATGTATAACGACTTTAAAGAAAACTTTAACTATATATATTTTGATCAACTTCCATCAGAGATTTTATATATAATATTAGTTATGGCTAGCAGTATTATTGGCACCATATATAAGTTAAAATCAGAACTAAGAAAAATATTTGATTTAAATATAAATGACATTGTTTCATCATTATCTCAAGGATTTATTGCTTATATCATTGTTCTGGGTGCCAAATATTTTATTGTTTTAGGGAACCAACAAATTGTAACAAATATAAACCCTTATAGTATCGCACTAGTAGGATGCTTATCAGGAATGCTTTTTGATAGTTTTTTTAACATGATCCCGAAAGATAAAAAGTTCGGCAAGGATCGGTATAACCTGCCCCCTGAATAAAAAATACTTCAACCAAGTAGACATACCGGCAGATTACCTATATCCAAATCACACTGGCATGACTCATTCCTGTTGTTTATGGTCTATGTGCCCAGCCCCCGTTAGAACACAAAGTGAATTTCTGCCGAAAAGACGATTTTGAAATTAGCTAAAGTTCCTTACCTTATCAATCAGGAACCGTTTAATTTTAAAATCGCATTTGAAGAGCGTGAAAACCATTTGTACCGAGCCGCAAAAACATCACTCACAAAAAAGGCTGGAAAATATCCAGCCTTTTTAGTCTTTAACGATTAATGCAACAAGCCCTGCAACAACCCATTCAATTTATGCACAAACGCCGCCGGATCATCCAGCTGTCCGCCTTCGCTCAAAATAGCTTGATCGAATAGGATATGAGTTAAATCGGCAAAGCGGCTATCGTCTTGCTCTTCTTTCATACGAACCACTAACGGATGGGTCGGGTTAAGCTCGAAGATCGGCTTTCTGCCCATTCCCATGCCCAAACCTTGTCCGGCATCCTTCATGATTCTTTCCATGTTCAGGCTCATGCCGTAGACATCGGCGACCAGACAGGCAGGGGATTCGGTCAAGCGATGGCTCAAGCGCACTTCGCTGACTTTATCGGCCAGCACATCTTTAATCTGTTTGAGTACGGTTTCAAAATCCTTATTCACTTCTTCCTGCGCTGCTTTGTCTTCTTCGGCATCCAAAACACCCAAGTCCAGATCGCCTTTGGCGACGGACTGTAAATGCTTGCCGTCGAATTCGTCCAGGTTGGACACCAGCCATTCGTCGATACGATCCGATAGCAATAAGACTTCAATGCCTTTCTTGCGGAAAATTTCCAGGTGCGGGCTGTTTTTTGCCGCCGAGAAGCTGTCTGCGGTGACGTAATAAATCTTGTCCTGCCCTTCTTTCATGCGGCTGACATAAGCTTCCAGCGTCACGTCCTGCTTGTCGGTATCGGCATGAGTAGACGCAAAGCGCAGCAATTTGGCGACGCGCTCTTTGTTGGCATGATCTTCAATCGGGCCTTCTTTGATCACCGCGCCGAATTGCGACCAGAACGTCTCGTATTTTTCCGGCTCAGTCTTGGCCAGATCTTCGAGCATGCCCAGCACTTTTTTAACCGCGCCCGATTTGATGGTGCTGATTTGCTTGCTTTGTTGCAGGATTTCCCGCGATACGTTCAGCGGCAGGGAATTGGCATCGATAATCCCCCGGATAAAACGCAAATAACGCGGCATTAACTGCTCGGCATCGTCGGTAATAAACACTTTGCGTATGTACAGTTTTACGCCATGCTTGGTGTCCCTGTCCCACATATCGAACGGCGCACGAGCCGGCACATAAAGCAGCAAGGTGTATTCATTGGTCCCTTCGACTTTGCTATGCACATGCGTTAACGGATCTTGAAAATCGTGTCCCACATGCTTGTAAAATTCGTTATACGCCTCATCGGAAATTTCCTGACGGGCTTTGGTCCATAATGCGGAAGCCGAGTTAACGGTCTCTTCGACAATTTCCGCCGGTTTTTCTTCTTCGCCTTCTTCGCCCATAGATGGCGGGACTTCTTTGTCCATCACGATAGGCAGGGAAATATGATCGGAGAATTTTCTAACGATAGAACGGATGCGATAACCGTCCAGAAACTCGCTTTCAGCCTCTTTCATGTGCAAGACGATTTCGGTGCCGCGCTGGGCTTTTTCTACCGATTCAAGCGTATAATCGCCCTCGCCTGCCGACTCCCAACGCACGCCTTCGCTTTTGTCGGCTCCGGCCTTGCGGGTGGTCAAGGTCACTTTATCGGCAACGATAAACGCCGAATAAAAACCTACGCCGAATTGGCCGATTAATTCGCTGTCTTTGGCCTGGTCGCCGGTTAATGCTTGAAAAAACTGCTTGGTGCCTGATTTTGCGATGGTGCCGATATGCTCCTGGACTTCCGCACGGGTCATGCCGATACCGTTATCGATGATAGTGATGGTGCGCTTGTCTTTGTCGTATTCCAGGCGAATTTTCAACTCGCTATCGCCTTCATACAAGCTGTCCTTAGACAGCGCCTCAAAGCGCAGTTTGTCTGCCGCATCCGAGGCATTGGAAATCAATTCCCGTAAGAATATTTCCTTGTTACTATATAACGAATGGATCATTAAATGTAACAGGTGCTTAACTTCAGTTTCAAAGCCTAAGGTTTCTTTTTTTGCTTCAACAGTCATTTTTACCAATCCTGATTAATTATAAGATTAACGCCGATATTGGGACGCATTGGTTTTTTTCAAGTCCAATCCAGACAGATGAAATATAAGATTAATTCTTTATGGCAATAAACCTCGCAACAAAAAAAATATTAGTTGTTGAAGATCAAGCGATCATGCGCGAAACCATTAAACATATCCTGGGTTCATTTGGCGCCCGGTTTATTGTTGAGGCGGAATCCGGCATCAATGCAATAACGGCGATGCGGATCGACATGTTTGATATTGTGCTCTGCGACTACAACCTGCTCCGAGGCAAAAACGGCCAGCAGGTTCTGGAAGAGGCCAGGCATCTTAAGTTATTGCCGGTTAAGACTATTTTTATAATGGTTACCTGCGAGCAAAGCCAGGATATGGTACTTACCGCTATCGACAACAAACCCGACGACTATCTGATTAAACCCTTTAACCGGCAGCAACTATTAAGCCGTATTGAAAGATGCTATGCCCGCAAAAACTACATAGCCAGCATTGAAAATGAAATAGACAGCGGCAATCTTTATCTGGCCATTCATAATTGCGAGCAACTGCTGCTGCGCGATGACAAAAAAATGCGCTTGCCATTATTGAAAATGCAGGCCGAACTGGCCATTAAGATTGGCGACTTTAAAACGGCCGAGGACATTTATCAGGATATTTTGCAAGATAGAGAGCTTCCTTGGGCTAGATTGGGCTTGGGCGTTGTTGCTTTTTTTCTTGGCTATTACGACCAAGCCATCAAGACTTTCCAGGATCTCATAGAACAGTATCCGGTGATGCTGGAAGCTTATGACTGGCTGGTAAAAGCGCACGAATCCATGGGTAACGATGAACATGCCGTATCTTCGCTTAACTCAGCAATAGCGCTTTCGCCGATGTCCATCTTAAGGCAAAAAAAACTGGCCTTGCTGGCGGACAAAACCGAAAACTTCGCCGTTGCCAAAAAAGCCTACGCGGCTACCATTAAACTGGGCAAAAACTCCATACACGGTTCGTCCGCCGACTATGCGGGCCTAGCCAATGTCCACTTAAAGAGTAATGCCGCCAACGAAGCGCTAAAAATATTGTATGAGCTAAATCAACAATCTCACAATGATCCCGAAGCCAAACTCCGGGCCGCCCTGCTGGAAACCGAGATTCATCAGACCAAAGGCAACAAGGCCCTGGCCCAGCAAGCCTATGACAAGGCTTTGAAACTCAACGAACAATTTAACAAGCAAATATCCAGGGAACTGCGCCTGAATATGGCAAAAACTTTTCATCTGAACGGCAACGGCGAAACTTGTAATGAAATCCTTAATGATTTAATTAAAACCAATATTGATGATAAGTTTTTTATCAAAGACATCGTAACAATGTGCAACGCCAGTATCGGCGAAAACCATGCCGAAACGCTGATTCAGCACATTAAAAAAGAACTGGTCGACATCAATAACAAAGGTGTCAGCCTGTTCCAGGAAGGCAATATTAAAGGGGCTCTTGCCGTTTTTGAAAAGGCCATTGCCAAAATGCCCGATAATCAAACGATTATTTTAAATATGATAAAAATCATTATTCATGATATTAAAACCTCTAAATCCGGCCCTGAAAAAATCATAAGCGCCCAATCTTATATCAATAAAGCCATTCAAATAGGCATACCTCACAATCTAATCAGCGGCCTGCAACTGGAGCTGGACACGCTTCAATATAAAATCACTCAATAACCTGCCCAAATGTCTAATACTCATATGCTTTCAATCGGTTTTCCCGCCATTTTGGCCTCTTCGGTACATGACATAAAGAATTCATTGACCGCTCTTCGGGCGCTGCTCAGTCAGCTGGACAATGCCTATCAGGATCCGAAACCTACTGAATTCAGGCAACTGGAATTTGAAACCAATCGCATGAACAATTGTCTCATGCAGTTATTGACGCTCTATAAAATTGATTTATCCCAATTCAGCCTGTCTATAGACGAGTATAGCGCCTCAGACCTGTTGGAAGACGTGGTCGCCCAGCAATCCACCTTATTAGCCTTAAGCAATATTCAACTGATTACCGAATGCCATGATGAATTATTTTGTTATTGCGACAACGCCCTGATCAGCAATGCACTCTGTACGCTGGTCAACAACGCACAGCGTTATTGCCGGAGCAAGGTGCTGCTTTCTGTAGCCCAGGAAAATGACTATATTGTTTTTTGCATCGAAGATGACGGCAAGGGTTATCCGGAAAATCTTCTATCGCCCGATTACAAACAACTCCCCCGGATTGACATGGCTAACGGCAATACCGGCTTGGGTTTGTTTTTTACCGAGACCATTGCGCAATTGCATATCAAAGGCGACAAACGGGGCTTTATTATGACCGACAATAATAGTCAGTTGGGCGGAGCCAGATTTAAACTTTATTTGCCGTGATTGTGCTCAGCCGTTAGAAAGGGATATTTCAATTTTTCGCCTTTAGCCTTTACCGCAAACATCAGACAAACAGCCAACAACGTTTCCCAGGGCTCCCCTTGCTGCTGCCCTTTAATCTGCCGATCCGCCTTTGCACTCAAGGTAAGAATACTATTGAGATCGCTGTCGCCCAATCTGTTCAACGCATCGCTAACCAACTGCTGGCGCTTGTCCCAAATCTGGTTGTTTTTAAAGACCACCGCCCTATTTTGCCCTTGAGCCAGCGCCTGCTTAATCCTGATTAACACCCGCGCTTCCCGCGTTAAAGCCCATAACACCACCGGGGCCGCAACGCCTTCCGCCTGCAAGCCGGACAATATCTTAAAAATCCGCCCCACTCTGGCCGCCAGCACGCTATCCATCAGCTTAAATACATCGAATCTGGAACTGTCCGCCACCGCATCGAAAATCTGCTGATTGCTAAGACGACCTTCACCGTATAACACGTACAGTTTTTCTATTTCCTGAGCGGCCGCCAGCAGATTGCCTTCAATCCGGGAAGCCAATATTTTTAGACCTTCCGTTTCAGCCTGTAGCCCGCGCTGCTGCATTCTTTGCTGCAACCAGCGAATCAAATCTTGCCCGTCTAACGGCCAGACCTGAATCACACAACCGGCCTTATCCAAAGCCTGAAACCAGCGTGATTTTAATGAAGCGCCGGCCATCTTTGCCGCGGTGATCAGCAGCAGGGTATCTTCCGTCCGCCGCGCCAGTTCCCGACCGGCTTGCGGCATACACGCCATGCCCGCCGATAACCGTTCGCAATAGGCGATTAAAGCCTTTGAGCCGTCAGCGCCCGGCGTACCCAAAGGCAATCTTAAATCGATGATTTTTTTATCGTCGAAAATAGATAACGTACCTGCCGACTCCGCTAATTCATGCCATGAAAAGCCGGCGTCCGCAACAAGCACTTCGCGGCTATCGTAGCCTGCCTTTCGTGCTGCGGCCCTGACCGCATCAGCAACCTCGCCCAACTGCAACGGCTCGTCGCCGCTAATAAAATAAACCGGCGCCAAGCCCTTTTGCAACGCCGCACCTATTTGTTCGGGCTTTAGCCGCATGTTATTTCGCGCCCGCCTCTAATACGACCCTGGCACGGTTAACAATGGTTTGCACGACCTGCTGATACATTTCATTACGTATTACCGCTTCTTCGTTATCTTTGGCGATTATAAATTGCTGATCATTGTAATACTCACGCCTTACTTCAACAGGCTGCCGAGACATCAACAAGGCATCGTTAGCATTAGCAAACTCATAATCCAAGCGATAAACAAGTTCAAACTCGTTAGACTTGCCTCGGGTGCTCAACGACAACACGCGCCGATTAAAATCTTCATTGAATATCTTGATAACAATGCCCGCGCCATTGCGGGAACCGGCAAGCTGACCGGAAGATGTCTTCATGACTTGGCCGAATTTTTCGCGTAGCGGCCCTGATCCGCCCTCCACATAAATATTTTTCATATTTGCAGGCAATTCAAAAGCGCCCCGCAAATGATAGCCGCAAGCGCTCAATAACAACGCAGCAACAAAGATGACTGCTTTTTTTGTTAACACACACTCTCCCTTAAATAAATAGAACACGGGTGATACTGAAAAGGCTAAAGGCTAAAGGCTAAAGGCTAAAGGCTAAAGGCTAAAGGCTAAAGGCTAAAGGCTAAAAATTGCAGCGCTCCTTAAATCCAAATACAAGCTTTTTTCGCCCTTCGCCCTTCGTCCATAAGTATCTACACAACTTTTTTGTATTCAAAATACAATGAGTTACAAAGCAGCCTAACTCCCTCTCCTGCTGGAGAGGGTTGGGGTGAGGAGAATAAAAACAACCCTTTATATCCCCCTCATCCCAACCTTCTCCCTCAAGGGAGAAGGGGTCGGTACTTGTGTAGATACTTATGCCCTTCGTCTAAACAACAATATTAACCAACTTCTTAGGCACCACTATCACCTTTTTGACCGGCTGGCCATCAATAAAGCGTTTGATAAGCTCATCATTCAGCGCCATTGCCTCTATTTCTTCTTTAGTTGCAGCGATCGACACTTTTATCTTGCTGCGCAATTTGCCGTTGACCTGCAACACCAACTCCAAGCTATCCTGCTCCAAAGCCGCTGTATCGACCTCAGGCCATGACGCGCTAACCACCGCTTGCTGATGCCCCAAATCCAGCCACAATTGATGACAGATATGCGGCACGATCGGCGACAGCATCAACACGATGGCTTCCAACACTTCCTGCCGGATCGCCTTGCCGTTGCCTGTATCATCATCAAATTTGGATAAAGTATTGATCAGCTCCATGTTTGCGGCAATCACGGTGTTAAAGGTATAACGCCTGCCGAAATCATCGGTTGCTTTCTGGATAGCCAGATGCAACTGGCGACGGACTGCCTGCTGTCCCTCGGTTAAGGATTGTTTATCAAGCGGCGCTGTAGAACCGCCGGCCTCGCAATGCTGATAAGCCTGTTTCCATAGACGTTTTAAGAAACGGAATGCGCCTTCTACGCCACTGTCGGACCATTCCAGCGATTGCTCCGGCGGTGCTGCAAACATGATGAACAACCGCACGGTATCGGCGCCGTATTGATCGATCAGGCCCTGCGGATCGACGGTGTTGCCTTTGGATTTGGACATTTTGCTGCCGTCTTTCAACACCATGCCTTGGGTCAGCAGCTTCTTGAACGGCTCATCGCAAACCAGCAGCCCCTCATCGCGCAACAATTTGGTATAAAACCGCGCATACAGCAGATGCAAAATAGCGTGTTCGATGCCGCCGATATAATGATCGACAGGCAACCAGTATTTGGCGCTGTCATCGATCATGCTGTCCGGGTTATTACCGGCAAAACGCGCAAAATACCAGGACGATTCCATAAAGGTATCGAAGGTATCGGTTTCCCGGCGCGCCGCTTTGCCGCATGATGGACAAGTAGCATGAGAGAACGTCGGATGAGCAACCAACGGCGATTGCGAGCCGTCCAGCACCACATCCCTGGGCAATTCCACCGGCAGGTCTTTTTCAGGAACCGGAACCGTACCGCAGTCGTCGCAATAAATAACAGGAATCGGCGCACCCCAGTAACGCTGACGGGAAACGCCCCAGTCGCGCAACCTGAAATTGGTTTTGCGTTGGCCTTTGCCGTCTTTTTCCAACGCTTCGGAAATGGCGGAAAAAGCCTGTTCCGAAGTCAGTCCGTCAAACGCGCCGGAATTTTTCAACACGCCTTTTACGGTGTAAGCCTGCTCCGAGCAATCGGCATCACCGCCGTCTTTGGCAAAAATTACCTGCTTGATCGCGATGCCGTACTTAAGAGCAAACTCGAAATCGCGTTGGTCATGGGCCGGAACGGACATCACCGCGCCGGTGCCGTAACCCATCAACACAAAATTGGCAATCCACACCGGAACCTGTTCGCCGGTAATCGGATGAACCGCTTTGATGCCGGAGTCGATGCCACGCTTTTCCATGGTTTCCATCGCCGCTTCCGAGGTTTCCATCATCTTGCAGTCATCGATAAATGCGCGAATATCGGCATTAGCTTCAGCGGCTTTTAGCGCCAGCGGATGCTCCGCCGCCACCGCAAGATAGGTCACGCCCATTAAGGTATCGGGACGCGTGGTATAGATGCTGACTGGTTGATCCGACTCGGGCACCGGAAAACTCATCTCCACGCCTTCGGAACGGCCTATCCAATTGGCTTGCATGGTTTTAACCTGTTCCGGCCAGCCGTCCAGGGTTTCCAACGAAGCCAGCAATTCATCCGCATAGGCGGTGATTTTTAAAAACCACTGGGCGATTTCCTTGCGTTCGACTTGGGTGTCGCAACGCCAGCAACAGCCGTCGATAACTTGCTCGTTAGCTAAAACGGTCATGTCATTGGGGCACCAATTGACCGGCGCGGTTTTTTTGTAAACCAGGCCTTTTTCCAGCAACTTCAGGAAAAACCATTGCTCCCACTTATAATAAGAGGGATCGCAGGTGGCCAGTTCGCGATCCCAGTCATAACCGAAACCCAGCCGCTTAAGCTGGTCGCGCATATAGTCGATGTTGCTGTAGGTCCAGTCGGCAGGATGAACGCCGTGCTGCATCGCTGCGTTTTCAGCAGGCAACCCGAACGCGTCCCAGCCCATCGGCTGCATCACATTCTTGCCCAGCATGCGCTGATAGCGGCTGATCACATCGCCGATGGTATAGTTGCGGACATGCCCCATGTGCAACTTGCCGCTGGGGTAAGGAAACATCGACAAACAATAATACTTGTCCTGTGTAGACGATTCCGACACATTAAATACGCCTGACGCGTCCCAGGCGGCCTGTACTTCTTGCTCGATTGCCAAAGGCTTATAATTTTCTTGCATCCTTCTCGTCTTTTACCAGTCAAAAGCGTTAGAATACCGTACAGTTGCTTAAATCTAAAGCGCCATTTTCAGGAGATGAACCCTATGAATAAAAACAAACTTGTCACCGCTTATACCGATTTTATGAAGCATCTCCATGAAACCATGGAAGATACGCTGCATTCTTTTGCCGAAGCGCTGGAAATTTCAAAAGAAAAAACCAGACAAGACAGCGATTTGACCAGCGATGAGCTGGACAGGGTTTCAGACTACGTTAAACGCGACGTTGAGCATGCGGCTCAGGGTTTATCGACCGAGGAAGATAAGGACTCGCTGTCCGAGTGGTTTAAGTTCGATGTCGAGCTGATTGAAAACTTCGCGCTGGATGCGTTTTTAAGCGTTGCCGATAAAACCCGTCTGGAACTGGCAAAACTGGAAGAATTGGCAAAAGCACACACCTATCACAGCGGCGACATTACCGTACCCGGCACTTTTATCTGCGACGACTGCGGCAAGGAAATTGCCTTTAAAACAGCCAGCGAAATTCCCGAATGTCCGCAATGTCATGGCACAACCTTTATCCGTATTTGATATTACCGGCCCAAGCCTTATAATGCGACTTTCAACTATTTGATTTAACGGGGATAACATGCGCAGAGTCATTTTCAACCAGAAAGGCGGCGTCGGCAAATCGACTATTACGTGCAATTTAGCCGCCATCAGTGCTGTTGAAGGCAAACGCACATTAGTTATCGACCTCGATGTTCAGGGCAATTCAACGCAATACCTGCTCGGCAATAAAATCAGCGACAGCGATAAGACCATCGCCCACTTCTTTAAAGACACCCTGAGCTTGTCCCTGTTCGGCGGCGGTTCAACCGGTTCAGGCCTTGAAAGCGCGATCCATGAAACCCCGTTCCCCAACCTGTTTGTAATCCCATCCCACCCCGAGCTTGAGCCGTTGCAAAGCCGTTTGGAATCGCGGATGAAAATCTTCAAATTAAAAGAAGCGCTGGAAAAGCTCGAAGGCTTTGACGAGATTTACATGGACACGCCGCCGATCCTGAACTTCTACAGCCAGTCTGCATTAATCGCAGCCGAAAAATGCCTGATTCCGTTCGATTGCGATACCTTTGCCAGAGAAGCCCTGTATTCGCTGATGCAGGTGGTGGCGGAAGTCAAAGCCGACCATAACCAGAATCTTGAAGTTGAAGGCATCATCGTCAACCAATATCAAAAACAAGCCAATATGCCCCGCCAGATAGTCGAAGAGCTTATTGCCGAAGGACTGCCGGTATTGGCTGCAATGATCTCGCCATCGGTTAAGGTCAGGGAATCGCACTCCGAATCGAAACCGCTGGTGCATTATGTGCCCAATCATAAACTGACTGACGAATATCGCGCGCTGCATGCGGAGATTCACGGGAGTTAAGCTGTAGACGCATTCATCGTTCCCACGCTCCGGCGTGGGAACGCATCCGTACCGCTCCAGCGGTGCGGGATGCGAAGTAGGCGGAAAATATAATGTCCCCAGGAAATTTGCTGGTTCGGGCTGGTTCCCAAGCTCCAGAGACTGTGAAAGTATTATCCAAATTAGGCTAAAAACATTTTTACCACGAAGGCACGAAGAACACGGAGTTTTCAATATATTGAATTAAGAAGATTGTTTTTCTTCGTGTCTCGGCAATTGCTCCTGCATTGCTCTACCTCCTGCATCCATGCAGTCGTTCGTGGTGAATTCTTTAATTTTTTCTAAAAACGAATACTTTCACAGCCTCTCCAGCTTGGGAACCCAGTCTTGGAAGCTCCAGCTTCCCGTCTCGCGAAGCTAGCGCTTCGTCTCTCCGGAGCTTGGGAACTAGCGTAACTCCCGCACAACCACACCACGACCCTTAACACTATGAACAGCGCACCCGGCAACCTAAAGCCCTGGCTACTGCCCCTCCTGTCCGGCGTACTGATCGGCACCAGTTACATCCCCTTCCCTCCCTGGGCTTCGTTATTCTGTTTCGTCCCCTTATGGATATTCTGGAACCGGCAAACCCGCCTGAAAAACGTTTTTCTCGGCGGCTTAATCACCTCTTTCGTGTTCACGCTGATCGGCTTTAACTGGGTCACTTACCTGCTGCATGAGTTCGCCCATCTGGACTGGCCTGTCGCGGTCGTCGGCATGGCGGTCTACGGCCTGATAGCCCACTTGTTCGTACCGCTGGCCGGACTGCTGTGGTTTTGGGGACAACAAAAATTCAACTGGTCAAAACGGCTGTCGTTGTGGCTGATGGCGCTGATCACCATTCTTTGCGAAGCCTACTCGCTAACCTTGTTCGACTGGAACTTCGGTTATTCCTGGTACGGGGCCAACATCCCCGTTTACCACTGGGCGGAAGTAATCGGTTTTAGCGGACTGAGCGCCGCGACCCTGCTGTGCAACCTGCCGCTTTACATCGCTTGGGAAAAGCGCCAACAAAGCACCGGAAAATTTATCCTGACTGCCGTTGTCACCGGCTTTATGCTGCTGAATATCAGCGGCCTGTGGCTTAAAAACCGGCTCCCGCAACCGGATGCGTCGTTTAAAACCCTGATGATTCAGGCCTATATCGAAAACGCGGAAAAATTGGCCGCAGAATTAGGCAAAGGCTACGGCAAAGAAATATTCAAGCGCTATATCACGCTGACCGATAACGCGCTCAAAACCTATCAAGACCAAAAAATCGATTTCGCGATGTGGCCCGAAACCGCATTCCCGGCATTGCTGGGTGAGCAATTCAAATCCGCCGATTATCCGGTAGCGCTGGCACAGTTTCTCCAGCAACGACAACTGCCGCTGATTACCGGCGCCTATAGCGTCGATGAACCCTCCCGGCTGATTACCAATTCCCTGTTTGTCCTGAACAAGGACGGCGAGATAGTGCCGCCGCATTACAGCAAATCGATTTTGCTGGCCTTTGGCGAATACATCCCCGGCGAACAGTTCTTCCCCGAGATCCGCAACTGGCTGCCGGCCACCGGCCACTTTGCCCGCGGCCACGGCCCGACCGACTTACTGCACTGGAACGGCTATAAAATGGGTGCGCAAATATGCTACGAAAGCCTGTTCCCCAAATTTTCACGTTCACTGGCAGAACTCGGCGCGCAGTTTATCGTCAACGTCACCAACGACTCCTGGTACGGCGCATGGCAGGAACCCTACCAGCACATGTACATGACCCTGGCTCGCGGCGTGGAATTTCGCCGTCCGGTGCTGCGCGTCACCAACACCGGTATTTCCACCGTTGCGCTGGCATCGGGAGAAATCCTGGAACGCTCGCCGATACATCAGGCGTGGGCAGGCTTATACGAAGTGCCTTATCTGAAAAACCCGCCTGCCACTTTCTACCAAAACTGGTTCTGGCTGGTGCCGGGTTTATTGTGGGGGACGTTGGTTTTGTTGCTAGGAATCGGGGTTGCAAGGCGATCGAACAATAGCGGCGCAAGGGATTAATTATAGCCTTAAAGTGTCGGTATGGCTTGCTGCGACAAGAATAGCTCCCGAAAGAAATAGGGCAGCTCATGCAGACGGGAAATCGTTGCACTACGAAACGGCTTTTGTATACAGCGTGTTGCGATCTTTTTATTTCTAAATGTCCCGCAAAAACGACAGGCATAAAAAAAGAACTTGGCTTTATGCCTAAGCTCTTAATTTTTCTGGTGCCTCGGGCCGGAGTCGAACCGGCACGTCCTTACGAACGAGGGATTTTAAGTCCCTTGCGTCTACCAATTTCGCCACCGAGGCATCGATAACTTTGATAAGCCGCGTATTATATAGCATCTAAAAAAATAAACCAGACCTATATCCAAAAAAGGTTAGGTTCGACTTAAATGAGGCATTTAACGGGAACGAAAGGCGGGACGGATGAATGGACTAGCGGACGGCCAATAGTAATTGCCCCAATAATAAGGATAACCGCCATAATAGGGATTGTAACCATAACCGTAGCCGAACCCATCGTAACGACTGTCGTATACATAAGCCGGCCACCGATAAAGGGTTGTGGCTGAAATCAGCGGCAAGCGCATAACCTTTTTGCCTATCGTGCGTTCGATATCGCCTATCAGTGTTCCGGCAACCGTGATTTTGGTGTTTTCGGCATAAACAGCCGGATCGAGAAACTCAGGGCTTTTAAAAACAAATCGCCCCGCTGCCGATTGATCCATCTGCGGTTGACCATTACTGCCGAGAGGATAATACAGCACCTGCACCAAGCTGAAATTCTGTTCATTTTCCACGCCAACAATCATGCCGCCCCAACGTACCGGCGCATCTTTATAATGACCGATATTCTCGATTGCTTGAGTATAAGAAATATCATACTGAGGAGGATTTTTTATCGCGGTCGGCAAAGTCGAGCAAGCGTTCAACAATAAGCAGACTGTTAATAAACACAGTTTCATATCTCTTCTCCTCATATTTACAGATTTTCAATCATCATTTTCTGATCCCACTTAACCAGAAAATCGGCGATGACGCTATTGTTAAAGATACCTATTCCTGCAACTGCGCCTGATTGCAGTACAATAGTCGGCTTGTCCAACTGCTCGCCCCATGCCCCTTATGAATAAACAGAAAAAACTGCTCCGTTCAGATATACGCTACGAATGTGGCGACGCTTTTTATGAGCGTGGACGCAGCTATTTTGAAAAAGGCATGGTGACCAACCTCACTGTTGCAAGCGAAGGCGCTCTTTTCGTCCAGCTCAATGCCGCCGTTAAAGGCAGCCAAAAAGACCCATACCGGCAAAACATTCGCATCGTCTGGCGGCCGAATTATAGCGCGGCCGAAATTGAAGGCGACTGCACCTGCCCTGTCGGCTATAACTGCAAGCATATTGCCGCCGTTTGCCTGCAATATCAAAATTCCAAGCAAAGCCTTTCGGCCTCGGATACAAAATCCACTTGCCTGGATTGGCTCGACAGCTTTCATAAGCATGCGCCGGAATCTCACAATACCCACCAGGATTTTATCGCTTACATTCTCAAGCCCGGCGGTGCAAAACACGAATTCACTATCGACCTTTTAATCACCAAAGAAAAGAAAACAGGGGGATTAAATAAGGGTAGGAAGACCACCTTAAATAATCTTCGCTACAGTTATTCGTATCTCAATTATGTTCAACCGGAAGATCAGGAAATTGCAAAGCTGCTGACTGCGCTTAATCCAGCCTTTAAAGACGAGCCCTTGATTGCCGGCGCTACCGGTCATTTAGCCTTGTCCAAACTACTGAAAACAGGCCGACTGTACTGGCAAGACACCGAACAACCGCCATTAACACAAGGCGCCGACCGCAATTTAAAATTTGGCTGGCGAACCGCCAATAACGGCGATTACCAACTAGTTGTCCAAATCGATCCCCCCGCAATCTTACTGCTGACCGATCCCCCGCAATACCTGGACGATACGTTGAGCACGCTAGGCACGCTCAACACGCATAATCTCTCGCTCGATCAACTGAAAAATATCCTCGCCGCCCCGCTGATTCCTGCCGCGTATGCCGATGAATTCAGCCAGCGCCTGATTATCGAACACCCCAGCCTGCCGTTGCCCGCGCCCAAAAAAATCGAATTAATAGAAGCCGATCAGCTAACGCCTACGCCCAAGATTTTGCTATTCGGCCATCAGTCAACACCCCAGAAGTACATCCATTTTATGGCGGTCGCTTTCAATTACGGCGAATGGACAATTTCCGCCATCCCGCCGGAAGACTACGGCGTGGTCAAAACCGAGCAAGGTCTGGTACGCATTAAACGCGATATAACAACCGAACAGTTGTCGATACATAGACTGACCGAACTGGGCTTTGAACCGGCTCCCGCCATAGAAACCGGCGTACCGGAATTGCTGCTGTATAGCCCGGCAAAAACCGTAATGGATAGCGCCACGCGTTGGGGAGACTTTCTCCAAAACACCCTGTTGGAGCTGGAGCAGGACGGCTGGATTATCGACATTGACGAAAGCTTCCTGCTTAATTTTCAAACCGGCCAAAACTGGGACGCCCAAATCAGCGAAAGCCAGCAAGACTGGTTTGAAATGAGTTTTAACATCGAAATAGACGGCCAACCCCTGCCCTTACTGCCGTTGATTATGCCGGTCCTGGAAAACTACGACCCGGAACACCTACCGGAAATGCTCAGCATCCCGTTGGGTGAGCATAACTACCTTAGTTTGCCCAGCGACAAAATCAAACCGTTCCTGAACGTATTGATAGAACTGTTTAACACCAGCACCTTGGACAAAAACGGCACCCTAAAGCTGTCCCGCTTTAACGCCGCCGCGCTGGCCGACATGGAAGAACAAAACCACGGCCTATTCAGCATCAGCGGCGGCAAAGAATTGCGGGAGCTGGGGCAAAAACTGAAAAACTTTACCGGCATTCAGGACGTCGCCCTGCCCAACAACTTGCAGGCGGAACTTCGGCCTTATCAACAGCAGGGTCTCAACTGGCTGCAATTTTTACGGGAATATAAATTCTCCGGCATTCTTGCCGACGACATGGGCCTGGGCAAAACCATACAGACGCTGGCCCACCTGTTGCTCGAAAAACAAGCCGGCCGAATGCGCCTGCCCAGCCTGATCATCGCGCCAACCAGTCTGATGAGCAACTGGCGACGGGAAGCCGAACGCTTCACGCCCGACTTGAAGGTGCTGATCCTACAGGGCACCGAACGCAAACAGCTGTTCTACAAAATCAGGGACTACGATTTGATCCTGACCACCTACCCGCTGCTGCCCCGAGACGAGGAAACCCTGCTGGAACACGAATATCATTACCTGATCCTGGACGAAGCCCAGACCGTTAAAAACCCATTGTCCAAAGCCGCGCAACTGGTGCGCCGCATTAAATCCGAACACCGGCTGTGCCTGACCGGCACGCCGATGGAAAACCATCTGGGCGAACTCTGGGCGCAATTCGACTTCCTGATGCCGGGATTTCTAAGCGACAGCGCCACCTTTAAAAAACGCTACCGCACCCCGATCGAAGCGCATGGCGATAGCGAACAGAGAACGCGGCTATCACACCGGATCGCGCCGTTTATGCTGCGCCGCACTAAACAAGATGTCGCTACCGAATTGCCGCCTAAAACCGAGATTATTCGCTCCGTGCCGCTTTACGACAAACAAGCCGCATTATACGAAAGCATCCGTCTGACCATGGAGAAAAAAGTCCGCGACGCCATCGCCCAAAAAGGCCTGTCGCGCAGCCACATCACCATCCTGGATGCCTTGCTTAAACTGCGCCAGACCTGCTGCGACCCGCGCACCTTATCGCTCAAAGAAGCGCAAAAAGTGCAGCAATCCGCCAAGCTCGATCTGCTGATGGAGATACTGCCGGAACAACTGGAAGAGGGCCGCCGGATTTTGGTGTTCTCGCAATTCACCCGGATGATTGCACTGATTGAAATCGAATTAAACGCCCGAAAAATAGGCTATGCCAAACTGACTGGCCAAACCCGCAACCGCGACGAGGCCATAGAACGATTTAAAAGCGGTGACGCGAATGTCTTCCTGATCAGCCTGAAAGCGGGCGGAGTCGGTTTAAACTTGACCGAAGCCGATACCGTGATTATTTACGATCCGTGGTGGAACCCCGCCGCAGAAAGCCAAGCCGCCGACCGCGCCCATCGAATAGGCCAAGACAAACCGGTGTTCGTGTATAAACTGATTACTGAAAATACCGTGGAAGAAAAGATTATCGCGATGCAGGACAAAAAGCGCGCGCTGGCCGAAGGCATTTACAAGGGCGGGGCTAAAGAAGAATCGTTGAAATTGACTGCCGAGGATTTGACGGCTCTGTTTGAGCCGCTGTAAGGCTTAAGGTCAATTATCCCGCTCCCACGCTCTGCGCTCGTCGGCGTACACAACTCGGCCCGAAGTCGTCCTCCCGGAAATACTAGCCAGTTAGACCTTCCATGTTTTAAAAACCTGGAAGGTCTGCATATCGGCATGTTTATCACCTAACGCTAGGTAAGGAACTGTCGAAATGACGACATCCCGGATACGGGGAACTATCGATAAGCGCGGGGAACGAGTACGTTATTTTTAGCAAAATCCTTAGTATTGGGAGAAGCCGCATCTGGACAAAATCAAGCTTTTTGTGTCAAGCTTCAAACGAAAGTCTAATCGACTCACGGCCCATTATTTAAACAACCCAATGATCAATATCTTGCATGTCGATAACCAATCGGGCCACCGCAGCATCAACGAAAAACGCCATCGACCGATCATTCAACACCCATCATCCATTGCCTTGCAGCCGAAACAGGCAACAGAACTATCCCCAACGGCATGCATACATCTTATAATTCGATGTAAATTACAATAACAATCCCAATTAAGAGAGAAACAACCCCATGGAACCTTTTATTAATATACGCGCACTCATCATCGACATGGATGGCGTTTTATGGCATGGCGACCAGCCAATGCCCGGCTTGACAGACTTCTTTCAAACCTTGCGCGAGCAACAAATTCCTTTCATCCTGGCGACCAACAACGCCCGGCTAACTCAAGAGCAGTATGTCATCAAACTGGCGCAAATGGGCGTAGCGGTCAGCCGTGACGAGATACTGACCTCCAGCATGGCAACGGCGCTGTACTTGGCCGAGCACGCCAATCCGGCCGAGAGCCGCGTCTATGTTATCGGCGAAGACGGCGCCAAAGAGCCGCTTATTGAACGAGGCTTTACCTTGACCGAACTGTATGAATTGAATGACGACCAAGACAATCCCAACATGGGCGCCGACATTGTTGTCTGCGGCATGGATAGACACTTATCCTGGGACAAACTGGCAACCGCTACCCTGAATATCCGCGCCGGCGCCCAATTCATCGGCACTAATGCCGACACCACATTGCCGACAGAACGCGGCCTGACCCATGGCAACGGCGCAATCCTGGCCGCGCTACAGGCAGCGACAGGCGTAACGCCAACCATTATCGGCAAACCCGAACCCATCATCTATCAGCAAGCGCTCGCGTTACTTGGCGTCGATCCGGCGCAAACCGTGGCGATCGGCGATCGCTTGGAAACCGATATTCTTGGCGCAGTTCGCACCGGCATACGCAGCCTTATGGTTTTATCCGGCGTATCCACCGAAGACGACTTTCAAACCACGGACTATCGACCAACCTGGGTTATGCCGGACATCCGCGCCGTGACGCAAGCATTGAAAAACTGACCGCTAGGTATTAAAGCCAGTAGATCAAGCTCACTGCCCGCGCTATCATCAAAAACCCGCACTCACCGGAGCCGCTGCAATGAAAAAATTCATCAATAGCATCGATAACCTGCTTGACGAAAGCCTGCTGGGCTTTGCCAAAGCCCATGCCGATATAATTCAACTCAACGCCCAGCCGCACTTCATCAGGCGCATAAAGCCCGCCGCCCCCGGCAAAGTTGCGCTCATTTCCGGCGGCGGCTCAGGCCATGAACCTTTGCATAGCGGCTTTGTCGGCTCAGGCATGCTGGATGCAGCCTGTCCGGGCCAAGTATTCACCTCCCCCACTCCCGATCAAATGTTGGCGGCGGCACAAGCCGTGGAAAATGGCGGCGGCGTGTTATTCATCGTCAAGAACTATGCAGGCGACGTAATGAATTTCGAAATAGCCTCAGAAATGCTCGATTGCCCGCATGAAACCGTCCTGGTCTGCGATGACGTTGCCTTTCCTAAAACTCACAGCACCGGGCGGCGCGGCGTTGCCGGCACCCTGATTGTAGAAAAAATCGTCGGCGCGGCAGCAGAGTCAGGTGCGGATTTGGCGACTTGCAAGGCATTAGGCGATCGAGTCAACCTTGCCACCGCATCCATGGGCGTGGCGTTAAGCAGCTGTACCGTACCGGCGCTGGGCAAGCCCACTTTCGACATTGGCGATAACGAAATCGAAATGGGCGTAGGCATTCATGGCGAGCGTGGACGCGAGCGTTTAACCCTGCGCAGCGCCACTGAAATTGTCGACTATCTGGCGGGCGTCATCGATGACGATCTGAAACCGCAACAAGGCCAATCGGCGTTACTGCATATCAACGGCTTCGGAGCCACGCCGTTAATGGAACTGCATTTAATTTATGAGCTGGCGTCCCGGTTCTGGGAAAAACGCGGCGTTAACATCTGCCGCTCTCTGGTCGGCAACTACACCACCTCGCTCGATATGGCGGGCGGCTCTATCACCCTAAGCCTGCTTGATGAAGAGCTGCTCCGCCTGTGGGATGCGCCTGTTCATACCGCGGCCTTACGCTGGGGCTGTTAACAGCACATCGACCAGCGCGCAGATCATTAGCTGACTGGTTTTAGCCCCCGCATCGATATGCCCCCGGCTGCGCTCCTCCAAAAAAGAAGCGCGTCCTTTAGTCGCCAGCATGTCACGGGTAGATTCCATGCCCGCGATTGCACTCCGCGCGACCTTGTCCAATGCCGCCGGTAACGCAACCGAATCCGCTGCCGCCTGCCGCAGGCTTGACGCAACCGGAATCAGCACATCCAACATGGTTTTCTCCCCGGCATCGGCCTTGCCGCGCTGTTTTACCGCATCCACCCCGCTGCTGAATATCTCGGCAAAAGCCTGTAAATCCAAGGGCCGGTCGCGGGCCGCTTTGCTCATCGCGACAAACAAGGTGCCGTATAAAGAACCCGATGCGCCGCCCACCGCAGTCATCAAAGTCATCCCTATTTTCTGCCAGGCCGCCACCCAATCAAGCAGGGCCAATTCATCGCTTTGCGCTGTCAACGCCTTAATACCGCGTTGCAGATTAGTCACATGATCGCCATCGCCGATAGCTTGATCCAGGGCCGTCACCTCTTCGGCGTTGGTTTCGATGGTTTTGTCTATTGCCTGAATCAGGCGGGGTAATAACGCAGGCGTAAGTTGCATGGCATTTCTCCAATCCAAAAAGTAAGCAAGGTGATACGCACTTCACCGGTTCGGCCAATCATACTCCAAGCAACACTCCATGAGCCAAGCTAAAAAGAACTTTAACTTTTTACTTGTTCTTTATTTGTTCTGCTGATATATTTTTAAAAAACAAATAGAGAACTAATTATGATTAAATCACTTACCCGAAAGCAGCAGGAGATTTTCGATTTCCTGCTGCAAAACCAGGACAGCTTTCCCCATCCGCCCACGCTGGAGGAGCTTTGCGCGGGCATGGGCTTAAAATCTCGCGGTTCTTTGCATAACCACATCAAGGCCTTGATTAACGAAAACCTGATCGAAGCGCCGGAACGCAAGCAACGCGGCATTCGCCTGACAGAGTACGCCAAAGCAATGCTCGACCATTCCGATGATCAAAGCGCGCTGCCTTTTGTCGGATTTATCGCCGCCGGGAAACCCATTGAAGCCGTCGAAAACATTACCTATATGGCCATTCCTGAACAGCTGAAAACGCAAAATCCCTGCTACGTTCTTAAAGTCAAAGGCGATTCGATGCTTGAACAAGGCATCTATGATGGCGACTGGGTGATTATCGAACAACGCTGCCATGCCCGTAACGGCGAAATTGTGGTGGCCTTGATCAATAAAGCCGAAGCCACCTTGAAATTTATTGAGCAATACCCGCACGAAACCTTGCTTATCCCCGCCAATTCAACCATGGAAGCGATGCGCTACAGCCCGGAGCAAGTAGAAATCCAAGGCGTATTAGTGGGCCAAATGCGTAGTTATACTAAAAATCATTAGGAGAAATATCATGTTGCAACAACGAATCCACATGCGAGACCAAGTGACCAATCGCGTTGAAATAATTATGGGCAACGGCAAACCGCCCTTTGTTGAGCGACTGGAGGAATATGCAACATCCCTATTATTTGTAGTCATCATTATTTTTCTTATTCGCATATAAAACCATTTTTGCCTGCTAACGGACTGGTCTTATGCAAGAGTTAAAAAACTTTCACTACGGCGACTCCCGAAAAATAGATATAGAAACGAAAACACAAAGTCTCCTCTCCCTTCGGGCATAAGCATCTACACAAGTACCGGCCCCTTCTCCCTTGAGGGAGAAGGTTGGGATGAGGGGGATATAAAGAGTTGTTTTTGTTCTCCTCACCCAACCCTCTCCAGCAGGAGAGGGAGTCAAGACACCTTATAACTCATTGTATTTATAGAATAAAAAAGCCATGTAGATAACTATACCCTTCGGGTGAGGGTAATTCAACTGTCGTTTTATCAACTCTGGCTTCTATAACATCAGCAAGCGCCCGGCTATGAATACTGGCTCGACATTACGCCTGGACGAGAAACCAGGCGGTCGCCCGGTCCCGGATATTCGGCCTTGCTGACATGACGTCTCCCCGGAAAAATTGCGTATAAAATTTCTCCCGTAAGCATGACAACTATTTACCGCTGCTTGATATATCTTGAAAAAATCACCAACAAACGATATGGTTCGCGCCAAATAATAACGCATTACCTTTAAATTTCTCATCCACTGATCACAGCATCCCCAACATGCCGACTTTAGATGATTGATTTTTTTGACGCGCAAAAACACCAAGACTTTGCGTTGAAGTCCGGTAATAAACCTCATCCGGCAAACGCCGCCCTCTTACCTATAAGGTTACTATCAATGCCCATTTCGCTTACCGTTCTTGAAAATGTGATCCGTGAAGCCGGATCGATCGCCCTAAGTTATTTTAAAGACCTGAAACATTTAGAAGTGGCTAAAAAAAGCCCCCGCGACTTGGTCACCGACGCCGATGTAGCGGTCGAAGCTTTTTTGCAGGAATCGCTTGCCAAACATTACCCGCAATTCGGTTTTTGGGGCGAAGAGAGCGGCCAAAGCGCCAATCAATCGAGCCGCTGGATCGTCGACCCGATTGATGGAACCCACTCGTTTTCGAGAGGCCAGTACTTTTGGGGCATCAGCGTCGCCCTGGAAATTGATCGGGAACTTATCTTCGGAGCAGTCTATGCGCCGGCGCTGGATGATTACTATGCCGCCGAAAAAGGTAAAGGTGCCTGGAAAAACGGCCAACCTATTACCGTCTCCAACGAAAGCAACCTTGCCGATGCCATGGTCGCAACGGGATTCGCCTGCTTGCGTTCCTACTTAAAAGAAAACAACCTGCAACGGTTTTGCCGAATCGCTGAAATAACAACCGGGCAGCGCCGCTTCGGGTCTGCGGCAATCGATCTATGCCTAGTTGCCGACGGTCAAGTTGACGCTTTTTGGGAGCAGGAGTTAAACCTGTATGACGTTGCCGCCGGCGCACTGATCGCCAGCGAAGCAGGCGCTACGGTTACCGACTTTCAAGGCAATAAAGGCCTTTTTCCAAAGCAAATTCTGGTGACAAACGGGAAGATATTTAACCAGATACTGCCGCTGATGTAAGCACTTTATTTATAGTTCTGCACAAGCAGCCCGTTCCATCCCGCACCGGAAAATAAACTACCCTTTTGCTCTATGGATATGGATGCAAAAGGCATTTGCCGATCGATTTTAGGCGTCACGGGTGGTTCCGTTACCTGACAGGCATCTGGATATCCTCGCAAACACGCTTGTTTATAGGCCATCCACGCACCTGTCGAATCCTTAAGCTTATCCAGGACATGCGCCTTGCCCACATAGAGTTGCGGTTTTTTCGGCGACAGCTCGATGGCTTTGTTGCTGTCGCTTAGAGCCAGAAGATATTGCCGACTTTGCATATAAACAAAACGGCGATTAAAGTAAGCCAGATCGGCACTATAGCCTTTTAACTCAATGGCTTTGGTTAAATCCTGCAATGCTTCGCCATAATGCTTCACATTCATTAATTCCGTGCCCCTGTTATAGAAAACCCTATCGATCCCCAGATATTTTTTTTCTGTATTTTCAAACGGCTGCGCCGCATCGTCCCAAAGCAGCAGCGGATGGGAAAAAGTCGTCAGGCGCATCCAGGATAAGGGCATCATTAATAGCGCAACAAAGGTCAGCGTGATAGCCGCCTGCTTTTCGCTTAGCTTTTGACATAAAAAAGGCAACGCGGCAAAAGCGCCGGCCATCCACAGATAACTGCGATAAAGCACAAAAGGCTCCTGAATCCTGACAGTTGAAAGCTCTGTAGCAAATAACAGCCACGGACACAACAATGCAAAACCCAACAAGCCTTTCACCCCTTTTTGCAGCAATAGGCGAACGGCAACAATCGGGTAAATTATAAAACCGATCAAACCGGCAATTTGAGGCCAAGACCATAAACGCAACGCAAAAGCTTGCGGCATATCGACAGACATCGACGCCGGACTTGGCGCAATCCATAGCCAGAGATATTTAAAAAACAAGAAAGACTGGGTCAGCACCGATAATGGGTAAACCAGACTCGCATTGAAATCCGGGCCGAGCATAGACACTAATTTTGCGCCCCTTTGCTCATAAACGTGCCCCAATGGATGATGCCCGGAATGGATTTGAAGAACCATTAATCCGCCAATCAGCCCATAGAGCACAAAAGTGGGTCCAATTAGTTTGATTCGTTGACGAATAGGCTGGCTGTCAACCAGCAAAAGCAAAACCACTGATACTGCCGGAATCATAATGGCATGCTCTTTTGAGTACACTGCCAAAAAATAAGTGACGGCCGAAGCCAACAAGCAACGGTAATTTTCTCTAAGTAGGCCTTCAAGAAACAACCACCAGGTTAACAAGGCAAACAACGTCGCCATCAGTATCGAACGCTGGATTAAATAGGCGACGCCATAGACGGATACCGGGTGCAAAGCAAAGATCAAAGCACCAAAAAAGGCTAACCAATGCGTAGATAAGGCATTGTTACTTCCGGAGCTAACGGGAAGAATCCGTTCAAACAACCGACGCAAAAATAAAAACAGGATGACAACCGTGACAAGATGTAACGTTAAGTTACCCAACCGCAACCAGACCAGCTTAGAACCGAACAGCGCAGGAGACCATTCAAAGGTAGTATAAGATACCCAACGCAAGTTATGGATTAATTCCGCAACTGGGAGTCGCTCTCGCTTCAAGCCATCGAAAAACATAATGTCATCAAAGACCAACGGGTTATCGAAAAACGCCCCGTAAAGGAGCGCGACCGGTAAACATAAAGCAAGCAAGGAAAAAAGGGTTTTCATGGTGTTACCTTTATTTCAATCCAATATACTTCTGCGAAGAGGTGCGAGACCATTGGCCAACTCATCAGGGCAATCGAGCTTAAATTAGATTGACTTTTAATCATCGGCCAATCAATCTGTTAAGAATGTGACTCTTTCAAATTTCGTGATTTAATGTAAAAAAGTACGAAATAGCCATTTTTTCATATTGATTTCGCGTGGTTAAAATTTAAGCGCGATTGCCCTGACCAAGTCATTACATTCGGGGTCAGGCACACAACAGATTGTGCGTCGTGACGCATATGAGAAACGAACACGGGCCGTCGAACGCATGAGTTTCCAGGTAGTTTAAGCGCTCAATCCAGAACTTTAGGCTGTATAATTTTGCCTTTTAACTCAAAAGGTTATTCCCCCCTCAAACACATAAAAACACCAAAAGTATCAATAAAAAACCACCCAACCCGGAAGGATTGGATGGTTTGTATGAGGCGCGATTAAAATAAGCTATGGGTCTAAAGTTATTTAGTCAGTACGGAAACCCCATACTCGTACGCACCGATTTCATTAGCACAAACCAGTTGTCTTGCATGTGCCGCTTACACCCCATAGTAACTGACCAGAACCTGGATTTGGAGTCAAAATGTACGTGGGTGATGCTGAATCAAGCGAAGTCGCAGATACTGCAGTAATAATACCGTCAGTAACACTAACTGAAGTCACGTAACCTGATGCGCCCGTTGAGGCAGGTATACCATTCGTTGCATTAGTACAGCCTGTAACAGTTGTGCCTGTACCGAAATCTCTAAAGCAGGTTTCCACCGACGCTTTTTTCCCTTCTGCTGCAAGTATGATTTCGGAAAACTTAGCTTTTTTGGTATAAGTCGAATAGGCAGGAATCGCCACCGCCGCCAAAATACCAATGATCGCTACAACGATCATTAATTCGATTAAAGTAAAACCTTGTTGTGACTTTTTCATAGGTAATGTGATCATGAGTCAATCCTCTTTAAGTTAAAAACAAACTGCAACAAATTAAAAGCATAACTCATGCCAAACACCCGACCCCATCACAACCGGCTTTTTGAATGACTTGTAATCCCTATTTAAACAACTACATAGCATATCCAGAAAAACAGTCTACACTAATCAAACCACTGACTGTGTCTATCGAATAAATCTGCCACCATCGAAATGCCTGCCAAAAATCTCTGCCGTGATAACATGCCACTCAAAAAACCCTGCCATGACAATAATGCCAATCAATAAGCCTTGCCAGACACATTGCTCTCATTAATTAGGGATGTAGCATGCAACACGTCAGCCTTCAATCAGCCATCACGCTAACCGAGTGGAGCGAACGCACCCTAAGACGCCGCCTTGCCGATGGCAGTTTAAGATGCGCTGCGGATAATGGAGCTTATTTTAAGACCATGATCTGTTTCGATTCGATCAAACACGACATTTGCATCCCTCTTAATCCGGATGATATTGAGCTGATTAAAAGCGCCGATTCCGGGGATGCAAAAGCGCAAAACGATTTGGCGTTGCTTTTTTTAGAACATAACAAGTTGAAAAGCGCCGTTTATTGGCTGGAATTGGCGGCCAAACAGCAGCTTGCCGATGCGATGCACTTGCTGGGGCGTTGTTATCTGGAGGGTAACGGCTTACCTAAAGACGACAGCCTCGCCCTTATGTGGATTGCCAAATCCGCCTCGCTGGGACATTCGATAGCGCTCGCGCAGATTCAGTCGATACGCCTGACTTAAAAGTCGTAGACTTTAAGCGAAGCTTTTTCTACCCAACTTTAAAGAAGCTAAACATTTCCTGATTATAAAGATGCTTCAGCTAACGCAAAAAACGCCGTCATTCCGGCATGAATGCCGGAATCTAGAGCCAGGGAGGGTGGCTACCCATGGCGCCCGTATCCGATTTAGGCATTATGCCAAGTCATACATTCACATCCATGTGCCTGGATACTGACATCCATGCCAACATGACGGCACTAGCTGAAGCAGCTTACTAATCAGGAAACATTTTGTAATGCGCAACAGATGACATGTTGTTATAAAATGCGCATAGTTGTCCAATATTAACCGGATTCATACTATGCGACCTTCAATCAACACCACTAAAAAAGCAACCAACATTACCCTCTCATCAGATGTATTAACCGAAGCGAAGGCGCTGGGAATCAACATTTCGCAGTCTTGCGACCAATTCTTGCGCGAACTGGTACGTAGTGAGCGCAATCGGCGTTGGCAGCAGGATAACGCCGGCTTTATCGCCGCCTACAATCAAACTGTGGCGGATGAAGGCCTGCCATTGGACTCATGGCGGTCGTTTTGACGTGCCGCGTTTTGATGTCCATCGAAATAATGGCGAACATGCCGAAGCGACGCCGTATCTTCTGGATGTTCAAAGCGATTTTTTACAAGGACTGGATACCCGCATCGTCATACCGCTACGCAGATGCGATTGTTTTCCTGCCGTCAATCTTCCCGCTAACTTTATCCCGACGTGCGAAATTGAAGGCGTCGAATGCCTGCTGGAAACACCCAAGCTAGCCGCCGTGCCGCTTCGCTTGTTAAAAACGCCAGTCGCATCCCTTGCGTCCAGGCAGTTTGGAATTACTGCTGCGCTTGATTTTCTGTTTCAGGGATTTTGAGATGAGTGAACACCAAATAACCGTCAGCAAAAACAAACGGTTATTTGACAAAAGACTTTTTGCCGACCTATTTTAACTTGGCTTTAAGCATTTTATTCACCTCGCCGGGGTTTGCCTTCCCCTGCATCTCCTTCATCACCTGCCCGACAAAAAAACCGAATACTTTATCTTTACCGCTACGGTATTGCTCAACTTGGTCCTGATTGTCGGCAATTATTTTATCGATAATAGCCTCAATCGCGCCTGTATCGGTGATTTGTTTCAGCCCTTTGGCTTCGATGACTTCATCGGCCGTAGCAGTGCCCTGCCAGAGTTCCTCGAATACCTGTTTGGCGATTTTTCCGGAAATGGTGGCGTCGCTGATGCGTTTTAACAACCCCGCCAAGCGTTCGTGGCTGACCGGCGAATCGGTAATGTCCAAGTCGGTTCTATTAAGCGCGGCTAAAAGATCGCCGGTCACCCAGTTGGCGCAGATTTTTGCTTCGCAGCCCGATTCCTTAACCACGGTTTCGAAATAATCGGCCAGCGGACGAGAGGAGGTCAGTATCGTAGCGTTCTCTTCATCCAATGCATAATCATCTTTAAAGCGCTGTTTTTTCGCTTGGGGCAATTCCGGCAATTGGGCTTTTATTTGCGCTTTAAAGTCTTCGTCGATAAGAACGGGCAACAGGTCGGGATCGGGAAAATACCGGTAATCGTTGGCCTCTTCTTTACTGCGCATGGAACGGGTTTCATCCTTGACCGAATCGTACAAACGGGTTTCCTGAACCACAGTGCCGCCGCTTTCTATCAGTTCTATTTGCCGCTCGACTTCGTGGTTGATGGCTTTTTCGACAAATTTAAACGAGTTGATATTTTTAAGCTCTGCCCGTGTGCCGAATTCTTGCTGGCCCTTGGGACGCACCGATACGTTGGCGTCGCAACGGAACGAGCCTTCCTGCATATTGCCGTCGCAAATCCCCAGGTAGCGCACCAGTTCGTGCATTGTCCTCATATAAGCCACGGCTTCTTTGGCCGATCTCATATCCGGCTCAGACACGATTTCCAGCAACGGCGTACCGGCGCGGTTTAAATCGATCCCGGTCAAGCCGTGAAAGCTGCCGTGCAGCGATTTGCCCGCATCTTCTTCCAGATGAGCGCGAGTGATGCCGATGCGTTTGCTGACGCCGTCAACGTCAATATCCAAATGCCCGACACCGACGATAGGCAGATCCATCTGGCTGATTTGATAGCCCTTAGGTAAGTCCGGGTAAAAATAGTTTTTTCTGGCGAACACCGAATAAGGCGCAATATGCGCTTCTACGGCCATGCCGAAGATGACCGCCATGCGCACCGCTTCTTCATTCAATACCGGCAACACGCCGGGCAGGCCTAAATCGACCGCGCAGGCTTGGGTGTTAGGTTCCGCGCCGTAAGCGGTGGACGCTCCGGAAAAGATTTTTGATTTTGTCGACAGTTGGGCGTGAATTTCCAAGCCGATGACTGTTTCCCATTGTGTATTCATTTTGGTAGTTCCGTGTTATTCAGCAAAAACGTCGGCCAGATCAATGCCCAGCCCAGGAAAAAGAGAGGGTGTTGCGATGTCGTCACCGGCATGCATGGCGAATAGCTGGTATTTTTCGGTATCTTGATCCAGCAGAAATTGATAGACCGCTTGTTCGTAGGGATAAACCAGCCAGTACTCGGTGACGCCGTTTTCCTGGTAAAGGTCGTATTTAAGGCGCATTTCTTTCTTGCTGTTACCGGGCGACAGCACTTCGATAATCCAGTCCGGCGCGCCGTTGCAGCCTTGTTCGGTGAGTTTGTCTTTATCGCAGATCACGCATAAATCGGGCTGGACGACGCTATAAACATCCTGGTCTGCCAGTTTCGATTTTTTGCTGTTGTAGAGTTTGACGTCGAACGGCGCGTAAAAAAGCTTGCAGGGTCTTTTATGGAAATACTGATAAAGACTGCCGCCCAGATTGGTAATAACGCTCTGATGTTTCAGATTCGGCGCCGGCGACATCGCCATGATCTTGCCCTTGATCAGCTCAACCGTTTCGTCCAGCTGCCAGGTCAAGTAATCGGCATAGCTGTAGGTAGCGTTTAAATCCAATTGCGAGAGTTCTGTGATTTTTGCCATGACAGTATCCTCTTATTCAAAACCTTTTGGCGCTTGTTGGTGCCAATCGGTGACTTGCTGGTACTGATGGGCGATATTCAACAACCGGTCTTCCGCAAAGTAATTGCCGATAATCTGCAAGCCCACGGGCATACCGTTTGCAAACCCTGCGGGAACCGACATGGCAGGAACCCCGGCAAGATTGATCGCAATCGTGTAAATATCGGATAAATACATTTCAATCGGATTGCCTATTTTTTCGCCGATACCGAACGCGGTTGACGGCGTTACCGGCCCCATAATCACATCGACTTCGGACAGCGCTCTTTTAAAGTCTTCGCTGATCAGGCGGCGGATTTTTTGCGCCTTAATATAATAAGCGTCGTAATAGCCTGCCGACAGCGCATAAGTTCCCATCAAAATGCGCCGCTTAACTTCCTTGCCGAAGCCTTCGCCGCGCGAACGGGTGTACAGGTCCGTTAAGTCCGCCGGGTTTTCGCAGCGGTAGCCGAACCGTACGCCGTCAAAACGCGACAGATTCGCGGAGCATTCGGCCGGAGCAATGACGTAATAAGCAGGAATGGCCAGCTTAAGCGTGGGCATGGATATTTCCGTTACTTGGGCGCCCAATTTCCGGTATTCGTTGATGGCTGCTTCTAATGCTGTCGCCACGTCGCTGTTTAGTCCTTCGCCGAAAAATTCTTTGGGCAGGCCGATTTTTAAACCTTCGAGGCTGTTGTTTAACCCGGCCATATAATCGGGGACAGGCAAATCGACGCTGGTTGAATCCTTTTCATCGAAACCGGCCATAGTTTGCAGCATGACGGCCGCATCTTCGGCGCTGCGGGTCATCGGTCCGCCTTGATCCAGACTGGAGGCATAAGCAATCATGCCGTAGCGGGACACCCGGCCGTAGGTCGGCTTTAATCCGGTAATGCCGCAAAGGGCGGCAGGTTGGCGTATCGAGCCGCCGGTATCGGTGCCGGTCGCACAGACGGCAAGCCGCGCCGCAACAGCTGCCGCGGTGCCGCCTGAAGATCCGCCGGGAACGGTATTAACATCCCAGGGATTTCTGACTACGCCGTAATAGCTGGTCTCGTTGGATGAGCCCATCGCAAACTCGTCCATGTTCAATTTGCCCAGCATCACCGCCCCGGCGTTATTGAATTTTTCGACCACCGTTGCATTGTAGGGCGCAATAAAATTATCCAGGATTTTTGAACCGCAGCTTGTTTTAACGCCCTCTGTGCAAAAAATGTCTTTTTGCGCAATCGGGATACCGGTCAACAGTTCCGCGCTCCCCTTTGCCAGTCTGGCGTCGGCTGCTTCGGCTTTCTGCAAAGCCAATTCTTCGGTAACCGTGATATACGCATTAAGTGAGCTGTGCTGCTTGATTCTGCCTAAAAAAGCCGTGGTCAATTCCACGCTTGAAAATTCACCGGAACGCAGTCCCTTGGCTAATTCCGCAATTGTTTTGTTATGCATAGTTATTACTGTTCCCTTTACTCAATTACTTTGGGCACTAGATAAAGTCCCGCTTCTACTTGTGGCGCAATGGCTTGGAATTTTTCGCGGTTGTCCTGCTCGGTGACCGCATCGACTCGTAATCTTTGCACCTGATCCATCGGGTGAGCCATGGGTTCAACGCCGTCAGTGTCAAGATCGCTCATCCGCGTCATCAAATCCAGCATCCCGGACAAGTCTTTTGCATAAGAAGCAACATCTTGCTCCTCGATTCCCAGTCGCGCCAAATGCGCAATTTTCTTCACATCATCCGCCGTTAACGACATTCTTAACTCCAAATAAATTTCAGCGATTCTAAATATTATTGCGTTTATAATACTTTATATCTTGCTCAAACACTCGCTTGATTGATAAAGTAATACAATTTTTATTCCCCCAAAGGATACAGCTAAAAATGTTCAAAAGAATTCGCGGCCTTTTCTCCAACGATCTCGCTATTGACTTAGGAACCGCCAATACATTGATCTACATTCCCGGTCAGGGAATCGTACTTAATGAGCCATCGGTCGTGGCTATCAAAGAAGACAGAATCCGCGGAGCAAAAACCATTGCCGCTGTCGGTCTTGATGCAAAGCTCATGTTGGGCCGCACGCCGGGCAATATTACTGCAATCCGCCCATTAAAAGACGGCGTAATCGCCGATTTCGCCGTCACCGAGCGGATGCTGAGATTTTTTATCGAGAAAGTCCATCAAAGCAAACTGCTACGCCCCAGCCCGCGCATTTTAATCTGCGTGCCTTGCGGTTCAACTCAGGTTGAACGTCGCGCTATTCGCGAGTCTGCGGCAATGGCCGGCGCGCGCGAAGTTTATTTGATTGAAGAACCCATGTCGGCAGCTATCGGCGCAGGCTTACCGGTCGAGGAAGCCTGCGGCTCGATGGTTTTGGACATTGGCGGCGGCACCTCCGAGGTGGCGGTCATCTCAATCAACGGCATCGTTTATTCCTCATCCGTCCGTATCGGCGGCGATCGCTTCGACGAGGCCATTATCAATTATGTACGCAGAAACTACGGCACCTTAATCGGCGAAGCCACCGCGGAAAGAATAAAGCATGAAATCGGCACCGCGTATCCCGGCAGCGAAGTCAGGGAAATAGAAGTCAAAGGCCGCAATCTGGCCGAAGGCGTACCGCGCAGCTTCTCCTTGAACAGCAATGAAATTCTGGAAGCCCTGCAAGAACCGCTATCCGGCATTGTCGGCGCGGTAAAACTGGCCTTGGAGCAAACCCCGCCCGAACTCGGCTCGGATGTGGCGACTCGCGGCATATTCTTAACCGGCGGCGGCGCCTTATTAAAGGATATAGACCGACTGATCGCCGAAGAAACAGGCCTGCCGGTCTACATCGCTGATGACCCGCTAACCTGTGTCGCACGCGGCGGCGGCATGGTTCTGGAGATGCTGGACAAAAAAGGAGTCTCTACTTTTTCCTTAGAGTAATGAAGCCCATTCTTTAAAATCATTTATTTTGGCAGCAACAACGTCCGTAGACTGAGTTACAAGCGCACGGGCAGATGCATTGCGCCATGCAAAATATCTGCATTGCCCGCATGTGGGTTATGCAGAAACCGCGCAGCGGTATCCCGAGGCGCATCCCTTTGCGCTGCAACTCAATAGCTGCGGCAATGGTTGTCGAGTTCCCCACGCTACGCTAACTCGCTCTGCGCGTTACCAACATTTTTTAACTGGATCAAGAGGCATCCCGCTATAAAACTTTTATTTGCTACCGGTCCTTCTATCAACACCCGTTTGCTTGTGGCGATAATTGCTTCAGTTGCATTACTGATCGCTGAACACCAAAGCCATCGGCTGGACGCACTTCGCGCTACACTATCGGTTATTGTCGACCCGCTGAAATATCTAGTCGATTTACCGACCGTCCTGATAGAGCAAACCGCAAACTCGGTCAGTTCCTACTCGACCTTAAAAAAAGAAAACACCCGATTACGCGAAGAGCAATTCATCGACAAAACCCGATTGCTTAAATTCGACTCTTTGGAAAAAGAAAATATTCGTTTGCGAGCCTTACTGGAAAACTCCTTTAAGCTCGGCGAACAGCTACTGATCGCGGAATTATTGTCGATCAATACCGCCCCCTACGAAAACATCGTGGTGGTCAACAAAGGCACCCGCTTCGGCGTCCACCCCCAACAGCCGGTGCTGGATGCCAACGGCGTTGTCGGCCAGGTTTTCCGTGCATTGCCGTTCAGTTCCGAAATCATGTTAATTACCGACCCTAACCATGCCATCCCCGTCCAGGTCAACCGTAACGGCCTGCTGACCATTGCAGTAGGCAGCGGCCAGTTGAACCGGCTTAACTTGCCTTTTTTACCGAATAATGCCGATATTCGCCCCGGTGACTTACTGATCACATCGGGTTTAGGGGGCACTTTCCCATCGGGTTATCCGGTTGCCATTGTCGATAATTTCACCCCGATAACCAACAAACCTTTCGTCAACATTACCGCCACCCCCAAAGCCATGCTGGACCGAAACAGGGAGCTGCTGATCGTCTGGAGCGACTCATCCCCTGTTTCGCTCAGCTCACCGCCCGCATCGCACGAAAAAACGTCCGAGACGCCCGCCAATAGCCCAGCCGCCGAAAGCAGCTTGATACACGAAGCGCCCAAAGGGAAACGCGCGGGGACAGCCGGCGACAACAAATCCACCGGAACACCGGCAGAGACAGGTCGCAGTAACCAATCCACCGAAAACGGGTTGACACGCAAAGCCCCCGCAGAGACAGACAATGATGAATAGCTATTCCGGCTTTGGCCGCATTATGTTGACCATTGTCACGGCCATGTGTTTAAGAATTGCGCCTTGGCCGGGTTTTCTGTCTGGCATAAATCCGGACTGGGTGCTGCTGGTGCTTATTTATTGGGCTATTGCCGTACCGGAACGCATCGGTATCTTTCATGCCTGGACCGTCGGCTTACTGACCGATGTATTGACCGGGAGAGTATTCGGTCAATATGCACTGGCCTACACCTTAATTATCTATTTTTGCCTGATACTGCATAAACGTTTGCGCCAATTCCCATTGCCGCAACAGGGCCTGTTTATTTTCTTTTGCCTGCTGTTTTCCCAAATACTGCTGTTCTGGTTAAAAAACATTCAACACCCCGCTCAACTGCATACTTCTTTCTGGCTGCCTATTTTTACCGGCACGCTATGCTGGCCCCTGATTTATACAGCTCTGCGCCGCGTCCGCTTGTCGCGTCGCAATAAATAAAACGCTCCGTAGCTGTTATGTCCCGTATCTATACTATTAAAAATAAGTTAGTAGAGAGTCGTCTATTTCTCAACCGCATTATTTCCGCCTTTATTCTCATACTGTTATTAACTTCCGGGCTAATTGTGCGACTGGTTTACCTGCAAATTGTCGGGCACGAACATTACGCAACACTAGCAAAAGACAACAGTATTAAAATCGAACCCCTGGTTCCGACAAGAGGCATTATTTACGACCGGCACGGCAAAGTCCTGGCCGACAACACGCAATCCTTCAGCCTTGAGTTAATTCCCGAGCAAATCAGCGACCTTAACGACACGCTGCTGCGCTTACAAAAGCTACTCAATATCTCTGACGAAAAAATCGATCAATACCAGAAACAGCGCAAGCGGCAAAAACGCTTCGTCAGCACCCCTTTATTAATAAGCATGACCGACGAAGAGCTCGCCAAATTTGCCGTAGTCAGACCTTATTTCCCCGGCGTTGACATTCAGGCCCGCCTGGTTCGGCATTACCCCTACGCCGAGCTGGCTTCTCATGTGGTCGGCTACGTAGGCCGCATCAACGAAGCGGAAATGAAATCCCTGCCCATCGCCGAATACCGGGGTTCGACCCATGTCGGCAAAATAGGCATCGAAAACACCTATGAAGCCGAGCTGCACGGGAAGACCGGCTATGCGGAAATAGAAACCAATGTACAGGCTCGCGCCATCAATACGGTGAACTCAGTTCCCCCAACGCCGGGTGAAAATCTTTATCTGACCCTGGATATAGACTTACAAAAAACCGCCTATGATGCATTAGACGGCTTCAACGGCGCAGTAGTCGCCATTGATATTAAAACCGGCGGCGTACTGGTCTTCGCCAGCCGCCCCGGCTTTGACCCCAATCCTTTTGTTATCGGCATCGCCAATGACGCCTATCAAGCCCTGCAATCCTCCGAGAATCAACCGCTCTATAATCGGGCGTTGCGCGGTTTATATCCGCCGGGATCAACCATTAAGCCGTTTATCGGACTGGCCGGACTTGAATACAATGCGATAAACGCGGAACACAAGCTGTTCTGCCCCGGCTATTACCAACTGCCGAATGTCAGCCATCACTATCGGGATTGGAAAAAAGGCGGCCATGGTTCGGTTAATATGACCGAAGCCATTACCCAGTCCTGCGACGTGTACTTTTACAGCTTGGCGTCCATGCTGGGCATAGACCGTATGCATAGTTTTTTACAGCACTTTGGCTTTGGCGAAAAAACCGGTATTGACCTGGCAGGGGAAAAACCGGGATTATTGCCGTCGCGCGAGTGGAAACGCAGCCAACGCAATCAATCCTGGTATCCGGGCGAAACGCTGATCACCGGCATAGGCCAAGGCTACCTTCAGGTGACCCCGATACAGCTAGCCAAAGCCACCGCCACCTTGGCGAATAAAGGCAACGTCGTTATGCCTTTTCTGGTCAAAAATACCGTCAGCCCTGACCCCACAGAACCTGAAGCGGAACATCCCCCCAGCAACATTACGCTTAAACCGGAAAATATTAATAGCATCACCGCAGCGATGGTTAATGTTATTCATGACCCGCACGGCACCGCCAAGGGTATCAGCAAGAACATTACTTACCAAATCGCCGGTAAAACAGGGACCGCACAGGTTTTTAACATTAAACAGGATGCCAAATACAACGAAAACGACATCGACTTCAAATTACGCGACCATGCCCTGTTTATCTCCTTCGCCCCGGCTGACGACCCCAAAATTGCAGTTGCCGTTATCGTTGAGAACGGCGGCCACGGCGGTTCAGTCGCGGCGCCCATCGCAGGGCAAGTTATTAAGCAATTTTTAGGCGAGCAACAATGAAATCTGAAACCCGTAGCGAACAATTTCATCCGCCGTCAGTTCTCGGCAATATCCTCAGGAAGCTCCATATAGATATCCCCTTATTTATCGGTTTGTCGCTTATCTCCCTGCTGAGCTTTACTATCCTTTACAGCGCCGGCAGTCAGGACATGGACGTGCTAATGCGCCAGGCGGCGCGGGTCGGATTGGCTTTTCTGTTGATGACGGTACTGGCCCATGTCGATCCTTACCAGTTTAAGCGCTATTCCGCGCTACTGTTCAGCTTAGGCATATTGCTGCTGGTTGCGGTACTGATTATGGGGCAATTCGGCAAAGGCGCGCAGCGCTGGCTGGACCTTGGTTTTTTTCGTTTCCAACCGTCGGAAATGATCAAGATCACCACGCCGATGATGATCGCCTGGTATTTGGCGGAACACGCCTTGCCGCCAAGACCGAAACAATTGCTGATCGCCACCCTACTGATCATTGTTCCGACCTTGTTGATCGCCAAACAACCCGACCTGGGCACCGCGTTATTGGTTGCCAGTTCCGGGGCTGCGGTATTGTTTTTTGCCGGCCTATCCTGGCGGTTCATATTGGCAATCTCCGCCATACTGGCAGGACTGACCCCGATACTCTGGCATTTTATGCGCCCTTATCAACGCGACCGGGTACTCACCTTCTTAAACCCGGAAGCCGATCCGCTGGGCCGCGGCTACCACATTATCCAATCGAAAATCGCTATCGGCTCAGGCGGCATCTACGGCAAAGGCTGGCTGGGCAGCACCCAGTCGGAATTGGATTTTTTACCGGAAAGCTCCACCGACTTTATTTTTGCAGTCTTTGCCGAAGAATTCGGGCTGTTCGGCTGCCTGGGCCTGCTGACCTTGTACCTGCTTATCATCAGCCGCTGCCTGTATATTGCCTCGCAGGCCCAAGACACCTACAGTCGCTTACTCGCCAGCAGCCTGGCCTTTACTTTCTTTGTTTATGTTTTTGTCAACATCGGCATGGTCATCGGCGTACTGCCCGTGGTCGGCGTGCCACTGCCCTTAATCAGTTACGGCGGCACCTCGATAGTAACGTTATTGGCCGGCTTCGGCATTCTTATGTCGATTCATACGCATAAAAAATTCCTGCCGCATTCGTAATAGCAGGCGAAAGACGAAGGGCTAAAGGCTAAAGGCTAAAGGCTAAAGGCTAAAAATTGTGGGCCTTTGTGTCTTCGATTGATACCTTAACATTTCTGTTTCACTGATGAATCCCACACAAGCTCTAACACAAGGCTAAAAAGATGCACAAATACAACCTTATATCCCGGCTCAGAAGCAGCATCCCCTGCGCCCTGCGCCTTTCGCCCTTCGCCTTGTGCCTCTTCCTCATCTCCTGCACAAGCAACATAAAAGACACCGAATCAGTTCATGCCTTTATCGAGCAAATGGTGACAAAGCACCAATTCGACGAATCGGAACTTGGTGATTTGTTTGCAACGGTCGAGATTAAGCAAGACATACTTAAAAGAATCGCCTCGCCCTCGGAAGGCTTGCCCTGGTATAAATATCGCAAAATATTCCTGACCGACGCGCGTATCGACGCCGGCGTGCAATTCTGGCGGGACAATGCCCCCGCACTCGCTGCCGCAGAACAAAAATACGGCGTTCCGCCCGAAATCATTGTCGCCATTATCGGCGTTGAAACCCTGTTCGGAAAAAATACCGGCAACCATCGCGTCATCGACGCCCTGTCCACCTTGGCTTTTGCTTACCCGCCGCGCAGCAAATTCTTTCTATCCGAACTGGAAAACTTCCTGCTGCTGTGCCGCGACGAACACATCAATCCGGCCGACCCGATAGGCTCTTACGCGGGCGCCATGGGCATGCCGCAATTTATGCCCAGCAGCTTCAGAACTTACGCCGTCGATTTCGACAACGATAATCGGCGCGACATCTGGCACAACAGCGGCGATGTCATCGCCAGTATCGGCAATTATTTTGCCCAACATCATTGGCAGACCGGGCAAGCTATCGCCGTTCCCGTCACCGCTAAATATAAAGCCTCCGCTCCCGACTCACATCCTGCGGACAAAAACCATGAACTATTTCTCAATACGGACCTTAAGCCGAATTTAAGTCTTGCTAAGTTAGAATCGCTTAACTTAATTACATCGAGGCAATTACCTTTAGACAGTAAAGTGAAACTGCTTAGCTTTGAACAGCAACAACAAGGCGAAGAACTCTGGGCGGCATTAGACAACTTTTATGTCATTACCCGCTACAACCACAGTCCTTTATATGCCATGGCCGTTTATCAGTTAAGCCTATCAATTTTAAATAAAAAAGGCTCATTCCCATGAATAAGATCATACCGTTACTCCTAATTTTTGTTTTAAGCAGTTGTACCACCGAACAAGTAAGAACCAGCGACATTTCAAGCTCATCCTCGGTTACAACTGCCCTATCCAGACATCATTCAAGATTAAACATCGGCAGTTCCGACACCGCCAACAGCTCCGCCGAAGAAGAAACCCTACTACCCCGCATTGCCCGCTACCTGAAACAAGGCATAGCCTCATGGTACGGCCCCGATTTTCACGGCAAGAAAACCGCATCCGGCGAAATATACGACATGTATGCGATGACCGCCGCTCACAAAACACTGCCAATTTCATCTTACGCTCGCGTCACCAACCTGGAAAACCAGCGTAGCGTTATTGTCCGCATCAATGACAGAGGCCCTTATCATGGCAACCGCGTAATGGACTTGTCTTACGCGGCCGCCCAAAAACTGGATCTTGAACAGGCCGGAACAGGAGCCGTTGAGATCAAGGCGATACCGCCCGAACAAGCCTTAGCGCAACTGCAAAATGCAGCGGAAAAACAAGACAAGAACGTCTATTTGCAAGTGGGCACCTTCGGCACCAAAAAGAAGGCGCTAAAACTGCAAAACAAAATTGCCGCCCACCAATTGCCTCAACCTGAAATCTTACCCTCAACACACCAAGGCGCCACGCTCTACAAGGTTCAAATGGGACCTATAAAATCGCCGGAGAGTGTCCACAAGCTGAATATACAGCTGGCAAAACTGGGCATAACAGCGACCCAATTTGTTACTGAAACCGATCAAAAACCAATCTCCATGATACAATAAACTTACGTTTTACTGAGCCCACCCCCATTAGAGAGCGATGATCCTTTTTAAAAATTTCCCCGTTTTATTATTTTTTAGTTTATTGATTGCCGCGACCCCGGCAACCGCAGAAGACACCGAAATCACCACGCCGGCAGCACCCACCATTGCTGCCAGCGGCTACATTTTAATGAACTATGACACCGGCAAAGTACTGGCGGAAAACAACGCCGATGTTAAGCTTGCCCCCGCCAGCCTGACCAAAATCATGTCCGTTTATGTGGTGTTTCGGGAAATCAGCAATGGCCACTTACATTTAGACGATCTGGTCACCATCAGCCAAAAAGCCTGGGAAACGCCCGGCTCGCGCATGTTTATTGAAGTCGGCAATCAGGTTAAGGTTGAAGACCTGTTAAAAGGCATCATCATTCAATCGGGCAACGATGCCAGCGTTGCTTTGGCCGAACATATCGCCGGTGATGAACGCACTTTTGCCGACATGATGAATCAGCATGCCGAACGTCTGGGCATGAAAAACAGCCATTTTGAAGATAGCAACGGCTTACCCATCGACAATCATTACACCACCGCCCGTGATCTGGCCATCCTCAGCCAGGCTCTAATCAAGGAATTTCCTGACTACTACCGCTGGTTTTCACAAAAAGAGTTCACCTTCAACAACATCGTTCAGCACAACCGCAATCAACTGCTTTCTCGCGATGAGACAGTGGACGGCATTAAAACCGGGTTTACCGATGCCGCCGGCTATTGCCTGGTCGCTTCGGCGCTAAGAAACAACATGCGCCTGATTTCCGTGGTGATGGGCGCAAGCAGCCCCAACGCCAGAGCTAACGAAAATCAAAACCTGCTCAACTACGGCTTCCGTTTTTTTGAGGCCCATAAACTGTATGCAGGAAAAACGTCGCTGTCCGAAGCCAGAATCTGGAAAGGCGATACTAAAAACGTGCAACTTGGCTTGACCGAAGACCTTTATGCCACGATTCCCCGCGGCCATTACAACGACCTAAAAGCCGTTATCAACATTGATAAAAAAATCACCGCTCCGGTTAAAGAAGGCACAAAACTGGGCACGGTCAACGTCACACTTAAAAATGAAGTAGTCGCCAACAAAGACCTGATCGCCCTTAAATCGGTAGAGCAAGGAAATATTTTTCAGCGAATCTATGACAGCGCCATGATGATGCTGGAGAAATCGGATGGACAATAAAACCGTCTATTTAAACGGCCAATACCTGCCGCTAGCCGATGCGAAAGTATCGGTTATGGACCGCGGTTTTTTGTTTGGCGACGGCATTTATGAAGTCATTCCTTCCTACTCGGGTTCGTTGTTTCACTTTCAGGAACACATGAAACGGCTGGAAAACAGCCTGTCCTCGATTCGCGTGCCTAATCCGCATGACCGGGCGCAGTGGCTGGAAATTTTGACGCCCTTGCTGGATAAAAATCTGGATCAGTATATTTACCTGCAAATTACCCGTGGCGTCTCTGACAAAAGAGATCACGCTTTTCCTGACAAGATTACACCAACGGTGTTCGCGATGTGCTCAAACATCGTACCACTTGCAAATCTGGATTCCGGCGTAAAAGCCATCAGCGTTGACGACAGCCGCTGGGAACTGTGCAATGTTAAAGCCACCACGCTGCTGGCCAACATTCTGCTCAGGCAACAAGCTGTAGAAAACGGTTGTGCCGAAGCCATCCTGGTTAAAGACGGCTACGTGACCGAAGGCGCCGCCAGTAATATATTTGCCGTCATCGACGGCATCCTGATTACGCCTCCGCAAAGCTCCGAAATATTGCCGGGCATAACCCGGGATGTCATTCTGGAAATCGCCAGGAAAAACAACATTCCCTACAGCGAAGACATCATTTCACTGGATGCCTTAAAAACAGCCGGCGAAATTTGGTTAACCAGCTCTACACGGGAAATCGTACCGGTTGTTCAACTTGATAATGAAACCATTGCAAACGGCAAACCCGGCCCCATATGGCGAATCATGAATCAATTATTCCAGGCTTACAAACAATCGCATCATGAGTGAAGAAACCCTTTTAGAATTCCCCTGCCAATTTCCGATCAAGGCCATGGGCAAGACCGATCTTGAACTTGACCTGCTGGTTATAGAAATCGTGCGCCGCCATGTTACCGACATCAACGAAGGCGCAGTGACCACACGCCCCAGCAAAGACGGCAATTACATCGCCGTCACCGTAATCATAGAAGCATCCAGCAAACAGCAACTGGATGCTATTTATCAGGACTTAACCGACCATCCGCATGTTTTGATGGCGTTGTAGAGCCAAGTCGCCGTTACGACATCAGTTCAGTTAAAAAATATCGTCCCGAAGACACGAAGTTTTATATCTCTTCGTGTCTTCGTGACTTTTAAGCGTCTGGTTACCAGTATTGACCGCTTAATCCATTTGAATCTGATACTGCCGCAAATGATGAAAAGCTATCAACTCAGCACAAATACAAATCATCTTAATGGCAACAATACGTAACTTAGGATTGCAAGATTACGAATCCACTTTGCAAGACATGCAGCGATTCACCCAAAATCGCGACGCAGAAACCGCTGATGAAATCTGGATCACCGAACACCCGCCCGTTTATACGCTGGGCTTAAACGGCAAGCGCGAGCATCTGCTGAATACCGGCGACATCCCGGTCGTCAGCTCCGACCGGGGCGGACAAGTCACCTACCACGGCCCCGGCCAGCTGGTTATTTATACCCTGCTCGATATTAAACGGCTGAATCTCGGCGTCCGCCAACTGGTCACTACACTGGAACAAGCCATGATCTTCGCCTTGGCGCAACACGGCATTATCGCGGTCGCCCGAGCCGATGCCCCCGGCGTTTACGTAGATAACAAAAAAATCGGTTCCATCGGCCTACGCATTAAAAGAAATTGCAGTTATCATGGCCTGAGTATCAACAACCATATGGATTTGCGCCCATTCGACCATATCAATACCTGCGGTTATGCAGGGCTTGAAGTAACCCAACTGGCCGACTTGGGCGTGACTGTCAGCAATGCTGAACTCGCCATCCCTGTTACCCAAGCTATCATAACGGCATTATCAAAATGACTTATCAAGCGCCCTCCCGATCCACGCCCGACTCCCACCAGCGCAACACCGAAAAACTGGCAAAAATCCCGATCAAAGTGGAGCCTGCCGAAACGACCTTGCGCAAACCCGAATGGATACGCATAAAAATATCGGCCAGCGACGAAGTCACCCGCATCAAGCAACTGCTGCGCGAAAACAACCTGCATACCGTTTGCGAAGAAGCCGCCTGCCCCAATCTGGGCGAGTGCTTCCAGCACGGCACCGCCACCTTCATGATCATGGGCGACTTATGCACCCGCCGCTGCCCTTTCTGCGATGTCGCCCACGGCAAACCGCTGCCGCTGGATAAAGACGAACCGCAGCATTTGGCCGACGCTATTCAGTTGATGAAATTGAAATACGTCGTCATCACCTCGGTAGACCGCGACGACTTAAGAGACGGCGGCGCCGGACATTTTGCCGAGTGCATTAAAAAAATCCGCCTGCAAACGCCTTCCACCAAAATAGAAATTCTGGTGCCTGACTTTCGCGGCCGCATCGAAAAAGCCGTAGCCATACTAGCCGAACAACCCTGCGACGTATTCAACCACAACCTGGAAACCGTCCCCCGACTTTATAAACAAGTTCGCCCCGGTTCCGATTACCAAGGCTCACTAAATTTACTGCAACAATTCCATCAAGCCCAGCCGCAAGTGCCGACCAAATCCGGCCTAATGCTCGGCGTAGGCGAACAGCCTGCCGAAGTTCATCAAGTCATGAAAGACTTATTAGCCCACGGTTGCTCAATGCTGACCATAGGCCAATACCTGCAACCCAGCAAAGCCCATTTGCCGGTGCAAAGCTACGTCACTCCCGAACAATTCGACGAATACGGCGCAGTTGCCAAAGCTCTAGGGTTTAAACAAGTCGCCAGCGCACCGATGGTTCGATCGTCTTACCATGCAGACCTTCAGGCTAAAGGTGTAATGGCGGTGTAAAATAACATCGCCATACTCATCGCTCTTCACTTCAAAATTCGACGCATCTAAACAAGCACGTCATCCCGGCAGGAAATACCGGGATGACGCGTTTAAGAGTCTCTCTATGTCCTCAAAAAATAGGCACGGGAAATAAAATATTCTTTAGAAAAACACACCTTTTTAATCCCTCGCTTACAACAACGCAATTGACATATTGAAATTATTCCTTACCATTACAACATGGCAACGAAGCATCGCTTTCGCAACAAATACCGACTTGAGCTAAGAGAAGACGATTCTCCGCCGGCCCATGCGCACTTGGTCGGAGACAATTTTGATGTAGTCATTAACCTGGAAACCCTGAACTGCACCGGCACCTTTCCGCGCGGGTTACGCAAAGAGGTAATGGAGTGGGTTATGGAAAACCGTGAAGAATTGATTGAGGAATGGAATAGTGGTATCAATGAAACGCCCCCGCCTAGCAGCGGTTGAACCTTTACCGAACTACCAACTGCAAATGACCTTTATTAACGGCAGCGTAATGACCGTGGATAAAGGCGAAGCCATTTTCGGTAAACCGGGTCTCACACCTTTACGCGATCCGGCCGCTTTCGCCAAGGTGCAGCTCACTAACAGCGTAGGCTGGACAATCGAATGGACCGATTATGACATTCAAATCGGCGCCGATACCTTATGGCTGGAAGCCATGTATCAAGCCGCCACCGACGAAGACACCCGTACCTTTCTGGCTTGGCGACTGCGCAATGGATTGTCGCTGGCCGATGCCGCCAAAGCATTGGGCATGACGACCCGCACCATGAGCTCATACGGAACCGGCGCTCGTCCTGTTCCGCATCATATCGCCTTGGCTTGCAAGGGTTGGGAAGTTGAGAATCGTTAAAGATCATTAATAGAGATGTTCGATGATGTCGGACAAAACCAAAATTCAACGTCTTTGTTCCCTCTACTGCTGGAGAGGGCTAGGGTGAGAAGATAAAAAAGAATTTTGATGTACGACATAGCAATATCACATAAGCCGCACAATCCACTTTAGACAGCCAAGCTGTAGCAGCGTATGATTCAGCTGTCAGCTTTGGAGAAAATCATGCTAAATGTCAGGCGAAGTCTACCTGAAACTCACGGTCATTGATGATGTCCTCATCGTGTCCTTTAAGGAGCTATGAATATGAAATGTCCATCTTGTGCGGCGGCAGAATTGGTGCATGACACCCGCGACATGCCGTATTCCTATAAAGGTGAATCGACCATTATCCCCGCAGTAACCGGCGATTTTTGCCCGGCCTGCGATGAATCCATTTTGGATGCAGTCGAATCGCGACGTACGATGAATCTTATGCTGGAATTCAACAAGCAAGTGAATGCGTCGATTGTCGATCCTGGATTTATTGCCGACGTTCGTAAGAAGCTCAAGCTTGACCAACGGGAAGCTGCCGAGATTTTCGGCGGTGGAGTTAATGCCTTTTCACGCTACGAGAATGGCAAGACTAAGCCACCCTTGGCGCTAGTAAAGTTGCTCAAAATACTTGACCGTCATCCCGACCTACTGAACGAAGTCAAAACTGTTTAAGGCGCAATAGACCGGATAGAAGCCGCTCATGCTTCGCAGGCTTAGCAGGAACGGTTTCCACGCACCACCCATTTGGCGAACATTCTGAAATCACCTTACTTGATAGCCCGTAATAAATTCCCGCAATACAGCTCTTTACCTGTTTTTGTCGGCATCCACAGCTGTCTTATTTCCAGTTGCTTTGCAGAAAAATACTGTCTGGCGGACGCTGTCAAATCGGCCGGCTCTATTTTGGGAGAGTAAGTGTTAAGAATTAAAAACGCCCCCGGATTCATCAGTCCGTATGCCGTTTCTATCAAGTCGGCCAAGTTATTTTCCAGCTTCCATTTTTCGCCTTTTGCGCCCAATCCCCACGCGGGCGGGTCCATGATGATACCGTCGTATTGATTGCCCCGCTTCAATTCACGCCGGGCGAATTTTAATGCATCCTCATGCACCCATTTGATGTCGGAAAGATTAGATCGTTCCTTGTTTTCATTAGCCCAGGTGATCAGCTGTTTGACCGAATCCACATGCACGACTTCCGCCCCGGATTCACGGGCAACCAGCGATGCCGCGCCGGTGTAGGCAAATAAATTTAAGACCTTTTGCCCGGCACTCACCCGTTCCTTAATAAAGCGCCAATTTGCCTGCTGTTCGGGGAACAGGCCGACATGCTTGAACTTGGTCAGCTTCAAGCCGAAGCTTAAGCTTCCGTAGCAAATAAGCCATTGTTCGGGAGCGTTCGGATTGATGTTAAGCCAGCGGCCTTGGCTTGAGGATTGTTCTTCAAATTCCCAATGTGCCATGTCTTGCCATTGGGAATAAGGCCATCCCGATTTGAAATCAGCCTGGATTTCCGGACGGATAGTGATGATCGCTCCCCAGCGCTCCAGTTTCTTGCCCTCGCCCGCATCAAGCAGCTCATAATCAGACCAAGGCTGACCGTATTCGCGTGGAATTTTTTCGTGTGTCATTGTTCTATTTTAGCTACTGTTTTGGTTAACCAATTGAAGTTCAGGTTTAAAAACAGACTCATTGTATACCAAATTCACTCCATCGATTTCGGCTTCCGGACGCCCTACCCCCTGGCCTCAGAGAACTGTCTTTTTGCAACTATTCGCGTAGAATCGCTAGACTTAATTATCCTACCTGCCACTTTTATGCGTTTCTCCCCGTTCTTATTCATATTGCACATACCCTTAATTGCACAAGCCGAACAACTTACTGTTACGCCATACCGGCCCACAGTATCTAACCCGGCGGAATTATCTGCATTACGGCATCTTGAAGTTGAATTCGGCGCACAATCGAATCAGCCCGGCATGCAAGTGGAACGCAACAGCCTGCCTTTCTTGTTGAAATACCCGTTTGCCGATCAATGGGGCTTGTTGGTGGGCGGCGAGGCTTGGATTAAATCCCGTAGCGAGGAAGAAACTATTTCCGGTTTTGGCAACACCTCTGTGCTGCTTAAACATTATTATCCGATTAACCCGACCCTGGCTGTCGGTTTTGAGGCGGGAGCGGTCTTGCCGTCGGCGCGCCAGTCTCTGGGACAAGGACGCACCGACTATTCGAGCAACTTTATTGTCAGTCAGGATATTGCCGACTTGAGGATTGATGTAAACGCAGGCGTGACGCGAAAAGGATTTAAAGAGGATGATCTGGATCGATACAGGTACAACTGGGCGATAGCCGCATCGCAAATGTTCACCGAACGCTGGGGCATTGCCGGGGAATTTTCAGGTGTCTTAGCCCAACAACAAAAACCGACCAGCCAGTTTTTAACGTCTTTAAATTATCTAATGACGCCCCAGCTTATGCTGGATTTTGGCGGTACGGTAGGCATGACCAGCGTAACCGATAACTATACTGTTTTCGCCGGCTTTACTTTGTTAATCGCGCCTTAAAATCTTACCCAAACTTTTAACTACAACTTGTTCATCGACTCATAGACCAGATTTAACAGCATCACCTGGTCGGTAAGCCCAAGCTCATGAAACAATACCCCATGCGAAAACCGTGGCGGCGCGTCTTTTTTCTTGCCGGGCAACTGTTGAATACTGCGAATCGTCACGCTGGTATCTATATGCGCATTCTGATTGCTCGGTTTTATAGGGAAGTCGAAAGAAATTAACGCTTCTTGATTAAGCTCGCCCAGTGCGCTATCGGCAATTATTGCCGCGCCAGTGACACTGACATCGGCAATAACGCCGGCCTGAGCCACGCCATTGACTTGCACCGGCAAATTGACCTTGGCCCTGATCGCACCGCGCAATGCGATGGCCTGGATAACCGTGGGAAAACTCAGATGCATATAATGATGCGGAGCCCTGAAGATGGTTTTTACATTGCACGTCAAGGTAAAAACATCCACTCCCGACAATATCCGCAGGGTAACCTGCTCTCCTACCTGGATTTGAATGGAAAGCCCGTTCTCAATAGGCGTCTTTATTATCAAGTACTCGCCATCTACGTAACCGATGAGTTCCGTGTAATAAATCAGCTGATTGGCGCCATTTTGCATCGCCATTTGCAAGCGCGCCCCGACTTGCAAATTAATATCCCTAAACGTAGCCATCTTGTTTTCATCCAAATTCTAAGGGGGTTGGATTATACAAATAAACAACACAACTAGAAAGGTTACAATCAGTCTTGATACCCCTCAGACATAGGACTTACACAACCGACAACATCAATACAAGCCCAACTGCAACTGGGCCACTTCCGACATCATTTCCCGCGACCAGGGCGGGTCAAGCACCACTTCGACATTAACGCTGCCAACGCCGGGCAGTGCGCGAATGCATTTTTCCACGTCGCTCTGGATAACAGGCCCCATCCCGCAACCTGGGGCGGTTAGGGTCATCATGATATGAACATCATTCAGGCCTTCATCTGTAGGCGTTACCTTGCACTGATAAACCAGCCCGAGATCGACAATGTTGACCGGAATTTCCGGGTCGTAAACCGTTTTCATCACTTCCCAACAGTTTTTTTCAACCGCCGCCGCATCGGTTTCCGATACCAGCGTTTGCAGCTGATGCGCTTCCTTACCCAACGCATCGGCATCGGCTCCGGCAATCCGCACCATGTGACCGTGGTCGGTAACCACCGTATAGTTGTCGCCGAGCGCCTGATGAATGGTGACTATCTGGCCTTGACTTAAAGTCCCGGTATTACCGTCAGGGATAGTAACAACATTGACATCTCGGGTTAAAACAACGTCTTCTCTTTCAGCCATAATCGTTCAGTTATAAATAGAAGGTTCGGGCATCGATAGCCTGGCCGGTTATGCCTATACTTTCAGCGCCGAATAAATACAGATAAATGGGAGCCAATGATTTCATTGATGGCAGCTTGCTTTTATCTTCCGCCGGATAGGCCCGTTTTCTTAACGGGGAGTCCACCGGTCCCGGTATCAGGGTATTGACCCTGATTTTGCCGAAGGCTTCATGCTCATCGGCCAGTATGTTTGCCAAGCCTTCCATGGCTATTTTTGAAACCCCGTAAGCGCCCGCATAAGCCGGGGCTTTTCTGGCGGAAGAATCGGAGGTGAATACGATAGACGCATGCTCGCTCTTTTGCAGCACCGGCAACAACACCCGGCACAGTAGAAAAGGCGCACTCAGGTTGACGTTTAAAGCATGCCCCCAGTCTTTGGTTTTATGCGTGGCAATGGGAGAAAAGGCGCTGAACTCCACTGCCGAATGCAAGATGCCTTGCAAAGAACCGTATTTTTCATCAATCGTATCGGCCAATTCCTGATACTCGTTTTCATTGGCGCCCGCCAAATCGAACGGATAAATGACCGGCTCGGGCGCCTTGATGGTCAAAATCGCATCGTAAACCGCTTCCAGTTTAGCAATATTCTTATCCAGCAAAATGATGTGCGCACCGTGTTTGGCCAGCGCCAAGGCAGCGGTACTGCCTAAGCCCCCGCCCGCGCCGGTAATTAAGATGACTTGATTTGTTAGCGGCATGACAGTGATGCTATCCAGGTTGATATTTGATCGGGCGACTCGATTAACGCATCAGCGCCCCAGGTTTCCGGAGTGTCGCCGGGTTTAATGTAGCCGTAAAGCGCGGCCAGTGTTTTCATTTGCGCATTTTTTCCGGCGGTAATGTCATGCAGCGCATCGCCGATATAGACGCATTCCCGCGGATCGACCCCCGCCTGTTTGCAGGCTAGCAGCATCGGTTCCGGATGAGGTTTGGGGTTGGCGGTAGTGTCGCCGCTGACGATACAGGCGGCGCGCTCGGTCAGCTTTAGCGCCGCCATCAGCGGGTTGGTGAAGCGTTCGCGTTTATTGGTGACCACGCCCCACTTCAGCCCTTGCGCTTCAATCGCCGCCAGCGTATCGGCCATGCCCGAAAAAAAGACCGCGTACTCGGCGATATTGTTCTGGTAGTGAGTCAACATGGTTTCCAAAATAGCGGCCTTTAACCGATCGTCAAGTTCAGGCCGGCTGGCGTTGATCATTGCCGCAGCGCCGTAGGAAATAAACGGCTTGATGATTTCCGTTTCCGCGGCATCAAAACCGTGGCAGCTTAGCGCCCGGTTCAGGCAGGAAATCAAATCCGGCGCAGTATCGACCAGAGTACCGTCAAGATCGAATAATACGCAGGATAATTTAAAATCGGCGGACATACTTATTCGACGCGCTTAAAGGCAGCGATGTAATTCACATCAATATCCTTGCCAAGACTGAAATGCTTGCTGAATGGATTGTATTCAATGCCTACCATGCCCTGCAATTCAAGCCCTGCCGCGCGCGCCGACCGGCACAGCTCCGACGGCTTGATAAAAGTCTTAAAATCGTGAGTGCCTTTGGGCAGCATTCGCAGCACGTATTCCGCAGCAAAAATAGCCAATAAATACGCTTTAGGCTTACGGTTGAGCGTCGAGAAAAACACCATGCCGCCGGGTTTAACCATTTTGGCGCAAGCCGAGATAATCGAACCGGGATCAGGCACATGTTCAAGCATTTCCATGCACGTCACATGATCGAAACCTTCCGGCTGCTGTTCGGCCAAGTCTTCGGCGCTGATTTTTTGATAATGCGCGTTAACGCCGGATTCAAGCCCGTGCAGGTCGGCAATATCAATCAAGTCCTCGCTCAGATCGATACCCAAGGCATCAGCGCCTTGCTTAGCCAGGCCCTCGGTTAAAATGCCCCCGCCGCAACCGACATCAACGATGCGAGAACCTGCAATATCCGCATACCGCTGGATAAACCGGATGCGTAGCGGATTAATATCATGCAGGGTTTTAAATTCGCCCTGAGCGTCCCACCAGCGTTCCGCCATCGAGCCGAATTTATGGATTTCGTGCGGGTGTACATTGTTTGTTGCTGTCATCGTGCTAACCATGATTTGAGGTTGATATAGTCTACTATATTACTGGGTTATTCGTCATATGTTGTTCTGTAGCGAACAATTTTCATAATAGCTGATTTGAGCAAGCCGCATCCGCCCATTCATCCGCTTATTTCCTGCCGCCTGCCGGACAAAAAAAAGGCCGATGCAAGCGCACCGGCCTTTTACTTAGCTCGTCAGCTTACAGCGTATTAACCGCGTTCAATTCCTGAAAAGCCTGTTCCAAACGAGTCACCATGCCGACTTCACCGGCACGTTGCCAAACGCGCGGATCGTAGTATTTTTTGTTGGGCTTGTCGTCGCCGTCAGGATTGCCGATTTGACCTTGCAAATAACCTTCGTTTTGCTTGTAGTAGTTCATGATGCCTTCCCAGGTTGCCCATTGGGTATCGGTATCGATGTTCATCTTGATCACGCCGTAGCTGATCGATTCCTTGATTTCTTCAGCGCTGGAACCTGAACCGCCGTGGAATACAAAATTCAGCGTGTTGGTTGGAACGCCGAATTTTTCGGAAACGTGTTTTTGCGAGTTAGCCAAAATGCTTGGCGTCAATTTAACGTTACCCGGCTTATAAACACCGTGAACATTACCGAAAGAAGCCGCAATCGTAAAGCGCGGGCTGATTTTGCTTAATTCTTCATAAGCGTAAGCCACGTCTTCAGGCTGAGTGTACAGCATCGAATGATCCATATCGCTGTTGTCGACGCCGTCTTCCTCACCGCCGGTACAGCCCAATTCGATTTCCAACGTCATGCCCATTTTGGACATGCGCGCCAGATATTGACCGCAGATTTCAATGTTTTCTTTCAGGCTTTCTTCGGACAAATCCAGCATGTGCGAGCTGAATAAAGGCTTGCCGGTTTCGGCAAAATGTTTTTCGCCTGCATCCAGCAATCCGTCGATCCAAGGCAGCAGTTTTTTAGCCGCGTGGTCGGTATGCAAAATAACCGGCACGCCGTACGCTTCCGCCATAGTATGCACGTGTTTAGCGCCTGAGATAGCGCCCAAGATAGCCGCTTGCTGGCCTTCCGCTTTAAGGCCTTTACCGGCCACAAATGCCGCGCCGCCATTGGAAAACTGGATAACGATAGCCGATTTTACTTTCGCGGCCGCTTCCAGCGCTGCATTAATCGAATCCGTGTTAATGACATTGACCGCGGGCAATGCAAAGCTGTTTTCTTTGCAAATCGCAAAGATTTTTTGTACGTCATCGCCAGTGACAACACCGGGTTTTACTACATCTAAAATTTTCTGTGACATTAGGGTTCCTGTTTCAATCTGTTACGTTGAGAATAATCAAGCCGAGAGTCATTGCGATGGCGGATACCAATCCCCACAGCCCAATGCGGTCTGCCGGGTATTATAAAGTGTGTTCATGTAATAGGCTACTCTTGCCAATAAGGCGTCCCGATAGGGGGATATATTATTACCGGACTCAGGAATCTTGCGATGCATATCAATCAGGCTCCGGGGGCATGCCGGAGAATGCAGCCGCGTTGCAGCTAACATGCGATGCAATCGCAGTGCTTCAATGAGGCTCCGGCATGACGCCGGAGAATGCGTATGGCCCCTATGCGAAAGTCAAAATGCGCATTAGCTTCAATGAGGCTCCGGCATAACGCCGGAGAATGCTTGCGCTCGACGGTTTACCCCTACCGGGTGGCGACTTCGCTTCAATGAGGCTCCGGCATAACGCCGGAGAATGCCGGTGTACACCCTGCCGGGCCTAGCCATAGAGGAAGTGGCTTCAATGAGGCTCCGGCATAACGCCGGAGAATGCCTAACTGATTTATCCGCGGCACTGACTCGTGACAAATGCTTCAATGAGGCTCCGGCATAACGCCGGAGAATGCTTCACAACAACCCCCAGCAATTAACCGGCATCGTGCGCTTCAATGAGGCTCCGGCATAACGCCGGAGAATGCACGCTTGCTCAATACGTTGTTGATTAATAGATCCTGCTTCAATGAGGCTCCGGCATAACGCCGGAGAATGCGTCCATAATTAGCAACATATAACTCATCGTCATCATCAGCTTCAATGAGGCTCCGGCATAACGCCGGAGAATGCGTGCTTTTAACTAATGAAGGACCAACAAACGTTCCCTTGCTTCAATGAGGCTCCGGCATAACGCCGGAGAATGCAAAGCATCAACTAGAAGCAATCCATTCTTGCCACCTGCTTCAATGAGGCTCCGGCATAACGCCGGAGAATGCTGTTTGGTTGAATTTGGAGTTGAAATATAATGCAAGCTTCAATGAGGCTCCGGCATAACGCCGGAGAATGCTCAATGAAAAATGCAAGCGAAAGCCTTGTATCTATGCTTCAATGAGGCTCCGGCATAACGCCGGAGAATGCCGGTTTTATAATAATTTTCATTAAAGGCTTCCACACCAGCTTCAATGAGGCTCCGGCATAACGCCGGAGAATGCAAAAATCATGGGTAGCATGCTTAGATGCATCGGATAAGCTTCAATGAGGCTCCGGCATAACGCCGGAGAATGCTATGAAAAAATCAGGAGAATATGTACTTTTACTTTTGGCTTCAATGAGGCTCCGGCATAACGCCGGAGAATGCATAATGAGCAAACGTATACCTAAAAATAAAACGCCAAGCTTCAATGAGGCTCCGGCATAACGCCGGAGAATGCAGACTTGTTCGGCTCAGTCTATTCGCCAAGTAATTTTGCTTCAATGAGGCTCCGGCATAACGCCGGAGAATGCACAGTCTAGTGTTAATGCGAATTCCTTTTATATATCGCTTCAATGAGGCTCCGGCATAACGCCGGAGAATGCAATAAACCCCAACACCTAAGCACACCATATCTTCATAGCTTCAATGAGGCTCCGGCATAACGCCGGAGAATGCCCAGGAACCCCAACAATAGCCAGTGAAATGCGATCAGCTTCAATGAGGCTCCGGCATAACGCCGGAGAATGCGAAATATCATACCCTGAGTTGTCTTTATGCACAATGGCTTCAATGAGGCTCCGGCATAACGCCGGAGAATGCAACATAAAGGAATATTTAGCCCTACAACTGTAGCAGCTTCAATGAGGCTCCGGCATAACGCCGGAGAATGCTGCGGGAAAGATTTATTTGCAGTTGAATATAATCTGCTTCAATGAGGCTCCGGCATAACGCCGGAGAATGCAGCCCGCGCTGGAGGCCTTAATCTGCCTGGCCTGCACAGGCTGTTTGCGAGGACTGCCTGACAACGCCCCGCAACTGTACACAAAAAACCGCCTCCCGAATAGCCGTTTTTCATAACATACTGATTTTTAAAGAGCCATCCGTCTGCGAACGCTGACGGCATTTTGCGCGCCACTACAGCGCTCGTCAACCGGCGGCGGACAATTCGCATCAGACGATCACCGGCTGGCGTTCCTGCACTTCAAACGACTTACCCAAACTCACCACCGACGGCTTGACGGTTTCCGCAGGACCGATATTCATGATCAGAATATGATCTTCGCTGTGATGAATAATGCCGTCCAGCAAGGCCATCAGTTCGGCATGGCGTTTACGGCTTAACCGGCATTGAAACACCGACAGTTGCAGCCAGTCGCCGTAGCCTTTCATCAGCCGGAACACGCGCCGCCAGCGTTTAGTGTCGTGAATGTCGTAAGTGACAATGTAAAGATGTTCGTAATTAGCCATTAGTTTAGAAACCGTGGGTAGGCGTGTGGAAACCGCTCATACTTCGACAAACTCAGCACGAACGGTTTCCACACGCTTCGACTGATTTTTCCGGAATTAGCGGGTGGTGAAGTTGGGGTATTCCTGCAATTCGCCGAGCAGATAGCGCCCGAACAGCCGTGCCTGAATCTCGAACAAACGCCGGTAATTAACCTTGTAACCGAACAAGGGATGAGTGATTTCCTGGCTCAAGCGCCGTTCAAACGCCGCGATAAAGCGCTTGCGCCCGGCATCGTTCAGGGCGACGCTGCCTGCCGCGCTGATAAAATCGCTGGGCCGCACCTCCCCGTTGTTGATGGCCTGCAACACCACCGAATCGGCGATTATCGGCCGGAACGGTTCCATTATATCCAGCGCCAATGCCGGTCGTCCGTATCGTGGCTGGTGATAAAAGCCGCGATACGCATCCAGGCCGACCGCGGTTAAATTGACCGTCCAGGTCCTGACCAGCAGCGAGTAAGCGAACGACAGCAAGGCATTGACCGGGTCGGTCGGCGGCCTGCGGTTGCGGGTGGTAAAGTCGAAACTCATCTGGCGGCTGTCGTCCGGCTTTTTAATCAGCCGGTCGAAAGCGCCGAAATACAAGGCCGCGGCCGAACCTTCAAAACCTAACAATTGCTGCAAATCCGCCGCCCGTTGCGTTTTATCGGCCAGGACTTTCAGCTGGTCCAGCAGTTCGTCCGGTTTGTCGTCCAGCCGCCAATTGCGGCGCAGCAACGTCCGGCAATTCTGGATTTTGGCGCGCACCAGATTGCGGGCAATCGCCAGACAGGTTTTATCGTCGAAACTGGCGCGGTACTGGGCGGTGCGCAATTCGACGTTTTTATGGCCGGTACCGACGGTGTGGCCGAAAAACCAGCCGCCGAAGCTGTGCCAGCTGACCGGAATGTCGCGTTTCATCAAATCCTGCAAACACGGGGTGGTGATGTAAACGTTGCCCATGACCACCACTTGCGAGGTATCCAGCAAGCGCACCGTTTGCACTTTTTCGTCGTCGATGCTGATTTCCAGCTCCTCGGCTTTTTTGGCGACTTTGGCTTTGTAGGCCTGCACGTAGACCGGCAGGGCTTCGTCGCGCATCACCGCCAGCGGCCTGGGTTCGATAGCGGCATTGTGTAGATAATTGACCTCGTCCGGCAAGCAAATGCCGACCAGCGAGCAGGCCGGGCATTTCGGGCTGTCCTGCAACGGCGGCGGTATATGGCCGCCGGAAGCGATCAAGCGCAAGCCGTTGATCGCGTTAAAGGTCAGCTGGCGCAGTTCGTCATCGAACGCCACCCGCACCCGCTCGCGGCTTTGCACGAAATACAACACGCCCTCTTCGCAAACATAGCCGTGCTCTTGTAACACCAAGCCCTGCACGCACAATTGCACGCGTTCGGGATCGTAAGCGCCGCGCGCCACATGCGGCCGTTTGCCGCGTTTGTAATCGACCGGCGTGACTTCGCCCTCCTCCACTTCGATCAAATCCAGTTTGGCGATCAGCCCCAAGCGGTTGGACGACAAGGTAATGGAGCGGCCATGAAGCGTTTCCTGCTCAAGTTCGTCGGCGACCGGAAAACTTTTGGCCGGCTGATCGACGCGGCGATGAGCATGATCGCCTTCGACCGTATCCGCCGACGCCGCCCACTCGCCCTGCACCCATTCCAGGTAGGCCAAACGCGGGCAGTATTGATATTCGTTGATCATCCGCGCCGGCAGCAGCGGCATATCGCCGCTCAGTTCCGGGAACGGCATCGGCAATTCGAGTTGGATGGGTGGTTGATTGTCGGTCATTTTGTAATACAATCCGTATTGTTAAATAAACATTGGCAACGAGTACTCGGTCAATCTTGTTTTGTCTGCTGATAATTTACCTGTGGGAGCGGCTTTAGCCGCGACAATCGCGGCTAAAGCCGCTCCCACATAGCCTTCTTCACTCGACATTATAAATTTGACTGAGTACTGGAACTCGCGAATCACTGAAAGCCTGCTCCATCCCCCCACTGGCGAGGGATGTTGCGGTTCGCGCTGAATAGTTATAAACATGAGGAGAATACGATGACCGCGATCAGCCTGCGCCTGCCCAATGACATTGAAGCCAATCTCAAAGCCGAAGCCCGACTGGAAGGCAAAACCCAATCCGAAATTGCCCGGCTGGCGATCACGGAATACCTGGCCCGCCGCGAGAAAGAGCGGTTTATGGCGGAGCTGGTTGCGGCCGGGCAAGCCCTAGCCGCCGACCCGCAGGCATGGGCCGAAGCGCGGAAAATCGCCGAGGATTTGGCGGACGAAGGGATGGATGCGATCATCGCCGCCGAACGCGCCGCCGGTATCGACCCGGAAGAAAAGTGGTGGAAATGATGCGGCGCGGCGAAATATGGACAGCCAACCTTAACCCCAACAAAGGCGGCGAAATCGGCAAGGTGCGCCCGGTGATGATCTTGCAGGACGACGCCATGACCGCCACCGGCTTGGCGACCGTACTGGTCGCGCCGCTGAGCGGCCAGTTCCGGCCGGCCTTCGCACCGCTGCGCATCCGAGTATCCGCCCGCGACCGCTTGCTTCAGGATTGTTTTGTGATGATCGAACACATCCGCGCCCTCGACCGCTCCCGCTTCGGCGAAGGCCCGCTGGCAACCCTGACCGCCGAGGAAATGGCGGCGGTGGAAAAGAGTTTGCTGGGGGTGATGGGGTTGTTGTGAAGACATTATCGTTATTCACTCGGTGTAAAAAGCCCTAAACCAAAGTGACAGCCAAAACCTAGAAGCAATGGCCCGGCAACAGGTTCGGCAAAGGTGAGCTGCCAGAACGAGCCGTGGCTATCGGGCTGAGGCAGACCACGTTTGCTGCGAAAGCGGTGATAATCGACAGGCCTTAGCCTACGACCTTCGAACGACACCGTTTCCTGTGGTTGTAAACCGGCTATTTCCGGCAAGCCCCTATCACGACATTCACGGCGAATTTGCGCTTCAATATCGAAATTTTTCTTGCAATGCCAGGGATGCAGATAAGGCGTACGGGACCGCCAAACTGTCGCTTGTTGCAATAGCGGCACCGATTGCGCAAAGCAGGTTTTTTCACCGATCTGTTCCAATATCAACTGCCATTCCTGCCCATCGCGGTTCCAAATTTTGTTGAGATTTTCCAACACTCGGCGCGTGTCGGCATCAAAGCCATCCGGGATATGAATCACGGCATGACTAATGCGGCCTTGGTTATCGGCTTCAGGGATAAAAAAAGCGTGCTGATGGCGATTTTCATTGGGTAAGCCGTGACCCGAAAGCAAGGCCGGGATGGTATCTGCGCTCAGTTCACGCTTGGCTTTGCCCAGTGCGGCATTGCGCAGCCACTCACCGAATTTCAAAGTATCCTCGACGCGAACCAGCGGCTTGCCATAGATTGCATAGCGCACCGTATCGGCAGGCGGATGGATACAGCGGCGCGGCTGACTGGCAACGCTGCTGCGCAAAGCCTGGATCGAACGTTGGTAAAGCAGCTTTTTAGCCGACGGCGGCGCGCTCCAGCCTGCGGCTTGCAGGTCGGCGGTATCGAGGCTAAGCGCATCCAACCAATTGTTTTTCAATGTCGCAGCGATTTGTCCCCGTTCTTTTTTCGATAACTGTCGGGCTTCCAGTCCTTGTAAAAACTGGCTATGAAAGGTCTCGTATTCGGCAGGCGACAAAGGCAAGTACAAATGCACCGGTTCGCTGCTAACTTCACCGGTTGCAAAATCAATGACCGTTTCTCCCGGCCAACAGTTTAATTCGCCGCGCCATTCCGGCAATCTTTTTGCTTCAATCCAGGATTCGGCCCTCCCCACATAGCCCAAAGCCGCCAGCAACTCGTCAAGCAACACTGACTGGTTATGCTCTAAAACCAGTTCCGGCCAATGAACGATCAACTCGTCATTGGGATTAATACGGGCAAAGGCATCGAAAATCAGCGTGGATTTCTGCCGGTTGGGCATGTAGTGCCGGGTATGGGCGTGAACGGCAGTCGGCAAGCGGTAATGCGGCGCTTCCTCAGCCAACGCGGTCAGCAAGGATTCCAGCATGTCACGCGGAAAGCGCCGACTGTCCAGTTTTCTGTGCCAAGTGGCAATCAACGCCCGGCTTAAACGCCAAGGGTCAGGCGGCCAAGCAACATCGGCCTCATTGACATGACGCCCCCAAGGGGTGGCGTGATAACGCCCGGCGAGGAAAGTAATCGATAGCGTCAGCATAGTTTACTCTCCGTTACTTTCTGCGCCGGCTTCGGGTTTAGTCTTTTTCTCTGCGCCTTTTTCCCATTTCACCACAGTAACGCGCGGTTCGGCGAAACGGCTTTCGGCTGCGACGGCGTTTATTAAACCGGGCAATGCTTGTTCCAGTTGAGTGCGTTCGGGTAATGCCCAGCTGTTCGGACGAGTCACCGTAAGCTTCCGTACTTCCAGATCGCAAGCGGTGCGCAGGCGCAAGCCCTCGTCCAGAAAACGGCGGATTTTGTAGAGCGCCAGCGCAGTCAGCAGCTGTTCAACGGCTTGTCCCAAGCCGAATCCGCGTATTTGCGCCAAGTCGATGTTGAAGTAGGCGGTGATTTTGGGAGCGGTGTAGTCGTCACGGGAATACGGTACGTTACCGAATCCTTTCGCTGTATCACCTGATGGATTGACGTGATCGTTTTTAACGCCGCCGCTTTGCGCCAGTTTTACATCCTCAGCTTCAATGAAGGCCGATACGACACGCGGCAAACGTAACCGGCCGCCAGCCAATTCGCTTTTCGCCAGGAAAATCCCATGCAATAAAGCGTTGGTATCGTATTTCAACACAACTGATGCGAGCTTGCGTATATCTACCGGGCCTTCGTTCATATCCGCCAGTTCTCTTTTAAGCATGTCGAACACTGACTTGTCTTTGCCTTCCAGAATATAAGGCGAGTTAAGCCGATGCGCTTCCAGTACGGTGTTGGTCAGCGATTTACCTTGTTTGTCGATAACATTAACCAGCGGCAAGCCTTTGAGCGGCGCTATCCAGTCATCGTTAGGCGCATCCCAACAGACAACTTCCAAACGGTTAGCCAAGCTTTGCGCCGATTCCACCAGCAGCAAGCGGTTACCGTTCGGGCCGTCGTATACCGCCGCTCCCAGATCGGGAAAGCCGGTCGGTTGAAAACGGGCACCCTGAAGGGGTTGTAAATCGGCTTCGATCAACAAGCGCGGTGCAGTTTGTAAGCTTGAAAAGTCAATAGTCATGTTATGTTTTCCTTAAGCGGTAGTGATAAATCGGTTGTTTTGTTGCCGCATAATGTCATGCGGCATTTTTGTTTTGTTCCCACGCGCTACGTGGAAATGCACTAGCAAGGCGCTGGTCCCCAAGCGGGACGGGGGTTGCCCCCCGTCCCTACCGTTTTCTATAACGACTGCCATATCTTCATCCGTCAAACGTTTCGAACGGGGTTACAAACCCCGTCCCGCCACAGGTGAAACTGTCGGTCGGCAATTCGTTCCGATCAAGCGCCCGCATAACTCCCAAGTTACCGTCCATGGCACTGGATACCGGCATCCATGCCGGTATGACGACTTTGAAACACACTTGTGTATTACCCAGAGCGGGACGGGGGTTGCACCCCCGTCCCTACCGTTTTCGATAATTACAGCCATATCTTCATCCTTCAAACGTTTCGAACGGGGTTACAAACCCCGTCCGTCCACAGGTAGTGCATCCACCACCATCAGCTATCGGTGGATGCGCTACGCTTATCCCCCTACAATTAATCGTTTTATTTTTGTTGCCGCTTTATGTCCCGCAGCATTTTTGCCAGTTGTCCAAACTCTATGGGAATGACTAAAGCTGCGAGTAATCGTTGCCCATTCATGCCCAATGCGGATGGCGGTTGATTAGGGAATTCAGGTAATGCAACTCCGGCCTGCTTAAGTTTGTCCCAAGCCAGTTTGACGGCCTTATCAGTCTTGTCAGTTTGATTCGCTGCCAGACTAGCCAGTATTTCGGCACGAAACGGAAGCTTGCAATCCGTTAGTAAAAAGCCAGTGTTTTGCAGGTCTTTATCCGTGGTGAAAAATGGCTTTAATACCACGTAAGCCCCCGGCAAAACGGTTTGTTGATGTTGCCCGGTCAAATTCCTGGGAATGTCTTTGAGCAAAGCCAAGCCTTGCGCCAACTCACCGATGCGGCGGTCGTCGGTAGCGGATTCGAGAAAACAGGCGATGTCGCTACAGTCAGCGCCGAAACCGAAGTTGAAAGGTTTATCTTTATGTTGCAGACGTTCCGCCGCCAATAACCGGGTTCGCAACAACGTGGTCATGTTGCTTTCAAAAGAACCTTCGCCCCAAACCGCAAGCCGGGAATGTTCATCCCAAGCCAATTCCTTGGCTTTTACCGGCGCGAAATGGATGCGCATCGGCAAGTCCGCTGCCGATAACCCGGCTAAAGCGCAAGCCAGGCGAAATTCCACCGAGCCGTCATCGGCCTTTATCCGCCACGCTACGCTGAGCAATGGAACCGGTCTTCTGACCGCTTCGCGGCCTTTGGCGCTGATGCTTAAGGCATGTTGTATTCGACCGAGCAGTATCAAAATATCCTGAACGGTTTTTCGGTTGTCGCTACGCGTCAACTCAAACAAGCGGCTTTCCAATTGATGCACCAGTGACACGATGCGCCCTGGGGCTTCGACTTTACGGGCAAAGCCGCGCAGATTTTCCAGAAACCGGGTTTTGTCCAATTCATTGATTAAATCGGCGGCGGGATTGTGGCGGGTTTGTATGCGTCCCATCGGCGTGGCGAGATAGGCTTTGCCGGAACGCATCATAAAACCGTAGCGTTGAAATTCGCCGATACCGCGATCCACGCCCAAGGCGGCAACAGCGCGGGCAAAATCCAGTCCGTCTTTAGCCGGGCGACGGCCAACGGTGGCGCGGCCTTCATAGAACAAAACTTTCAATTCGGCCAGAGATGCCGGGTTATGCCACAGCGGTAGCCAGATTTCGGCACGGGCATTGGATTCATCCGTTTGTTTGCTTGAACCTGAGCCACCGCCGGTATTTCTCACCGTGAACGGGTAGCTTAAAGACCCGGCGTTGTCCTGTTGAAAACGCCGGGTTGCATTGGCGGCAAGCAACAGCGAACCTTCCAGCATCAACACAAAATCCCAGGGATTAATAAGCGATTTTGACTCAAAGCCCGCTGTGGCATTGGGACCTCCGGCATTGCCGGGCGAAAATTGACCAATGGCCGCATCTTTTTGCAAATGGGACGTAGGCAACTCAAACAACGCCGACAATAACCATAGCCGAGCGGCTTGATTGGACGCGCCGTCTTTCGCATCGAACAATTGCAATTGCCGCTGCATAAAGTTGTTGGTGAAGTCCAAGTTACCGTCATTACCGCCGGTTCCCAGCAATGGCGGAAAAAAGGTTTTATCCTGGCTTATCAGTAATGCTGCATCCAGCCAAGCTAAGAATGAATCGGGAAAACTGTTCCTGATTAACTGGAGTACGGTATTTTTGTCTTCATTTTTAGGCGATTCCTGAAAGCCGGATTGCGTCAGCATTTGCCGGGATTGTTCAAGCAATTGGCGATATTCGGCAAAGCGCGGCGCTTCGCTGTTGAGCAAAGCTTCAACAGTGCGAGTCGCTTCGGTGGGTTGGTTGCGAATGCCGCTTTTCTGTTTTTTTCCAGTCGCAGGATCTATGGCTTTGGACTTGCTTTCCTGGTAATAAAAACCGCTGCCGCCATTCCACGGCGCGATAATCGGCGTAGGCCGGTACTCTTCCAGAAAAAACTGCAATAAGGCCTCTTCATCCAAAACACTGCTCAAGACAAAGCCTTCGTTTCGCCAACAGCCTGTCGCATCAGGGTCTTTTTGTTCCGCAACCAGACGCAAAATGCCCAGCGCTTTCAGGTAATGAGCCAACGGCGTAGGAGAGCAGCCCTTTAATAAAATGTTTTGTGTCATCGTGTACCGTCCGTTATTTTTGTTCTTGATCCGATGCCCGCCAGTCGGCGATGCGCACCAGCGTTTCGTACCAGCTCAATAGAAATGGGCCGTGCTCCGCCAATAAACGCTGGGTGCGGGTTGTCCAGGATGCACCCATTGCGGTTTCGCCCAATTCCATAACATCCAGTTGCAGCGCAATTTCCGGCAAGGTCTCGCCGTTGACCTGTAAACACGGTAAACGGTCGCCTTCGCGAACGCCGCGAGCGTAACGTTTGCCCTGCTCTTGCGGAGGTTTTTCATCGGGCATTGCACGTAGACTCATTCGGACTTTGCCGTGGTGGGCGGCGATCAGGTAAGCGATCAGGTCATGGACTGGCGATTTTTCGCCTTGCGCCAACCAAGCCAGCATTGAGGCCAATTCGTGGCGGAAGTAACGGCGGCTGTGTCGCGCTTGGGATGCGGATTTTGCCCAGAGTTCGGCAGCGCTTAACGCCGTATCCTTAAGCATGGTTTCTTGAAAAACTTCATGGGCTTTACCGACATCGTGCCACGCTGAGGCCGTAACAATCGCCGCTGAAATTTCACCGCCTTCCGACTGAAGCGTCTGTACTAAACCTTCGGCGGCTTCTGCAACATGAGCAAGATGCGCCTCCAGCAAGACGGCAATTGTTTTGTCACGGCACGGACGGCTGTCCGGGTCGCCGCGATAACTATCGGCTGCATCGCCAGTATGTTCCAGCGCTTCAACCGCCGTTTTGCTATCAGCCATAAAACCCAGCGCGGGGCTGTAGCCGCCTTTATCGCAACGTAGCAATAAGGTCATGCCGGGATAAACACTGTTTTGAGCGACGGCTTTCCAGTTTCCTCCTAATCCGTCCCAAACAAAGGCTTTTTGCTTGTCTTTGCCCAGATAAGCTTTGATTTGGCCGATCGATGCCGGGCATAGCTCGGCATGGTTGGACTGATTTTCTTCCGGTTTATCGCCTTGAAAATCACGCCAGAACACGCGTAGTTGCGGCGAGCCTGCATCCCGAATAAACACCGAAATATCGCTGTCGAAACCGGTCAAATCGGCATCGGTGTTGAACAAATCCAGAAAATCCTTACGCCGCAGAATATGGCTGATGGCTTGTTCGGATTCGACCGGCGGCAATCCGGCTGAGGCGGCATTATCCAGGTTACGCAGAATGTCTCGGCTTTGTTCTATTCCGCTATAGGCATAAGGCGGCGCCGATTTGTCGTCGCTAATATCCAGCCAGAAAATATCCGCGCCTTCTGCATATTCCCCGGCGCGATTGCAACGGCCGAAGCGTTGCACCAGCGATGCCCAAGGCGCCAGCTCGGTAAATAAAGTCCGAGAGGAAATATCGACGCCGGCTTCCACCGCTTGGGTGGCGACAATAATCCGCCCCGCCGCCTGCGCTTCATTCTGAACGGCAAGATTGAGTTGTCGGCGTTCCGCAGCGCGAAAGCGGGCGTGGACTAATAGCAGTTCAATAGTCGTCTTTTGTTTTTGCAGCAATTGCATCAAGCCTTGCGCGCGTTCGACGCTATTAAGAATAACCAGCGTGTTGGTTTGCGGTTGATGGCTTTCAAGGATGTGTTTGGCTAAGGCGGCAAGGTAGGTTTTACAAGTGTTCTTTTTGCTTTCCGCATTTAACGCCGCATTGCCTTGTTGCAATCTTTTAATGGCATAGAAGCGTTTTTGCACGGCGGGCAACTGTTTTTCCTGTTCGGCCAGTTGCAAGGTATCGGCGTTGGCAAGGTGTTCGGAAAAATCGACGGTATTGAGCCATTGCCGGTTGAGCGTGGCGGAAACCCACAAGGTTCGTGCGTTGCCGTGAGTTTTAAATTGGCGGCGAAAGGCTTCAAGCTGCGCCGATGTGCCTAGGCCTGCTCCCATCAGTTGCACTTCGTCGAATACCCATAACGCATCGTTATGCAGCAACGCGAAATGCACCGGCCATTGGTAGCGGCTCATGCCGTAGCCGCGCATCAAGGCTCTCGATAACAGCATGTCCTGAGTGCCGATCAAAATAGCGTTTTGTTCGGGATGCAAGGTCCAGGATTTTAGGTCTTGCTCGCCGCCCATCAACAGATGCACCGGGATGTTTGCCGCATCGCCGCCCAAATTATCGAGCCAGCTACGGATATTGGCCTCGGTTTGCTCTGCCAATACCCGCATCGGCAGACAATAGACCAGACGGCGCGGCGTGTTCGAGTCCTGCAAAACGGTACGTTTGTATAGCCAAGCCAGTACTACCGCCGCTGTTTTGCCCAAACCGGTCGGGATTTCCAGAAAATCCGGCCATGACCGACATCCCAACTTTTCCTGATAGGGATAGGTTGCGTCGAGTTGTGTCGCCTGTTTGAAAAAGTCGTTGTAATCCATCGCTTATTCCGTCGTTTTATTTATTGTTGAGATGTTTTAACACACCCTGTGCCTCAAACTATGAGGCTCTGGTAAAAAAAATCGTAACTATTCAGCGTATGCCCAATAGAACACGGATTCACTGGTTCCCAAGCTCCAGAGCCTGTAAAAGTATTCGTTTTTAGAAAAAATTAAAGAATTCACCACGAAGACACGAAGAAAAACAATCGTTTTAATTCAATACATTGAAAACTTCGTGTTCTTCGTGTCTTCGTGGTGAAAAATGTTTTTAGCCTAATTTGGATAATACTTTCACAGTCTCTCCAGCTTGGGAACCAGCGCATCATCCGCCTAGGTAAATTTTTTGCATGGCGACAATCTGTTCCCTAACCGCCTCAACCAAAAACGCCGGAGCCACCACCTCCACTTCCGTGCCATGCTTGAGAATGTCCATCAACAATTCCCGATGGTCGTTGAAGGGGATGCTAAGCTGATAACGGCCGTCGTCCAACCATTGGCTTTGCTGCTCCGGATGCCAATGTTCGTCGGCAACCCAACGGGCGCGGTCGGCGCTAAAGTTGAGCTCGGCCAGGTGTTTAGCGCTGCCGCTGAAGATGCCGTAGGATTCTGCGAAGTGTTGTTGCAGTTGTTCCGTGGCAATAATGTCGGCGCTTTGCTCTAACAGTGCGACTGAGACTATCCGGTCAACGGCGAAACTGCGCAGCTGTTGGCGTAAGTGGCACCAAGCGTCCAAATACCAGTTGTCGCGGTAACGCACCAAGGTTTGCGGGGAGGCGTCGCGTTGGCTGTGTCGGTTGTCGCTACGGGCGTGGTAGCTGATTTGCAGGCGTTTGCCGTTGAACAGCGCGGTAGCTATGTTAAGAAAGACGCTGTCATTATGGTGACGGCTGGCTTGATTGAGAATTTTGAATTTGCCGATTTCCAGCTTGGCAACGCCGGGGCTGAGTCTCAATAATTTTTCCAGTCGGCTTTGCAGTTGAGCTATCTCGTCTTGCAAGATGCCGGCGCTGACGTTGGCAAGCCAGCAAGGCTTGCAGTTCCTGGGCGTTAAACCAGAGTCCCGGCAGTTCGTAAGGATGTTGCGCGTGGTCATGATCGTAGTAGAAGCCGTTCCGGTTTTTGTCATAAACAATCGGCGCGTACAGCCTCTCCCGCATGTAGTTGATGATGCGGTCGCGGGTGGCTCTTGAGCATTCCAGTTGTTCTTGTATTGCTTTGCCGGTAATCGGCGTTCTGCGGTCGCGCAGGATGTTGTGGAGCTTAAATATTTTGTCGATATGCTGCATGGTTGATGTGCCGCCGGTAAGTGGGTGAATCGTCAAAGGACGACCGGCCGGTCTATCCCTGCAATGCCCTTGCCTTTTGGGCGTCATTATATCCCGTTCACACGCGCTGTGTGGGAATGCGGGCGGACATCGCGCGTTAGACCTTCCAGGTTTTTAAAACCTGGAAGGTCTGCATACCGCCATGTTCCTCGCCTAACGCCAGGAAAAGCGACGGTCGGAACAACGATGTTCCATGCGGATCGGCGGATGCGCTACAACACGTCCAACTGCGCGTAAGTCAGTATCAGCCACTTTATGCCGACTTGCTTGAAGTTGATTTGCACTCTTTCCTGCGCGCCCTCGCCTTCCATCTGCAACACCACGCCTTCGCCGAATTTGGCATGGCTGACGCGTTGGCCCAGCTTGTATTTGCCTTCCGTTTGCAAAGACTGAGCCTTCGCTTGCACCGAGGTCACCGGACGCGTCACGGTGGCGCGCATCCTGACTTCCTGAATATGCTCCGCCGGAATCTCGCGCAGAAAGCGCGACGGTCTCGGATAACTTTCCCGGCCGTATAAACGCCGGGATTCGGCATAAGTCAGGTACAAGCGCTGCATGGCGCGGGTAATGCCGACATAGCACAGCCTGCGTTCTTCTTCCAGTCGTCCGACATCTTCGACGGACTGTTGCGACGGAAACAGGCCCTCCTCCATGCCGACCAAAAACACTTGCTTAAACTCCAGGCCTTTGGCCGAGTGCAAGGTCATTAACTGTACGCAATCGTCGAAATCGTCGCCTTGCAGCTCTCCGGATTCCAAGGTTGCATGGGCCAGAAACATATCCAGTTCGCTCAAGCCCTCTTCATCTTCGAGGTCGCCGATTGCGGTGGCGTCGAAAAGCCGCGCCGCGTTGACCAGCTCTTCGAGGTTTTCTACTTTTTCTTCGTCTTTGTCGGTCTTGTCCTTTTTATAGAGTTCAAGCAGGCCGCTTTTTTCAACGACCAGTTTGACCTTTTCATAAAGTTCAAGGCCTTCCGCCTCGGCGTCGAACCGCTTGATCAACTCCAAAAAGCCGATCAGCGCGTTGGTCGCCCTTGCCGACAAGGTGCGCCGGTTAATCAGCATGATCGCCGCGCCCCATAAAGACAGGCTTTGGTCCCTGGCAATGCCTCGAATATCGTCGATGGTTTTGGCGCCGATGCCGCGGGTCGGGGTGTTGATGACCCGTTCGAACGAGGCATCGTCATTGCGGTTGGACATCAGCCGCAAATAGGCCAGCGCGTTTTTGATTTCCGCCCGCTCGAAAAAGCGCAAGCCGCCGTAAACCCGGTAGGGCGTGCCGGTAGTCATCAACCGCTCTTCAAACTGGCGGGATTGGGCATTGGATCGATACAGTATCGCGACATCCTTGCGCATGCCGCCTTCGTTAACCCAGGCCCTGATCCGTTCGACCACGAAATGGGCTTCATCCTGTTCGTTGAAGGCCGCGTACAGGGACAGCAACTCGCCGTCTCCGGCATCGGTCCACAGTTCTTTGCCCATGCGGCCGTCATTGACGCTGATCACTTTGTTGGCGGCTTTGAGGATGTTGCCGGTCGAACGGTAGTTCTGCTCGAGCTTGATGACCTGATGATTCGGGTAATGCTTTTGAAAGCTGTAGATGTTCTCGATTTTAGCGCCGCGCCAGCCGTAAATGGACTGGTCGTCGTCGCCCACCACGAAAATATTGTCCCTGCCCTCGGTCAACAGCCGCAACCACGCATATTGTATGGTGTTGGTATCCTGAAATTCGTCGACATGAACCTGCCGGAAGCGCTGCTGATAAAACTCCAGCACATCGGCGTTGTCGCGCAGCAATTCATGCGCCCGCAGCAGCAGCTCGGCAAAATCGACCAGGCCGGAGCGGTCGCACAGCTCTTCATACGCTTTATAGATGGTCAGCATTTGCCGCTGGTAGAGATCGCCGGTCTCCATCATATGCCGCGCCCTGACTCCTTCGTCTTTTTGCGCGTTGATATACCATTGCACCTGCCGCGGCGGCCACTTGTCGGCATCGAGATTGAGCGTAGCCAGCAGGCGCTTGATCAGCCGCAACTGGTCGCCGGAATCCATCACCTGAAAGGTTTCCGGCAGTTTGGCCTGCTTGGCATGGCGTCTTAGCAAGCGATGCGCGATGCCGTGAAAAGTCCCTATCCACATCGATTGCGCGGACATATTGAGCAACTCCTCAATCCTGCCGCGCATTTCCCTGGCCGCTTTATTGGTAAAGGTTACCGCCAGTATGCTGTGTGCCGACACGCCCAGCACCTGAATCTGCCAGGCGATGCGATGCACCAATACGCGGGTCTTGCCGCTACCGGCGCCGGCCAAGACCAGCATGGGCTGTGAAGGCGCGGTAACGGCCCGACGCTGGTCTTCATTGAGGGGATCAATTATTGAGGTTACATCCATTATTTTTTTCGCTTGCACATTTTTTGGAGCTGTGTATATTGCTTCAGTTCGATGATGACAGACTGAACCGTTGCTTGGTTAAAGATAATAATAACTACACACAGAGGATTTTAAGATGAATTTTGATTTTAAACGTATGCTTAAATTTGAACACAATGTTGGCGAGAAAGAAAAGAAATACCGTTTATACGCGGGGTCGGCATTGCTGGTTATTTCTCTTTTCGTCCCTGGCGGTGAAGTCTTTTTATTATTGGCGGGTCTGGTTCTTGTTGCAACAGGTTATTCAGGATGGTGCCCGATTTATTCAGGGCTCAATAAAAACACCTGCGAAACTGAAGGCGACTCTTCTTCAGAAAGCTAAGTCATCCAGGCACGAGGCTAAATCCCTATTTCGCCTCGTGCCTTTTACTCTTCTTTTCGAATCTCACCTTCCAATTAACTCGCACAGCTTAGGCGGCTTGTCTAGGTAAAGGGAGCTGGAATTGCCCTGCGACTACCCCGCTTACCGTTAAGTCTTCATCTAACTCTTCCCATCTTAATGCATGGCCTCCAACTTCAATTTGCACGGCTTTAAGTTGATTCTCGGATGCCTGGCTCAGAATCCGGAAACGGTCTGCAGGAAAGCCAAATATCCGCCCATCCGTTAGCTCAAGATAAACAATTCGTTTTTCCGCCCAAGCCTTAATGGCAATGGGTTCTGTTTTAAAGATCGTGGTATTCATGATATTTATCCAGTAAGGTTTGTTTATTTTCAAATACAAGTCGTTCGATTTCGCGCAAATCATGCGGTGCTATACCGCGATTACTTGCCAAAACAACAGGTTCAAGCCAAAACTTACATTCCCCATCGGAACAGCGCACATGAATATGCGGCGGTTCATTACCTTCGTTTGAATAGAAGTGAAAACGAAAGTTTGCAAGCCTTAAAATAGTCGGCATAGGTCGTGTACATTGAAGTCGCTAAAGTATAAGCGCGTTACTCTTCTTTACTAAACTCGCCTTCCAACACATTATTTTCAGCCGCTTTACCCTGCTGAAAATGCGCTCCGGCCTGAACAAGATAATGCTCAATCACATAGTGGGCGATTTTCCTGCGCAACTGCGGAATTAAACAGGCAAAGCCGATTATATCGGTAATAAAACCCGGCGTTAGCAATAATGCCCCGCCCACCAAAATAATGGGGCCTTCCACCATTTCATAAGCGGGAATCTCGCCCTGCGCCAAACTCTCCTGAAAGCGCTGAAACGTTGCAAAACCTTGCTGCTTCAATAACCAAGCGCCGAGCACTGCGGTAAACACCACCAGAAAAATGGTCGGTAACGCGCCGATAACGCCCCCCACCTGTAACAGTAAATAAATTTCTGCAAAGGGGATAATCAGGACGACTAGAAATAGTGTTTGAAAAATTTTCATCTAAAGTACTCTTGTTGTAATCATTATTACAATATAAAGACAATTCCGCTTAATTTCTAGGATAATATCCGACGCTCCCGTTTTTTATAACCTGTAACATGCCCGCTAACCATCAATTAATCTTTTGCACTTGCCCCGATCAGGACACGGCGGAAAAAATAGCCCGACTGCTGATCGCAAATAACCAGGCCGCCTGCGTAAACATTTTACCCGGCATCACGTCCATTTACAGATGGCAGGGACAGCTTGAATCCGCTCAGGAGCACTTGCTGCTGATTAAGGCGCATAAAGATCATTACCCGGCTATTGAAACGGCCTTGCGCGCCCACCATCCTTACGAACTGCCTGAAATAATTGCCGTCCCCATTGAACGCGGCTTACCTGAATACCTGAATTGGATAGATTCATGCCACTCTTTAAAATAATTTTTCTCTGCTTCCTGTCGTTTGTCAGCCAATCGGCCTTGGCGCTGGGCGCCGGCGAATTTCTGCCGCCCGACCAAGCCTTTAAGGTCTCGGCAAAAGCGCTTGCCGACAATCGGCTTGAAATTTCCTGGGACATCGCCGAAGGTTATTATCTTTACCGCAATAAAATGCGTTTTGAATCCAAAACCGAACAAATCCACTTAGGCGAACCGGCATTCCCGTCCGGGCAAACCCATCATGACGAAAACTTCGGCGACGTGGTTATTTACCGCAATACCTTGAACGTTCCGATTGCTTTAACCGTCGAAAACGGCGCAACGTCCCTGCAATTGTTAGTCCAATATCAGGGCTGCGCCGACCGGGGCATTTGCTATCCGCCGCAGAAAACCGCTTTCGACCTAAAGCTGCCTGCGCCTGTCGCCAAAATCGATCCGCTCAAGCAGCTGATAAAAGGCGCTCAAGTCTTAAAATTGAATTTGTTTGAAGATGAACTGCTACAGCCCGATCAGGCTTTCGCGTTTTTTGCATCGGTCAAAGACGATCGCACCCTGCATGTTAATTGGCGCATCGCCGAAGGCTACTACCTGTACCGGGAAAAAGTTCAGCTTGAGCTGGTTAATGCCGACGGCGTAAAGCTTGGCAGTTACGACATCCCCCGAGGCGCGCCCAAACAGGATGAAGCCTTCGGCCAGGTTGAAACTTTTCACAATGAACTCGGCTTCGACCTGCCGCTGATCCGCACCGGACAAGCGGCGCAGACCATTACCTTGCAGGCGAAATACCAGGGCTGCGCCGACCGCGGCGTTTGCTATCCGCCGATGAGCAAAAAAATCGACCTGCCGCTGCCGGCAACGCAGCTATCAGCAGCGCCGGAACTGTCCGAACAGGATCAAATCGTGCAATCCCTGCACCACGACAGCTTCGGGGTAACCTTGCTCAGCTTTTTCGGCTTCGGCTTGTTGCTGTCGCTGACCCCGTGCATATTCCCGATGATCCCGATCTTGTCGGGCATTATCGTCGGCCACGGCAACCGCATTACCACCGGCCGGGCCTTTTTACTGTCCTTAAGCTACGTGGTCGCCTCGGCGCTGACCTACACGGTGTTCGGCATCCTTGCCGCACTGTTCGGCAGCAACCTGCAAAGCGCATTTCAAGAGCCTTGGATTATCGGCCTGTTCAGCGGCATTTTTGTAGTTTTGTCCCTGTCGATGTTCGGCTTTTACAATCTGGAACTGCCCAAATCGTTACAGGTCAAACTGCATAACTCCAGCGAAATACACCGTGACGGCTCGCTGTTGGGCGCGGCCATCATGGGCTCTCTGTCCTCCCTGATCGTCGGCCCCTGCGTCGCAGCGCCACTGGCGGGCGCGCTGATCTTTATCGGCCAGACCGGCGATGCGATGCTAGGCGGCAGCGCCTTGTTTGCCTTGGGCTTAGGCATGGGCGTGCCGCTGCTGCTGCTGGGCGCGTCCGCCGGAAAACTATTGCCCAAAGCCGGAAACTGGCTTAATTCCACCAAAGCGGTATTCGGCGTGATCATGCTGGCGGTCGCGGTGTGGATGCTCAGCCGGATTTTACCGGGCAATGTGATCATGATGCTGTGGGCTACGCTGCTGATATTTCCGGCCATATACCTCAGCGCCGTCGATCCGCTGCCCGAAAACAGTTCCGGCTGGCGGAAATTATGGAAAGGCCTGGGCTTGATGATGCTGGCTTACGGCCTGTTATTGCTGATCGGCTTCAGCCTGGGCAACAGCAATCCGTTAAAACCGCTGCAAGGGCTCGGCGTGAGTACGGCGCAAGCCGCGGAACCGGGCATTGCTTTTGAAAGAGTCGCCTCTCTAGCGGCGCTGGAAAGCCGGATTAAGCAAGCCGCCGCCAACCATCAACCGGTCATGCTGGATTTTTACGCCGACTGGTGCATCTCGTGCAAGGAAATGGAGGCCTATACCTTTGCCGACCCAAGCGTTAAGCAAGCGCTCAAAGGCTATGTGCTGCTGCAAGCCGATGTGACTAATAATTCCGATGACGATAAAGCCCTGCTGGACAAATTCAGTTTAATCGGCCCGCCGGCGATTTTGTTTTTCGGTTTGGACAGCCAAGAAAAAACCGCCAACCGGGTTATCGGTTATCAGGATGTAGAAACTTTTATTAAATCATTGCAACGAGCCAAATCATGAAAAAAACAGCCCTGATTATTATTGCCGCGATTATTGCCCTGAGTCTTGGCGTAACCGCCCGGCATTTTTTGTCATCGCCTGAAAAACCCGGCGTTAGCGCTTTACCTGAGTTCACCCTGCCCGACCTGTCCGGCAGGCAGCGCAACATTGCCGAATGGCAGGGCAAGGTATTGGTGATTAATTTCTGGGCGACCTGGTGTCCGCCCTGCCGCAAAGAGATCCCCGACTTTATCGCGTTGCAGGAACGCTACGCGGACCAAGGCGTGCAATTTATCGGCATTGCTTTGGAGGACAAAGATCCAGTCGCCAAGTACGCAGCCGAAAGCAAAATCAATTACCCGCTCTTATTGGGCGGCGATAAAGGCATCACCCTGTCTCAGCAACTGGGTAATACTGTCGGCGCGGTGCCTTTCACCCTGATTGTTAACCGGCACGGACAAATCGTACGCCAACATCCGGGAGAGCTTTCCAAAGAGCGGCTAACGGAAATTATTACGCCGCTGCTGAACTGACTTTACCCCTTCCTCCGTTCAATGTTGCCGTGCAAGATGTGCATGGCATGTCTTACGGCTGTTTACTCGCTGAAGCGCCGGCATCGTGCTTTTTTAACAGCTGCCCATTTTCATACCTCGCTCCCGGCCATCTTTGTCCGGGAATAATCTCTTGTCCGGCAATCATTGCCGAGCGTTATTCAATTTATCGACTTTTTTTCTTCCACCTTTCTTAGCGCGCCGCCTAATTCTTTAATTCCAACATCTTAACGAAATTAACAAGTTAAGACTGCACCCAAACAATACCGCTTTAATCGATATATTCGATCGCATAAAAGCAATCGATATAAACGATTAAACCGATTGATTGGAGCAATTAAAACAATATAATTTACCTCAAGCTCTTCGACTACCTTGCCCCCGTATCGAATACTTAAAAATCATATAGTGTTAATCAAGGATTACGGGGGAAGTGCAATATGAAAGAACCGATGAAATTTTATCGAGATGAGTATTGGCTTGCGTTCCCATTGCCGGTATCCGGGCTGCTAGGCGCGTTAGGTATTGCAGTGTCCAGCCGCTTTACAATCAGTGGCCCGGTTATAGCCGCTGGCTTAGTCATCATATCTATCGGCCTGTGCTTTTGGAGCCGAAACCGCTATCGGACTTCAGTGCAAATCAGGGAGCGGCATCTGACTGACAGCTTGCAACAGGACCATGAGGAAAAAATCAAGATCTTGCAGATCGCACAAAACGATAATACTTTATTAGCCTTCTCCCAGCACAGTGAATCCGAACGCAAACGCATCATAGCTTTACTGGCCGATTTAGCCCAACGTTTCGATGTATTATCAAGCCACCTCGGTGAGCGGGACGCCCCCCAAATAGAACATCCAGACATGATCAAGCTTCCTGTTGAAACGCAGATTGCCGATTTGGCCCGACGTTTCGATGCGTTGATCAACCGTCTTATCCAGCAACAGGCAAGCGAGCAACAACAAGAGCCAAACATCGACGGACTGGATTCGCTATGCCAAAAAGTTTTACCGATCTGGTCGAGCCAAGTCGAGATGGCCAGAATTCATACCGAAGAGTCCATAGCCAACCTGGCGCAACGTTTCGATGCCTTGTCAAAACGACTCGATGCCGCGGTTATCGCGTCCCAAAATGCAGTCGGAGGCGATAACGATACCAATGGCGGCATCGTAGAGCTATTACGGGACAGCCAGTTAGAGCTGGGCGCCATCACTAAAGCGTTAGGCGCTTCTCTGAAAGAAAAAGAAAAACTGCTGCGTTCCATCGAGGATTTGTCTGGCTTTACCGAGCAACTGAGCAAAATGGCCTGGGAAGTCAGCAGTATTGCCAGCCAGACTAACCTGCTCGCGCTAAATGCAGCCATCCAAGCCGCACGGGCCGGAGACTCAGGACGCGGCTTTTCAGTGGTTGCCGATGAAGTACGGAAATTGTCGCGCTCGTCAGGCGATGTCGGCAAGAAGATTACCGAAACCATCGAATCGGTCAGCGAAGCGATTGAAGACACCCTAGTCATTTCCAGGAAATTCGCCAGACAAGACCAAGAAACCTTGGGTAATGCGGAACAGATTATTGCTTCGGTACTGAAGCGCTTCACCCGCGCCACTGCCGGGCTGTCCGAGTCCGAAGAGTTGCTGCGCACCGAAAATAATGCCATCAACCATGAAATATCCGACGTCTTTGTCGCCTTGCAATTCCAGGACCGGGTCAGCCAGATTTTGGCACTGGTCTGCGACGATTTGAACAAACTCGAGCAGCATTTGACTGAGCTTAAAAATGAACCTGTCGACCCGGGATCATCCCACTCGGTCAATGTCGAGCAATGGCTGGAAGAGCTGACCAAGACTTACACCATGAAAGAGCAGCTTACCGCACACGAAGGTGCGAAAACCGAGATCAAGACCCATCAAACCAGCATTACCTTTTTTTGAGGACGTAAACATGGCTAAAACAATACTCTTTGTAGAAGACTCCGCCTCCGTCAGGCAAGTGATGAACAGCACCCTGACCCGTGAGGGCTACGAGGTAATTCTGGCCTCTGACGGCCAGGACGCCTTGAGCAAACTGGACGGCACCAAAATACACCTGATCATCAGCGATGTGAACATGCCCAATATGGACGGCCTGAGCTTTGTCAAGAAAGCCAAACAACTGCCGTCCTACAAATTCACCCCAATCATCATGCTGACCACCGAAACCCAGCAAGAAAAAATGAACGAAGGCAGAGCGGCCGGCGTTAAAGCCTGGATCGTCAAACCGTTTCAACCTACGCAACTGCTGGCTGCAGTGTCGCAGCTTATCCAGGCCTAAAACCGGGAGCAAGCGATGGCGAATGAGAATAACAAAAAGCAGCCGAGCGGTCCCATCGCCATAACCGGTGAACTGACCATTTATACAGCCCTGGAATTGAAAGACACTTTGCTGGACGGGCTGGCGGCCAGTGAAGAACTGGAACTGGACCTTTCCGGTGTCGGCGAATTCGATGCTGCCGGATTGCAACTACTGGTGATGGTCAAACAGCAGGCGACCGTTTTAGGCAAAATCTTGCGTTTTACCGGCCACAGTCCGGTGGTATTGGAACTTCTGGATTTGTCCGGCTTGGCCGGCTTTTTCGGCGATCCGCTGCTGATCGTCAAACCCATACGCGAAGGTAAATCGATATGATACCAGACGAATATCTCCAAACTTTCGTGGTCGAATGCAGGGAACTGCTCGAACAAATGGAAGAAGCCCTGCTGATCGTAGAGCAGGCCGCAGAAGACCCGGAAATCATCAACGCCATCTTTCGCGCGGCGCACACCATCAAAGGCTCGGCCGGCATGTTCGGTATCGATCACATCGTGGTCTTCACGCATGCCGCGGAAAGTGTGCTGGACCGGGTGCGTAGCGGAGATCTAGCCATGAATTCCATACTGGCGGCCTTATTTATTGAAGCGCACGACCATCTGAAGGAATTGATCGGCCATGTTGCCGAAGGCAACCAGCCTCCCGAAGAAACAGACAACCACGGTAAGCGCCTGATAATGCAATTGGAAGCTTATTTGCACGGAACAGCTGCGGAACAACCGGGCGACTCAAGCGAAATGCCTACCGTCCAGCATGCAAAACTGGAGAGGGAACAGAGCGACACAGTGGTCAGTTCCGAACTTTGGCATTTGTCGTTACGCTTTGGACCGGAGGTGTTCCGGAACGGCATGGACCCGTTCTCGTTCGTACGCTGCCTGTCCTCGCTGGGCAGCATCGAAGAACTGGTGACCATTATCGATGCGATTCCGCCCGCCGAACAGATGGATCCGGAAACCTGTTATTTGGGCTTTGAAATCAGCTTCAATAGCGAAGCAGACAAACTCGCGATCGACAATATCTTTAACTTCGTGCGTAGCGATTGCTTCATCCGCATCCTGCCGCCGCATAGTAAAGCTTCCGAATACCAACGCTTGATTCAGGAACTGCCGGAACAGGAAATGCGTCTGGGCGAAATCCTGGTCAAGTGCGGCACCTTAACGCCGGAAGAACTCGACAATATCCTGCGTATTCAATCGGAACATGGCGACAATCCGCAACGGCCGATCGGCGAAGTACTGGTCGAACAACAGCTGGTCAGCCCGCCGGTCATCGAAGCCGCGCTGAAAAAACAACAACAGGTTAAAGATAACAAAAAAAGCGAAGCCAGCCTGATCCGCGTCGATGCCGAAAAACTCGACGAACTGATCAACCTGGTCGGCGAACTGATCATTGCCGGAGCCGGCACCAACCTGATCGCCCGTCGCGCCGGCATGGCCGACCTGATGGAATCCACAGCTACGTTGTCAAGGCTAGTCGAAGAAGTCCGGGATTCGGCGTTGGCTTTGCGAATGGTGCAGATCGGCGCCACCTTTAACCGCTTTACCCGCGTGGTGCGCGACGTCAGCAAAGAGCTGGGCAAAGACATCGACCTGATCATCAGCGGCGCGGACACAGAACTCGACAAAACCGTCGTCGAAAAAATCGGCGACCCGCTGACCCATTTGGTACGCAACTCCATGGATCACGGCATCGAATCTGCCGAACTGCGGATCTCACGCGGCAAACCGGCCAAGGGCGTTCTTAAACTCAACGCCTATCACGACGCCGGCAGCATTGTCATTGAAGTCAGCGACGACGGCGGCGGCCTGAACAAAGACAAAATCCTCGGTAAAGCCATCGAGCGTGGTTTGGTCAGCGAAGGCGCGGCGCTGACCGACAAAGAAATCTACAACCTGATCTTCGAGGCCGGTTTCTCTACCGCCGATACGGTCAGCAACCTGTCCGGCCGGGGGGTCGGCATGGACGTAGTGAAACGCAACATCCAAGCCTTGCGCGGCACCGTCGACTTGAACAGCATTGAGGGACAAGGCAGCACCATCCGCATTCGCCTGCCGTTGACCCTGGCCATCATCGACGGTTTTATAGTCGGCGTCGGCAATGCCGCCTACGTAATCCCGTTAGACATGGTGGTCGAATGCGTCGAATTAAGAGCCTGGGCCAGTAACGAAGACGATGGGCAATACCTGAACCTGCGCGGCGAAGTATTGCCGTATCGACGGCTGCGCGACCACTTCGCGGTGGAAGGCGACATGGTGCAACGCGAGAACGTGGTCGTAGTGCGCTATGGCGAACGTAAGGCGGGGTTAGTCGTGGACAAACTAATGGGTGAATTCCAAACCGTAATCAAACCGCTAAGCAAGCTATTCAAAAGCGAAAAGAGCATCGGCGGTTTTACCATTCTGGGCAGCGGCGAGGTTGCGTTGATCGTTGATGTACCAGGACTGATGGGGCAGATAGAGCATGACCGGGAGGTGGCTGAGATGACAATCGTTGCCGCAGCAAAATAGTGAAATGCTCTAGGCAGATGCAGGGTATTAGGGAGGACTATGCCGGTCCCTGTCGATGTTTACCGAGAGCGTATCCCAGCATGACTTTTCTCGAACGCCAAAATACAGATATATCTCGATATGTTGAGTAGCAGTCGTATCAAATTATTTTTAGTGCCATACAAAACTAACCCGTACCAGGAGCTCGACCATGAACGTAATTGATCGTTTTTTTAATCGCAACCATCAAGATGAAGTTGCCCAATTTCAACGGTTTTTAGAAAAAACCGCCAATGGCATTGTCTTCTTTGATGCCAATCTGGTGGTTTCCCGAGTCAGTCAATCGGCTGACAAATTGTTCAGTCAACATCAGCAAGTTTTTGAAACAGCAATGCCTGATTTCGACGCGCAGCATAGCATCGGTATAAGTATTACCGACTTTACCGCTATCCCCAATCAGGTCTTTTCGGACTTGTGCAAGCAGCATAAAAGCTGGTCCAAAATGGTATCCTTGGATAAGGAAATATTCCATGTTTCATTGTTGCCGTTTATCGATAACGAAGGTGTTTTCAACGGCGGAGTATTGGAATTCTGGTACGCAACGGATTATATGAAACTGGAAGCCGAATCCAATAGAGCTAAGTCGGTACTTCAGCAGATGGCAACGCCGATGATGACCTGCGATTTTGAGCGTCGAATTACCTCAGTCAATCCTTCGCTGAGTAATCTATTAAACGGACATAAAGCGGAACTGCAAAAAGCCTTCCCTAATTTTGATCCTGAGCGCTTAGTAGGCGTCTGCATCGATACTTTTCACGCTAATCCGGAGATGCAAAAACACATTTTTGCCGATTCAACAAAAATGCCGCACAAAGCGACTATTCAAATTTTGAATATGTCGTTTAATTTAACCGTTTTTCCTATAACGGATAAACAGGGAAATACTAACGGCTATGCGGTGGAATGGGTCGATTGCACCGAAGAGGTAAAAGCTATCGCAGAAATTAAACGAGTCACTACCGCCGCTATCGCAGGACAACTTCACGAACGTATCGATACAGCTGAATTTAATGGTATGACTGAAGAGGTTGGCAATTCATTTAACCAGATATTGGATGCCATTATTCAACCGCTCAATGTAACCTCCGATTACATTGACCAAATTGCCAAGGGCATCATTCCGCCCATTATCACGGACAGCTACAACGGCGATTTCAACACCATCAAAAACAATCTCAACAACGTGGTCAAGATGATGAGCGACCTGCTGGCGCAGACCGACATCATCATCCAGGCCGCAGCGGACGGCGAACTCGACAAACGGGCCAACGCCGAACTGTTCGTAGGCGGCTGGAAGCAATTAGTCAGCGGCGTCAACGACGCGATCACCAACATCGTCAATCCGCTGAACGTGACCGCCGACTATGTCGACAATATCGCCAAAGGAGTGATTCCGCCGACTATTACCACCGAGTACAAAGGCCAGTACAACGTCATCAAGAACAACCTGAACAACGCCGTGACGATGATGAGCGACCTGTTGGCGCAGACCGACATCATCATCCAGGCCGCAGCGGACGGCGAACTCGACAAACGGGCCAACGCCGAACTGTTCGTGGGCGGCTGGAGGCAATTAGTCAACGGCGTCAACGACGCGATCACCAACATCGTCAATCCGCTGAACGTGACCGCCGACTATGTCGACAATATCGCCAAAGGAGTGATTCCGCCGACTATTACCACCGAGTACAAAGGCCAGTACAACGTCATCAAGAACAACCTGAACAACGCCGTGACGATGATGAGCGACCTGTTGGCGCAGACCGACATCATCATCCAGGCCGCAGCGGACGGCGAACTCGACAAACGGGCCAACGCCGAACTGTTCGTGGGCGGCTGGAGGCAATTAGTCAACGGCGTCAACGACGCGATCACCAACATCGTCAATCCGCTGAACGTGACCGCCGACTATGTCGACAATATCGCCAAAGGAGTCATTCCGCCGACCATTACCACCGAGTACAAAGGCCAGTACAACGTCATCAAGAACAACCTGAACAACGCCGTGACGATGATGAGCGACCTGTTGGCGCAGACCGACATCATCATCCAGGCCGCAGCGGACGGCGAACTCGATACCCGCGCCAACGCCGAACTGTTCGTGGGCGGCTGGAAGCAATTAGTCAATGGCGTCAACGACGCGATCACCAACATCGTCAATCCGCTGAACGTGACCGCCGACTATGTCGACAATATCGCCAAAGGGGTGATTCCGCCGACCATTACCACCGAGTACAAAGGCCAGTACAACGTCATCAAGAACAACCTGAACAACGCCGTGACGATGATGAGCGACCTGTTGGCGCAGACCGACATCATCATCCAGGCCGCAGCGGACGGCGAACTCGACAAACGGGCCAACGCCGAACTGTTCGTGGGCGGTTGGAAACAGCTAGTCAGCGGCGTCAACGATACTATCACTAACATCGTTAATCCGCTGAACGTGACCGCCGACTATGTCGACAATATCGCCAAAGGAGTGATTCCGCCGACCATTACCACCGAGTACAAAGGCCAGTACAACGTCATCAAGAACAACCTGAACAACGCCGTGACGATGATGAGCGACCTGTTGGCGCAGACCGACATCATCATCCAGGCCGCAGCGGACGGCGAACTCGATACCCGCGCCAACGCCGAACTATTTGTGGGTGGTTGGAAGCAGTTGATCAGCGGCGTAAATCAGACATTGGATGGCGTAATTGGCCCCGTAAACGAAGCGGTGGGAGTTCTCGTCGAAATGGAAAAAGGCGACCTTACCCGGACGGTTAACGGTAATTACAAAGGACAACTGAAAGATTTCAAGGATACGGTTAATAATACTATCGCCAAAATCTCTCAAGTCATTAACGAAGTTAACGGTGCTGCTTCCAATATCGCATCGGCCAGTGAAGAGGTTTCTGCCACAGCTCAAAGCATGAGTCAGGCAACCAGCGAACAGGCGGCCAGTGTGGAAGAAACCAGCGCTTCTATTGAGCAAATGTCGGCGTCTATCGATCAGAATACCGAAAATGCCAAAGTCACCGAAGGCATGGCGACCCAGG
>Ga0207979_100070_pt1 | contig 77172 bp, 69 predicted proteins | sample LakWasM124_LOW14_2_FD_183936 | JGI IMG/M metagenome (GOLD analysis project Ga0207979, IMG submission 183936) | Freshwater sediment methanotrophic microbial communities from Lake Washington under simulated oxygen tension - Sediment Metagenome... | ecosystem: Environmental > Aquatic > Freshwater >...
AAGCACCAGCAGCGCCCAAACCAATAATTAAACCAATACCAACGCCTGTGTAGGCTTGAATCAATGCTAATGCATCCATGTTATTACCCTCTCTAAAATTAAACTTACAACCAACTACAAAAAATAAGAACTACTTAAATACCAAACAAAACCTAATTAGTGGCCTTCATGAGCCATGGCTAGATAAACAACCGTTAACATCATGAAAATAAACGCTTGTAACGCAACAATCAGAATGTGGAAGATAGACCAACCAGCACCTAAAATTGCACCTGCGATAGTACCTGTTAGGCCTGTAGCAGCCCACATACCCAATAGCAAGAAGATAACCTCACCAGCGTACATATTGCCGAACAAACGTAAAGAATGTGAAAGTGGTTTTGACACATATTCAATCAAATTGAACATAAAATTGGCAGGCCACACCCAGATTTTAGTACCGAATGGTGCACAGAACAGCTCATGAATCCAACCACCAAAGCCTTTAACCTTGATTGCGAAGAAAATCATTAAAATCCAAACAGACAAAGCTAATGCGAATGTTGTATTGATATCCGATGTAGGCACTGCACGCCATTTTGCATGCTCCCCACCAAAGAATGAAACAATGCCAGCAACCCAATCAACTGGTAGAAAGTCCATGGAGTTCATCGCGAACACCCATAAAAACACTGTCAATGCTGTTGGTGCAATAAAGCTATGACGATTACCGTGAAAAATATTTTTAACTTGATCATCGATAAAACTAAATACCAACTCTACAAATGCTTGTGTTTTTGTTGGCACTCCAGCAGTCGCTTTACGCGCTACCAACCAAATCAAACCCATCACAATCAAACCAAGTGCAACAGACATCACAAACGTGTCTACATGCAACGTCCAAAAACCTGCGCTTTCAGTGAGCGGTTGTGCATTAAAACTTAAATGATGCTCGATATAAGCTGAAGGAGTGAGTGCGTGTTGTGCGTTATCTGCGTGTTCTGTAGCCATAATCTAATTTTTTTCTAACTGACGTTTGTTTAAATTACACGTTTAACTTACTGAGGGCTGCGCCAGAAAATAATGCCGCAGCCGCCAAACCAGCAATTAGTGCAAACGGCACTAATTGTTTATAAAAACTAAATACGATAACCAAAAGTACGATTATCATTAAAATCTTGACAGCTTCCGCCTTAAGCAGATTGATTAATATCGCTGAGGCATCAGTTTTGTTTACACTACGCTTTGCCACTAATGATGCCACATAAGCACCAAGGACTACGCTTGCCCCACCTAAGGTTGCTGATATCAATCCATGCACATCAAAAAACAAAAACATAACCACAGCAACTGCAAGCGTAGCAATTACTTGAATTTTAAGCATTTTACTAAAAACATCTGATGTATTTAATGCTGACAATGGCTTAAATCCGATTAATTTATAAGCTTTTTTGACGCCTAATTATGCTTGGCTTCACATATTTATATTGCTACTTAAATACCATTAAGTAGCAAAGACCGCGATTTTGAATTAATAGCGATTTTTAGTCAATAGCTAAGTTGTAAGTAAATGAAACACTTAGCGTGTAATTCTGCCAATAATCTCGTCCAACTGATCTAAATTTGCGTAGTTAATTTTCAGTACGCCCGCTCCATTACTATTTGCTTTAATACTAACGCTTGCCCCTAACGTACCACTTAATCTTTCTTGCAGCCTTAACACATCTTGATCTTCTTTCGGTGCTTGCGTTGATTTTGATGCCGGGCTATCAGTTTGCTCACCCAATTTTTTCACTAATGCTTCCGCTTCACGCACCGATAATCTATTGTGAACAATCTGCTCTGCCAGCATGACTTGCTGGGCGCCTTCCAAGCCCACCAGTGCACGCGCATGCCCCATATCCAATTTGCCATGCATCAGCATGTCTTGCACCGCACCTGTTAGAGTGAGTAAACGCAATAAATTTGATACTGCCACACGTGATCTGCCAACAGATTCAGCAGCCCTTTCATGCGTCATAGAAAACTCATCTATCAATCGTTTGATGCCTTGCGCTTCTTCAAGGGGATTAAGGTTCTCACGCTGAATATTCTCAATTAATGCCATTGCCAGCGCTGACTCATCCGCAATTTCACGCACAAGCACTGGCACTTCAGCTAATCCAGCACGCTGACTTGCACGCCAGCGTCGCTCACCTGCAATAATTTCATATTGCTCATCCGCCAATTGACGAACAAGAATAGGCTGCATAATGCCTTGCGCTTTAATTGAGTCAGCCAGTGTTTTTAAGGCAGCTTCATCCATATAACTTCTTGGTTGATATTTGCCAGGACGTAATTGGTCAACTTTTAACATCATCAGCGAGTCTGCTTCCCCCACACTCCCCATGTCCCCAGCGAGCAGGGCATCAAGTCCACGTCCTAATCCTTTTAACTTAACCATAATTGCTTCTCTTTATATTTTTTAGAATAAATGCTGAATTTGTTTCAGTTTTTATCTTTACTGGTAATTTCTTGTGCTAACTCTAGGTAGGCAACAGCCCCTTTAGAGCTTTTGTCGTAACTTAATACAGGCACCCCATAACTTGGCGCTTCAGCTAAACGAATATTGCGTGGAATCACCGTCTTGTAGACCTTGTCACCAAAATGGCTAATCAACTGTGCAGAGACTTGCTGGGCAAGCATATTGCGATTATCAAACAAGGTGCGCAACAAACCCTCTATTTCCAAGGTTGGATTCAAATGTGCGCGTACTTTTTTGATGGTATTCACCAAATCGGACAACCCCTCTAAAGCATAATATTCACATTGCATAGGAATCATTACAGCGTTGGCAGCAGTTAATGCATTTACCGTCACAAGGTTTAGGGCAGGGGGGCAGTCTAGCAACACCATATCGTAAGCATCACCCAATTTAGTAATTGCCGCTTTTAAGCGATTCTCACGCGCCAACTCATTAACCAGTTCAACTTCAGCACCAGCCAACTCTCTATTAGATGGAGCAATATCAAAACCGCCTTTTTCACTTTTTACCACCACTTCTTTCAAAGACCGTTCACCAATCAGCACATGGTAAATACTTTGCTTAAGATGCGCCTTATCAATACCACTACCCGTACTAGCATTTCCTTGTGGATCCAAATCTATCAACAACACACGCTTACCCAAGCTAGCGAGACTTGCCGCCAAATTGACGCAAGTTGTAGTTTTACCAACCCCACCTTTTTGATTTGTGATTGCCAATATTTTCATATTATTTTTCTTTGCATTTTCAATGATTACACTCGTGCACATCAGCACTCAAAACTGCTCAGTTAATTAGCTACTTCTTGTTTCAACACCACTAAATGACGCTCAGCATCCAAGCCCGCTACCTTTAAGACACGAATTTCAGTAGGCTTAATTGCACTCTTTTTAAATTCATGCTCAGGCACAGTGCCTTTCATCGCTAGCCACGAGCCGCCATCTGCTAACAAGTGCTTGGTTAACTTGATGAATAGGGCAATCTCTGAAAATGCACGCGAAATGATGACCTCAAACTTTTCAGGCATTTCTTTGCTAGGCACAGCTTGCTCTTCGATACGCCCATGAATCACAGAGAAATTTGACAACCCCAGCTCCGCCTTTACTTGCCGCATAAAACTTACTTTCTTTTGCACGGCATCAATTGCGGTGACTTGCAGTTGAGGCAAACAGATAGCCAACGGGATACTCGGCAAACCAGCACCTGCCCCCACATCAAGTAAGTGTTCACATTCGATATGAGTAAGCACCGACAAACTATCCAGTATATGTAGGGTCACCATTTCAATAGGCTCACGTACTGCAGTAAGATTGTGCACTTGATTCCATTTGTAGATCAAAGCAACATAATCTAGTAGTTTTTGTTTTTGTTCTGCGAGTATTTCTAAGCCCATCTCCTGCAAGCCCAGTTCGAGCTTTGCCTGTAACTGCGCACGATCTTCTTGCTTTAAATTTCTTGGCATATTGCCGGTTGTGCTCATGCTACGTTTCCCATATCTGCGTTCGTATTGCTTAAAGTCTTTGCTCGTGACTTACGCTTTAAATAAACCAGTAAGAGGGAAATCGCTGCCGGCGTAATACCAGATATACGGCCGGCCTGACCAATCGTTTCTGGCTTATGTGCATTTAACTTTTGTTGCGCCTCTATCGGTAAACCATGAATTTCTCGGTAATCCAAATCAGATGGTAGCAAGGTATTTTCCTGCCCACGACTACGTGCCACTTCCTCCACCTGACGGTCAATATAGCCTTGATATTTAGCTGCAATTTCTACTTGTTCACGCACCGAAGGCTCCACCTCTCCCAAGCCTAAACCATCCAATGAAAGCACGGCTTCATAACTTACCTCAGGTCTGCGCAGCAATTCAAACAAACTATATTCATGTTCTAGCGGCTTACCAAATACATTCTGCATGACCTCAGCGCTTAAGTTGGCTGGCTGCACAAAGGTTTTTTTCAAACGCTCTTGCTCACGCTCAATCGCCTCTTTTTTGCGACTGAAAGCTTCCCAGCGCACATCGTCGACCAAGCCAAGTTTGCGACCTATTTCGGTTAGTCGCATATCCGCATTGTCTTCACGCAACTGCAAACGATACTCTGCACGGCTGGTAAACATACGATAGGGCTCACTCACACCGCGCGTGATTAAATCATCCACCAACACACCCAAATAAGCTTCATCACGCGCAGGACACCACGCCTCTTTACCTTGTGCGTACAAAGCAGCATTTGCACCTGCTAGCAAGCCTTGCGCCGCAGCCTCTTCATAACCGGTTGTGCCGTTAATCTGTCCAGCAAAGAACAAACCTTTAACAGCTTTGGTTTCCAAACTTGACTTCAAACCACGAGGATCATAATAGTCATACTCAATCGCATAGCCAGGACGTAAAATATGCGCATTCTCCAAACCTTTTACAGACCGCACCAAAGCCAGCTGAATATCAAAGGGTAAACTGGTTGAAATACCATTTGGATATATTTCGTTGGTTGCTAGTCCTTCTGGCTCTAAAAATATCTGATGAGACTCTTTATCTGCAAAACGATGAATTTTATCTTCTACACTAGGGCAGTAGCGGGGCCCCACACCTTCAATGACACCTGTATACATTGGTGAGCGATCCAGACCGCTACGGATAATGTCGTGAGTACGTTCATTGGTATGTGTAATCCAGCAAGGCATCTGCGCTGGATGCTGTGACACATTCCCAAGAAATGAGAACACAGGCACCGGGTCATCGCCGGGCTGCATCGTCATCACTGAATAATCTATGGTGCGACCGTCAATGCGTGGTGGTGTACCTGTTTTCAAGCGGCCTGCTGGCAAACCGATTTCGCGCAAACGTGCAGCAAGCGAGATAGAAGGAGGGTCGCCAGCGCGGCCTGCCTGATAATTCTGTAGACCCACGTGTACCAAGCCACCCAAAAACGTTCCTGCTGTCAACACCACAGATTTTGCTGCAAAGCGTAATCCTATTTGCGTTACTACCCCAGCGGCACGGTCACCCTCCAATATGATGTCATCTACCGCTTGCTGGAACAACCAAAGGTTTTCTTGATTCTCCAACTTATGTCGTATCGCAGCTTTATATAAGACACGATCTGCTTGCGCACGTGTTGCACGTACAGCAGGACCTTTACTTGAGTTTAATATGCGAAACTGAATACCGCCCTCATCTGTTGCAGCTGCCATTGCGCCACCTAAGGCATCAATTTCTTTAACCAAGTGCCCTTTACCGATACCACCGATACTCGGATTACAAGACATCTGGCCCAAAGTTTCTATATTATGCGTAAGCAATAAGGTTTTTTGTCCCATTCTTGCACTGGCAAGCGCGGCCTCTGTCCCAGCATGACCACCACCGACTACAATTACATCAAACAGATCAGGAAAATTCATATTTTAATCACAAAAAAACGTTATTACTCAAGAGGTAGAAGTTTAACTTAATCTCAAGTCTAGGTCATGCATAACACTACTTATAATCAATGTTTCACGTGAAACAACTGCATATTTACAACATAGCCATAATTTCTTAACATTATTGGCATAATATTTACGTTAATCGATATCATGCAAGCTAGAATTGGTTTAGAATTAAGACATAATTTATAACAATCATAATCAATATACTTTTTTAGCAAAAATTTGGTTTTATTGGTTTTATTACTAAGGAGTCGCACGTGAAACACACTCATCTTATTTTAGCCACGCTACTAGGCTTTGCCACACTGTCAGCACATGCTGCACAAGCAAACATTACTAACGCCGAAGCGTTAACAAAAAAATATATCAGCATCGCACAAACTGTTAATCCTGAGTTTGTATCTTCTGTGACTGATGGCAAGATGTTTTTTAATCGTAAAATTAAAATGCCAAACGGTAAAGAAATGGCGTGCGCTTCATGCCATACAGCCAACCCTGCTAACCCAGGTAAACATGCTTTAACTGGCAAATCAATCGAACCTCTTTCACCAGCTGTTAACAACAAACGCTTTAAAGATTTAGATAAAGTTGAAGAGAAGTTCACAGAACACTGCAATGAAATTATTGGTACAGATTGCACAGCTGCAGAAAAAGCTAACTATATTATTTATCTACTTACTGAAAGAACACCTTCAGCTAAAAAATAATTAGCAATAAACTAAATTAAAGCAGGGCTCGTTAGAGGCCCTGCTTTTTTTATAACTATCATGATCTAATCTACAGCAGCCATAAATCATCCTGCGATACTCACACTTTATGCATATTGGTAAAGTCTGTTTCTATCGTGGATAGCCTTGATCATTATCGCAACACCTCCCCCAATTGTTAAATTGTAAGTTCCAATATCATGCATTCACGAATGCCGCTACTTTTAGCATACCATCCCATAGTGCAAGCAACTGACTTGCGTTACATTGATCATCTAGATACCTTTACCTGCCGAATAATATGCTGAGTACAAGCGCATAATGTTTCACGTGAAACATCCTTCAAAGTCACTCACAACAGATTTAGTTTAGTATTGACTTAATCTCATATGCACGCCTATAGTAGACATGGTAATAAGCATAAAACGTAAACTTAGAACAACAACGAATTGTAAGGAGAATTTTATGGCTGGAAAATTTGAATTAAAAGCAGCAAAAAGTGGGCAGTTTCACTTTAATTTATTGGCCGGGAACGGACAGATTATTCTGCAATCAGAAATGTACGAAACAAAAGCAAGCGCACTTAATGGTATTGCATCAATTCAAAAAAACGCAGCAGATGAAACTCGTTACGAGCGCTTAGTATCCAAGTCGGAAAAACCATACTTTGTACTTAAAGCGGCTAATCACCAGGTGATCGGTCAAAGCCAAATGTATGAAAGTGAGGCGGCTCGAGATAACGGAATAGAATCTGTAAAGAAAAACGGCCCAGAAGCAACAATTGTAGACCTGACCGCCTAAACATACCATATGACACTTAGCACTAATACCAATTAGCGCTAAGTATCAATTCATAATAGTGGGTGCAACAAAAAATTAGAGATGCTACATCTATAGCACCAGATTAATGCCATACGCATGACATTCAAGCGTAAGAAAAGATTTTTTCCTACTCTATAAATTAATCGATATAGGCTAAACCGAAAACAAGTACAATCTACTTGCCAATACAGAATCTAGAAAATATTTCACCTAATAGATCATCAGGCGTGAACTCACCTGTAATAGTACCTAACGCGTCTTGTGCTAAACGCAACTCTTCAGCGACCAACTCTGCTGAGTTGAGTTGACTCGTAGCAACATCCAAATGACCTCGCACTTGTGCCAGCGCAGATAAGTGTCTAGCGCGTGCCATAAAAACACCCTCAGCATTATTCTGGTAGCCAGCTAATTTTAACAAATGAGTTTTAAGAAGATCCAAGCCAGCACCAGTCTTCGCAGAAATATAAACATGCGTAGCTTTGTCTTTTTCTTCGATTATTGCAGGTTCCTGAGTCACGTCAATCTTATTGTGAACCCAAATTTTAGGAATTTCTTGCGGTAGCCGCTCTAAAATCGACTTTTCAGTGTTAGTAATACCATGAGCTGCGTCAACTAATAATAATGCGATATTGGCTGTTTCTGCAGCTCGCCAAGTTCGGGCGATACCAAATTTTTCAACTTCATCATCTGTTTCGCGCAAGCCTGCAGTATCAATGACATGCAAAGGCACCCCATTTATTTGTATCGCATTCTTGATGGTATCTCGAGTAGTACCAGCTATTGAGGTCACGATAGCAACTTCTTCACCAGCTAACTGATTCATCAAGCTAGATTTACCAACATTAGGTTGCCCCACTAAAACGACATTGATACCTTCTCGCAATAGACTACCTTGCTTAGCTTTTGCAAAGACAAATGCCAATTCATCAATAATTGCATCCAACTTATCAGCCACTCGACCTTGCGTGATAAAGTCGATTTCCTCCTCAGGAAAATCCAAACATGCCTCTACATACATGCGTAGATCAATTAACTTTAAGAGTAGGGTATTGATGTGCTGTGAAAACTCGCCAGACAAAGAGCGTACAGCACTCTTTGCGGCTTCAACGGTAGCAGCATTGATAACGTCAGCAACAGCTTCAGCCTGAGCTAAGTCCATTTTATCATTGAGATAAGCACGGCGAGTAAACTCTCCTGGCTCTGCTTGACGTGCGCCAAGTGCAATACACCTAGCTAGCAATATTTGCATTAGCGCTGTACCGCCATGGCCTTGCAACTCAAGTACGTCTTCGCCGGTATAAGAGTGTGGATTAGGGTAAAAAATGGCGATACCGCGATCGATTAAATCGCCATCGGCCTGCTGAAAATCGAGATAAGCTGCGTGACGCGGTTTGGGACAATGCCCGAGCACACTGACCGCAATAGCTTGAGATAAAGGGCCTGATACCCTTACTACTCCAATACCGCCAGCGCCACTTGCGGTGGCGATGGCGGCAATGGTATCTGAGGAATTAGTGATGTTCACCTGATTTTTTTACGTGACCTTGTTTTTTGGCAACGGTTTCTGCGTGAATCATTTTGTTAACATACCACTGCTGTGCTATTGAAAGCACGTTATTGACTAACCAATACAACACCAAGCCAGCAGGGAAGAAGAAGAAGAAAACACTAAACACCACTGGCATCCAAGTCATGATTTTTGCTTGCATCGGGTCAGTAGGCTTAGGATTAAGCTTAGTCTGAATAATCATGGTAGCGCCCATGAGTATCGGCAGAATGTAAAATGGGTCAATCGCAGACAAATCTTGGATCCAGCCAAAAAATGGTGCATGACGCAACTCTACCGAGCCTAACAGAACCCAATAAAGTGCAATGAATACAGGGACTTGGATTAGAATTGGAAAACAACCACCCATTGGATTGATTTTCTCTTTTTTGTAAAGATCCATCATCGCTATTTGCATCTTTTGGCGGTCATCACCAAACTTCTCTTTCATCGATTGCAGACGCGGTGCAAGTTCACGCATTTGCGCCATACTGCGGTAACCAGAAGCAGAAAGTTTAAAGAATGCTGCTTTAATGAAGATGGTAAGCAAAATAATCGCCACACCCCAGTTTTGCACCACAGAATGAATTTTTGATAACAACCAAAATAGCGGTGATGCAATTACCGTTAACCAACCGTAATCTACACTGTATTCTAGGCCAGGTGCTGCTGCGATTAAATCCTCTTTAGTTTGTGGTCCAGTATAAAAACGAGCTGGAACAGCTAAAGTAGCACCAGGAGCAATAGTGCCCAATGTACTTTTAGTACCAATTCTAAAAATATTGTCACTGAGTTTCTCAGTATAAAACTTACGTGCCAAGCCATCTTTAGGAATCCATGCGCTCACAAAATAGTGTTGCAATATACCAACCCAACCATCGTTAGTCGCTATATTTAATGGCTCTTTCTCCATATCCTTAAATGCTAGCTTTTTAAACTTAGTCGTTTCTGTGTAATAGGTGCCGCCTGTGAATGTAGGCATTAAGGCAGAACCTTGGTTAGACTCGCTATCATGAACAATTTGATAGTAAACAACTGGAGTGATTGCAACGCTAGAGTCATTCTTGATTTCGTAATTAACATCAATTTCATAGCGATTACGATGGAATGTATATACTTTATAAACTGTCACGCCATTACTAATAGCACTTAATCGCACTTCAAGTTTATCTTGCCCGTCTTGCATTTGATAACTAGCTGCATCACTGGTGAATACAGAGTTATGTGTTGGTAAGTCTTGGCCAATTAAGCCTGATTGAGCAACATAAAGCATAGGCTTAGCAGAGTCATCCAATAACAAGTAGTTGGTTTGATCATCGTTCGCACGATGTTTACGTAATTCTAATTTACGTAAATCACCACCTACAGTACTAATATTCACTTTATATAGATCTGTCGTTACAACAACGTTCTGACCAGATCTTAATGCATAGCCAATGTCAACAGGTGTATCGATTGGATTAGTGGCAGCCGCAGTAGTATCCGCATTTGGCACTGAGCTAACAGCAGCAACCGGTGTTGATGTTACTGGTGCATTTTTAGTCTGCCAAGCGTCCCATAGCATCAGAATAGACATAGAAAAAATCACGAATAATACTAAACGTCTTGTATCCATATTGTTTTATAAGCAATCTATATAAAATTTTAGTAATGTATCTTAAAGAAATTAAGGTACTGGATCATGCCCACCATCACACCATGGGTGACAACGGCATAAACGATGAACCATTAAGTAACTACCACGAATTGCACCATGCTTTTGCAGTGCCTCTACCGAGTATTGGGAACAAGTAGGGTAGAAGCGACATTGCTGTCCTAAAAAAGGACTCAAAGTTAATTGATATCCCTTAATGATCCAAATTAATAGACGCGACATTGTTGTTAACACAAAAAAATCATGGGGCTTAAATTTTGGTAACTACATGCATTATAAATGCTGAACACCTTTTAATGGTGAACCTCTGTGACGTTTTGTTGCGCATTTAATGTAGTGCGTAGATTAATCTTCTTAATCAAGGAATCAAACTCTTGCTCAACAGATAAAAAATCTTTTTTATTAAATTTTTTCTGCACACGAACAACTAAGTCTACTGGATTGACTGTGTGTTGACGTAACCTAAAAAATTCACGCAGAACTCGTCGCATATAGTTTCTATGTACCGACGATTTAGCAGTTTTTTTACCAATGACTAATCCTAAACGAGCGTGTGCTAACGTATTAGGCTGATAATGTATCGCTAAATACTGTGCAAAAATACGCTTGCGGAAATTAAAAACGGATGAAAATTCATCCGTTTTAATAAGCTTAGCTTTTTTTGTAAACCTAAGCGTGTGCACTATTAAGTTTTTACTGTAAATTTAAACTGAATGTACAGCGAAAGTAACGCCTGCGGCGTTACTCACTTAAAGACCTAAGCGTGAACGACCTTTAGCGCGACGAGCAGCAATAACAGCGCGGCCACCTTTAGTTTTCATGCGAACTAAAAAGCCATGTGTACGTGCGCGACGTGTTTTAGAAGGTTGATATGTACGTTTCATGTGAATCTCCAACGAGCAAAATGCTACAAAGGGCGCTATTAGACCCGATAACACAGTATTTTGTCAACGTTTATTTAGTTTTATTAATTGCGCTAACATTTTAATTCTTATCACTTTTATTTTATAAAATTTTTATTCATTAATTTTGAAAATGGCTGTGGATAAGTTACGCTAAACCAGCTAAAATGCAGTGGATAGATTAGCGTTGAATTGTACGCTATTTTATAAAAAAATAAAATAAAAACAATACGTTATACATTCATACAATCGTTGTTATTTCAATACATTAGTTAAAAATAACTGTACAAACTAAGGTATATCATTACAGATGGAAAATTTTTGGCCTGCTTGTCTTTCTAAATTTGAGAAAGAGCTTTCAGCACAACAATTCAATACTTGGATCAAACCACTGCACACTGAAGTTAGCGGTGATGCCGTGCGCGTTTTTGCGCCTAATCGTTTTGTTATGCAATGGGTTAAAGATCGTTTTCTGAAAAAAATTGAACAATTTGCTCAGGAACATAAACCTGATATGCAAATAGAATTGGTATTGGGCGAAGCTACAGGAAAATCTGTCCAAACAGAAACTGCAAAAAAAACAACTCAAGAAAACAAAGCGGTAGATCACGAAGTTAAGCAGGACATTATTAAACACAACTTGAGTGAAGTGTTAGCTAAAACTAAAAAAACTGCAGTAGTTGCTAATAAAACTATCGACACTTCTAATTTAAATCCTAGCTTTAATTTTAATAATTACGTGACAGGCCGAGCTAACCAATTAGCTCGAGCTGCAGCTATCCAAGTTGCTGAAAATCCAGGTAGTGCTTATAACCCTTTATTTATTTATGGTGGTGTAGGTTTAGGTAAAACACACTTACTGCAAGCCATTGGTAACGAATTAAAGTTACATAACCCAGAAGCAAAAATCCGCTACCTACATGCTGAGCGCTATGTATCCGATGTTGTTAAGGCATATGAACATAAAGCATTTGATGAGTTTAAACGTCAATATCATTCACTGGACTTATTGTTAATTGATGACATTCAGTTCTTTGCGAAAAAAACCCGTACACAAGAAGAGTTCTTTTACGCATTTAACTCACTAATTGAAGCAAAAAAACAAATTGTTATTACTTGCGATACCTATCCAAAAGAAATTGCAGATGTAGATGAACGCTTAAGAACTCGTTTTAGTTGGGGTTTAACCGTTGCAGTTGAGCCGCCAGAGCTGGAGATGCGCGTTGCTATTTTGCTTAAAAAGGCAGAAGCGGTAAACCTTAACTTGCCTGAAGATGTCGCGTTCTTTATCGCTAAACAGATTAGATCTAGCGTACGTGAGTTGGAAGGTGCCTTAAACCGCATTATCGCCATGTCTAAGTTCACAGGTCATGCTATCGATGTACATCTGGCTAAAGACGCATTACGTGATTTAATCGCGGTACGTGGCCGCCAAGTAACAATGGAAAACATACAGAAAACTGTTGCTGACTACTATAAGATTAAAGTAGCAGAGATGTACAGCAAGAAAAGAACGCGTAATTTTGCACGTCCTAGACAGATAGCAATGGCTTTATCACGCGAATTAACAAATCACAGCTTCCCTGAAATAGGCGAAGCGTTTGGTGGTAGGCATCACACTACAGTGATGCATGCATGTGATGAGATTGATTTATTAAGACAAAATGATGCAACAATAGCCAGAGATATTGGGTTTTTAGTACAAGTTATTAGAGATTAAGCAGGTAAATATCAGCTTAACTATAAAAGTTAGGTTAAGGATAAGCTGTGGATAAAATAAGCATAAGGTTGTGATTAAGAAATTTTAAAAATTTAATCAACAATTGACCCACAGTAGATTATGTTTTTACCAAGATAAAAAAAAGTATTGCAAACTATTGAAAATATTCAATAAAAAGTAGTTATGCACAAAAAATCGCAACATTATTATTGTTATTATTTATATATATATATTATTTAGGTTATAAAGATGAATATACAAATCAACCGTGAAACGTTATTAAAACCGTTAACTTCAGTGACAAGCATTGTAGAAAAAAGACATACCTTACCTATTTTGTCTAATTTATTACTCGAAGCTAAACAAAACAAAATTCATCTGACAGCCACTGATTTAGAAATGCAAATTTCATTATCTGTAGAGAGTGCTACTAGTAATGATTTTTCAACAACGATATCTGCAAAAAAGTTATTAGATATTTGCAGATCACTACCAGATAATTCAGATATCAATATGGCAACTAACGATAGCCGTATTACTGTAAAAGCTGGTAAAAGCCGTTTTAACTTACAAACATTGCCTGCCGCTGACTATCCAGTCATGACAAAAACGCAATCACAAGGCACTGTGGTTACAATTCCGCAAAGACAATTAAAAGAATTGTTGAAGCAAGTAGAGTTTGCAATGGCGCAACAAGATATTCGTTATTACTTGAATGGCTTATTGGTTGAAGTCGTTGCGAATCGTTTGAATATCGTAGGAACAGATGGTCATCGATTAAGTTTTACTTCAACAGAACTAAAAGAAAACTATGAAAAACAAGATGTAATCTTGCCACGCAAGACAGTGATTGAGTTAATCAAATTGCTGGATGATAGTGAAGAAGATGTGAATGTTGAAATAGCTAATAATCAAGTTAACTTTAGTTTTGGTAATATCAAACTTATTTCTAAAGTCATTGATGGGAAATTCCCTGATTACAACCGTGTGATTCCTACAGGACATCAAAATACATTCACAACAGAGCGTTTAGGTGTATTGTTAGCAATGCAGCGCGCTTCGATTTTATCGAATGAAAAGTACCGCGGTATCCGTATGGTGCTAAGTAACAATAATCTTAAGTTAATTAGTACTAATAGCGATCAAGAGGAAGCAGAAGAAGAATTAGAAATCGCTTACGGTAGTGATGTACTTGATATAGGTTTTAATGTGACTTATTTGATAGATGTGTTGAATAACACAAACAGCGAACAAGTAACGTTCTCATTTGCAGATGCAAACAGCAGTTGCTTAATTACCTTACCTAATAATCCAGATTATAAGTACGTAGTCATGCCTATGCGCATTTAAATCTTGTTTCACGTGAAACAAAAGCTTTAATATTTTTACTTTAACAAAAAATATTAAATTTAAAGATAACTTTAAAATAAAGAAAACAAGTATGAGTGAAAACAATGCAATATCACCAGAGTATGATTCATCCAGTATCAAGATATTGGAGGGTTTAGATGCCGTACGTAAGCGCCCAGGTATGTATATTGGCGACACGTCTGATGGTTCTGGCTTGCACCATATGGTGTTTGAAGTGCTGGATAATGCAATTGATGAAGCATTAGCAGGTCATTGTGATGATATTAAGGTAATTATTCATCATGATAACTCTGTCAGTGTTTCAGATAATGGCCGTGGTATTCCGACTGATATCAAATACGATGATATTAAAGCGGTTAAGCGCTCAGCGGCTGAAATTGTAATGACTGAATTACACGCAGGCGGTAAATTTGACCAAAACTCTTACAAAGTATCTGGTGGTTTGCATGGTGTAGGTGTTTCTGTTGTTAATGCACTATCTGATTGGCTTAAATTAAAAATTTACCGCAATGGTAAAGTGCACCAAATGGAGTTCCGTCGCGGTGAAGCGGTAGCTCCATTGGCAGAAACAGGAGTCACTGATAAAAAAGGTACAGAAGTACACTTTTTAGCCTCAGTAGAAACCTTTGTGTTGGTGGAATACCATTTTGAGATTTTAGCTAAGCGTATTCGTGAGCTTTCATTCTTAAATAATGGCGTAAAAATTGAGTTGGTAGACCAACGCAACGGTAAAAGTGAAAACTTTGCCTATTCCGGCGGTATTAAAGGGTTTGTGGAGTATATGAACCGTAGTAAAACGGTGCTACATCCTAAAACTTTTTATGCATCTGGTGAAAAAGATGGCATGACGATTGAAGTGGCGATGCAATGGAATGACTCTTACAGTGAAACGGTACAGTGTTTTACTAATAATATTCCACAGCGCGATGGCGGTACTCACTTAACTGGCCTGCGTACAGCAATGACACGTACGTTAAACCAGTATATTGAACAAAGTGAGATGGCAAAAAAAGCAAAAGTAGAAACAACTGGCGACGATATGCGCGAAGGTATTACTTGCGTGTTGTCAGTGAAAGTGCCTGATCCTAAATTCTCATCTCAAACTAAAGACAAATTGGTTTCAAGTGAAGTGCAACCAGTGGTGTCTGAAGTGGTTTCAGCAAAATTGGCAGAGTTTTTACAAGAAAATCCAGCCGATGCCAAAATCATTTGTGGGAAAGTGGTTGAAGCGGCCAGAGCAAGGGAAGCTGCGCGTAAAGCGCGTGAGATTACTCGCCGTAAAGGCGTAATGGACACCATGGGCTTGCCAGGTAAATTGGCTGACTGCCAAGAAAAAGACCCAGCGTTATGTGAAATATACCTAGTCGAGGGTGACTCAGCGGGCGGTTCTGCAAAGCAAGGGCGTGATCGTAAAAACCAAGCGATATTGCCGTTAAAAGGTAAGATTTTAAACGTAGAAAAAGCACGTTTTGATAAATTACTAGGCTCACAAGAGATTGCAACACTGATTACTGCCTTAGGCACAAGTATTGGTAAAGCTGACTTTAATGCAGAGAAGCTACGTTATCACCGTATCATCATCATGACCGATGCGGACGTCGATGGTGCGCATATCCGTACCTTGTTGCTCACTTTCTTCTATCGCCAAATGACAGAATTAGTAGAGCGTGGTCATATCTACATTGCGCAACCACCACTTTACAAAGTAAAGCAGGGTAGGGATGAGCGTTACCTTAAAGATGAGCAAGAGCTAGATATCTACCTACTGCAATCAGCCCTAAAAAATGCTGAGTTAGACACAAAAACAAGCGCTGGCATCTTAAAAGATGAAGCTCTAACTGAAATCGCAAAACAAGTAGTGTTGACTGAAGCAGTGATTCGTCGTATTTCTTCACTGTATGATGAAAGCGTGCTACGTGCAATTCAAGATGCTGGTGAAATTAATCTAAGCACAGAAGCAAGCGCTAACGCCATCGCAGAGAAGCTACGCCCTATCTTGGGTGCAGTAGGCAGTGAAGTGATAGTGGCATTTGATGCCGAAACTAACGCTTACCGTTTGGAGATTAATAAATACGTACACGGCAACCTACAATGTTGCGTGATTAATGCTGAGTTTTTAAGTAGCGGCGATTACAGACAGCTATTGAAAACATCGAATATGCTTAACGGTTTGGTTGGTGTAGGTGCTGTTGTTAAGCGTAATGAAAAAGAACAAACTGTTTCAACGTTCAAACAAGCCTTGGATTGGCTACAAGGTGAAGCGAAAAACACACTGAATATTCAGCGCTATAAAGGTCTTGGTGAAATGAACCCAGAGCAGTTATGGGAAACTACCATGGACCCTAAAGTGCGTCGCTTACTAAAAGTGCAAATCGATGACGCGATTGCAGCGGATGAAATTTTCACAACACTGATGGGCGATAATGTAGAACCTAGACGCGCATTTATTGAAAATAATGCTTTAGGTGCTAATAACTTAGATATTTAGGTTTGTAATAGCTACATATCACAGTTGAATACCATTAACTTAGAGCGGCAACCAATTGGTTGCCGTTTTAGTTAGTACAATTAGATGCACTGCTTATCTCAACGTAATTAAATTAGATAGCTGCGGCGACACTTTCTTTCAACGGCGTAGTTACTCTGCCAATTAGTTGGCTAAGTTGTTGGCTGTTGTCATAGAGTGCGCCTTTGGATGCACCTGTGTCTGAATCTGCAATCAGTTGCGCAAATGCTTCTGGTAAACCCACGTTGACTAAAACCGCTTGATACTCTTGCTCTGCTAGGTTGATGTAATTGATGGGTTTTCCAGTTTGTTGGGATACCTCTGCCGCTAACTCTGTCAGTGTGTAAGCGTAGTCTCCAGCTAGTTCATATACTTTCCCTGCTTGATTTTCTGAGGTGAGTACGGTGGCATCTGCTTGTGCGTAGTCTGCACGGCTGGCAGAGGCGATTTTCCCATCCGAGGCACACCCATATAGCGCACCGTGGGCGATGCTTGCGCCTAAGGCTGTGGTATAGTTTTCTGTGTACCATCCGTGGCGTAGTAATACAAAGGGTAGATTTGCATTTGCTAGGTATTGTTCGGTAGCGACATGTTCTGCCGCTAAGGCTAGTGGGGAGGTGTCTGCATGTAATAGGCTGGTATAGGCGAATAACTTAATATTTGCTCTTTTTGCGGCATCGATTACCGTTTTATGTTGCGCAAAGCGTTGGCCGACCTCACTGGATGAAATGAGTAAAACTTTGCTTGCACCAGCTAACGCGGCATCCCATGACGCTGGTTGGTTGTAATCTGCATAGCGTACTTGTACACCCAAATCAGTTAGCTCTTTGGCTTTATCAACATTGCGAACTGCGGCGACTATGTTAGAGGCAGGGGTTGTTTTTAATAGTGAGGCAATCACTAATCGGCCTAATTGACCTGTTGCACCTGTAATAACGATCATGTAAAACCTTTCTAGTCTGAAAAAATGAATAGGTGGAAAGCATCATAATCTATATACTAACTATTAGTAAGTACGTACAAAAAGGTAAGTATGAATAACATCAATCAATCAAATAAGTTGTCAGAGCAGATGATGCGCGGCGAGGTGTTTTCAGATCAATGTCCATCACGTGAAATACTTAAACACGTTACCAACCGTTGGGGTGGGCTAGTTTTGGTTGCGCTGTTACTAGGGACGCATCGCTTTAGTGATTTGCGTAGAAAGTTAAGTGGGGTCAGTGAAAAAATGTTGGCGCAAACATTGCAGACCTTAGAGGCTGATGGTTTTGTGATGCGCGTGTCTTATCCTGTGGTGCCTCCGCATGTGGAGTACTCCTTAACGCCATTGGGTGCGGAGCTGGCGAAACAAGTTGAGTTGTTGGTAGATTGGATAGAAATTAATTTACCTAGAATTTTAGATGCGCAGCAAACCAGTGGCGTTGCTAATCGAGATGAATGAAATGTTAATCAAGCAAAGGAATGTTTGAATAATGCTGAGCTTAGATTTTAGTGAAATAAGAAATGCCTTTGAGTTTGTTAGCTCAGGCTCGCGTGACGAGAACAATGCGTATGTATGCAAGAAAACGGGTGTCATTTACTGGACATCAACGACATTAGACCTAGAAGAAGAGGTGCCAAAAGACCTCGAAACATCCTTGGATTATGTGGAAGTACCCCATAAAAATGAGTTAAAGCTAGGTCAATCCTTAGCGCTAACATTTATTGACCAGACGTTACCCGATGAATACAACTTTGTAGCAAGCCTCTTTCGTAAGCGCGGTGCCTACAGGCGCTTTAAAGATATGTTGCAGTATCAAGGCTTGCTTGAAAAATGGTATGCATTTGAAGAGCAAGCTTCAGATGATGCTTTGCTAGCATGGTGTGAGGAAAATGAAATTAAGCTCATCGATAAAGAACATTAGAAGATGTAGACCATCATCTACTGTCTATGTTGATGATTATTAGCGTTTAATTAATTTACATTCAAAATTAACTTGTTCTGATAAGTCACGATAAATAGCAAGCGCGCTAGTAGTAGAGGAGTAAGGGTCATTTTGTAGATATTTGATGTATCTTAATTGGCGAGGACTAACTTTTTTGCTGATAGCATCAGTTTTGCAAGTGCATGCGCTCTGGTTGCTATCACTAGTATATTGGCTTTCGCATAAACTTTTCTCTTGATCCATCAGGCTCATTGGCCATGGTTCAGTATTTTTAGTATTGGGGATAATCACAGCGCGCGTTTGTGCAAGGGTTGCATATAACAACTCAACAGACGCTCTGTTTCTTCCTAAATCCGCACTTTGCAGAATATCCTGATGTTTAATGGATAGAGGATTTAAATTAACACCAGCGTTCGCAATCAATGTTGTTTGTGTTGGTAAAACATAGCCTTGGCCAGCAAGCATAATGCGTTTTGCTGGATTACTATCCAGTAATTTATTAGCTTCGGCGATATCTTCATCAGGTAATCTATATGTAATCGTGACTCCACAGGTGTCATCGAGTTGTTTCACCTGGACTGATAAAAGCTTGTCCTCAATTGCATCAGTCATCGTGGCTACGTTGCGTGAAATTAAGTGCGCTTCTTCATTCGCTTTTAGCTGCAGGATTGCTTTATCGTCTAAGCAAGCATAGGCATTACTGAATGAAATAATACTGAATATGGCAAAAACTAAGTGACGAAACATTGGATTGCGCATCTATAACCTCATGAATGTGTAAATTTATTGCTAGATATGAGCTATGTTTAAATGATAAGTTCTATGTGTTAGTTATCTTTGATGATGCTGTGCTGATTGCGACTACAGCTGGATGATTAGCGCGTCTTTCTACAGAGATGGCATAGAATCGTTCTACCACTTGGTTGGTTTCACCAATTTTAATCACATTGTGTTGTGTGATCACCTCGTCTGAAATAATGGATGGGGCACAGAAAATACCAACACCAGCTTGTCCAAATGCGCGCATGAGAGCGCTATCATCAAACTCACCGACAATTTGTGGTTGAATGCGTAGAGTATTTAGCCATGACATTAGCCGCTTACGAACAGCACTATCTTCGCCCGGTACTAAGAGTGGCGCGTTAGTGAGGTTCTGTGGAAATACGTCTTCATAAGACTGAGTCAGGGAGGGAGCTGCGAAAAAACTTAAGCCGCATTCTAGTAGTTCGTGACTGCGGCCTTTGATATCAATTTCACTAGGCATAGGCCTATCCGACAGGACTAAATCTAGGCGGTGAATTGCTAGGTCACCAAGTAAAGACTCTAATTTACCTTCGCGACAAATAATTTTAATGGGTTCAATCAGTGACATTGCTGGCGCTAATAGGCGGTAAGCAATAGATTTTGGAACTGCATCTGAAATACCCACTCTAAAAAGGCGATGAAGTTCTTTAGACCCTGCTCGCAATGTTTCCTCTAGTGCATTGCCTGTTTGGAAAATATCCTCAGCGTAAGTGAGTGCTAACTCCCCAGTTTCTGTAAGCTCAATGCCACGACCTACTTTTCTAAATAATGACACACCAAGTGAGGCTTCTAGAATGGCTATTTGCCCACTGATGGTTTGCGGAGTTAAATGTAACTGCTTGCTGGCACGTACGATGCTGCCAGCCTTTGCCACAGTCCAAAAGTAGTGGAATTGTTTGTAATTAATCATAGTATGCACAATAGCTCGTAAAAAACGAATAATCAATCAGAAATATTCTGCTTTTATTGAATATAGAAACAGACTAAAGTAGCAACATTGTCGTCATGCCTGATTTAATAGGTAGCGGATTAAACCGAAGGAGACCATATGAAACGTATTTTATATTTTCTAGCAACCAACTTAGCCATTGTGTTCGTGCTATCTATTACCATGCGTATTTTAGGTGTAGAGCCGTACTTGAATGCAAATGGCTTAGACTTAAGTAATTTATTAGTGTTTTCTGCCATCATGGGTTTTGGTGGTGCATTTATCTCACTAGCGATCTCTAAATGGACCGCAAAACGTATGTCGGGCGCTGTGGTGATTGAAGAGCCACGCACAGCGACTGAGATATGGTTGGTAAAAACAGTGCGCGCACAAGCCGATGCCGTTGGTATTAAGATGCCTGAAGTAGCAATTTTTGATACACCAGAGGTCAATGCATTTGCAACTGGTATGACTAAAAATAGCTCATTAGTCGCGGTTTCTAGCGGCCTATTAAATGCAATGACCAAGGATGAAGCTGAAGCAGTATTGGCGCATGAGATATCGCATATTGCTAACGGTGATATGGTGACATTGACGTTGATTCAAGGCGTTGTGAACACCTTTGTGATGTTTTTATCCCGCGTGATTGGTTATGTTGTGGATAAAGTGGTGTTTAAAACAGAGCGCGGTACAGGCCCCGCTTTTTTTATCACCATGATGATTGCACAGTTCGTATTAGGTATTTTGGCTTCAATGATTGTGATGTGGTTTTCACGTCAGCGTGAATTTAGAGCAGATGCTGGCGCTGCTAAATTATCAAGTAAAAACAAGATGATTGCGGCATTGCAACGTTTGCAAGCACAACACGAACCATCAGCATTGCCTGAACAAATGGCTGCATTTGGTATCTCTGGTAAAGGTGGGTTATCAAAACTATTTGCTAGCCACCCTGGGTTGGATGAGCGTATTGCAGCATTGCGTGAATCATAATAAATACAAGTTGCAACTTTTAGTAAGTTAGCAGTTAAGTAATGAGAGGCTGAGAGATATAAGCAATATTTCTCAGCCTTATTTTTGTTTGACAACGTAATAGCCCAATGTAGCACGTTGGTTAATAGAGATTAATAAGATTAGAGGCGTACATGAACGAACTGCAGTCGATAGGCACTTGGTGGATGTGGGGAGGTTTTGGCATATTTGTAGTCGCCATGCTTGCCATTGATATGTTTGCATTAGGTCGCAAAGGGGCGCATAAAGTAGGGGCGCGAGAGGCGCTCATTTGGTCGCTAGTATGGTTTACGTTGGCGATGGTGTTTGGTGCAGCCTTATGGGCTTGGCTTGACTATACCAGTGGAAGAGCGATTGCCGATGCTAGAGCGATGGAGTATCTCACAGGCTACTTATTAGAAAAAACGCTGGCGATGGATAATATCTTCGTGTTTGTGATGATTTTTAGTTATTTTGCTGTGCCGTTGGAGTACCAAAAACGTATATTGGTATATGGGGTATTGGGCGCTATTATCTTGCGTGCCCTAATGATTTTAATTGGCGCGTGGTTGATTGCGCAGTTCCATTGGGTTCTGTATGTATTTGGCGCGTTCTTACTGATTACGGGTATCAAGATGTTTGTGTTTGCGGACCATGAGCCGAATTTAGCAACTAACCCTTTGCTCAAATGGCTACGCCAACATGTACGTATTACAGATAAATATCATGCTGATAAGTTTTGGATTACTGAGAACGGTGTGCGCTGGTTTACTCCTATGTTTTTAGTATTGGTATTGATTGAGTTTTCAGATGTGATTTTTGCAATGGACAGTATCCCTGCAATTTTTGCGATTACCAATGACCCATTTATTGTATTTACCTCCAATATCTTTGCTATTTTAGGATTGCGAGCACTCTATTTCTTATTAGCTGATATGGCTGAGCGTTTTCATTTGCTGAAATTTGGTTTGGCGCTAGTATTGATATTTGTTGGTATAAAGATGCTGATCGTAGAGTGGTTCAAAATCCCAGTGGCGGTTTCATTAGGGGTAGTAGTGGCAGTGCTAGGTACAAGTATGTTGCTCAGTTTATTGGCGACAAGAAAAGTGAAGTCATAATTAAAAAGCCCGCTTATAGCGGGCTTTTTAATGGGAGTTAGTATATTTAAATAGCAGATTATTTAAATGACATGCGTTTCATCGTGCCATCTTTATCAATAAACTTATGTTTTAAAGCACCTGCAATATGAATGATCACTGCTATTAACAATATTGCGCCAATAATTTCGTGCGCCTCTTTGAATAAGTCGCGCATATTGCTGTTATCTAAACCGGCAATAAAATCCATACCAAACCACATCACACCGTATTTGCTGTTCACTGCCATGATCAGGCCAGTGACTGGCATTGCTACCATGAGTAAATACAATAAATGATGCGTACCTGTGGCTAACTTTTTCTCCCATGGTTTGTAGGAAGTGAGCATTGCAGGAGGGCGATGTGTAATACGCCACAATACACGAATAGCGATAAGTGCAAGTAATGTAATACCAATTGATTTATGTAAGTTAAAGTAAAAGGTTCTTGGGCTGGCTTCCTTGGCAAGCTCCCATGTATAAATACCTAAGTCAAACAGATCAAAAGCAGATTGTTTAGGAGCCTCTTTAGGCAGTTCACTCATGTACCAGCCTAATGCAAACATTGCAAAAATAACAAGTGCGATTAGCCAGTGAAGAATAACAGCGGGTTTTGTATAGCGTGTAGAAGCTTGATTCATAGTAATATCCTAGTAGCACTAAATTGACATTCAAATGTGACCGTGGCCACAGCAAATGATTGCATAAAACACGGATATTCTAAACGCTAACCTTAACGCAAGGAATCATTCATGAAAATTTTAATGATAACCATGAGCCTGTTTTCAATGATTGGCTGTTCACATGCGCAAGTACAGCAGGACGACTTTATAGTTAAGTCGGTGGCAGATGGTATTTATGTGCATCATGGTGAGCATTTAGATATTGATACTGGGTATCAGGGCGATATCTGTAATATTAGCTTTGTGGTTGGTAGTAAGGGCGTTGCTGTGATTGATACAGGCGGAAGCTTGAAAGTTGGTCAGCAATTACAGGCAGCTATTCGTAAAGTGACCCCTTTGCCAGTGTTGTATGTGATTAATACGCATGTGCACCCTGACCATATTTACGGCAATGCTGCATTTTTACCCAAGAACCAAAGTGAGCCAAAGCCAGAGTTCGTAGGTCATGAGAAGTTAGGCAATGCAATGGATGTGAGAAGTGAGCAATATACTAAGCTCAATGAGCGATTTTTGCACGATGATGCAAAAGGCAGTGAGCTGATTAAGCCGACACTGGTTGTTAAAACCATGTTGGAGCTTGATTTAGGCGATAGAGTACTGGTGTTGAATGCGCATCCGTTAGCGCATACCAATACTGATATCACGTTGATTGATCGTAAAACCGGCACTTTATTTGCTGGTGATTTATTATTTATAGAACGTACACCAGTGGTTGAGGGCGACATTAAAGGATTAATTGCAGAAATAATAAAACTTAAAAATAGCCCTGCCAAACAAGTAGTTCCGGGCCATGGGCCAGTCACTCAAGATTGGGTGGCTGCTTTAGGCAATGCTGAACGCTATTTATCAGTGTTGTTGAATGATGTGCGAGCCAGCATTAAGAGTAATGTGAGTATGGAAAAAACAATGGATACCGCAGCTGAGAGTGAGCGTAATCAATGGAAACTGTTTGAAATTGCTAATCGACGCAATGTAAATACAATTTACCCTGTTTTGGAATGGGAATAAAAAAGCGGCAATGTCTGCCGCTTTTTGCTGTGCTATTTAATAGCCAAGTTTAATTTAAGCTTTTTTCTTAAGGTTGTCTAAGCTACAAGCAGTATTCGGGTTTGCATATAGCAATAATAGGCCACCAGCGATTGCTAAGTATTGCAACAAAGGTAATTTAAGCAATAGCGTTAAGCCTACAATATAAATCGCCATCACCAATGCAAAAGCTTTGGTTTTGTAACCTAGTAATAAAGCTAAGCCACCTATTGTGTTCACTAAAATAATCAGTGGGGCAAAAATGCCAGGCAAACCCATGCTGCCTAAGCTTGCCTGATATTGCTGATATCCATCAGGGTTGCTTGTAAAACCAATAATGAGCACTATAACTTGTACTAAAAAGAGTTGCGCTAATAAAATTCGAGCTAAAGTTGCTAAGTATTTTTGCATATAAAACCTTAATCATTAATTAAAGACCAAGGTTGCATAATGCCTGTTACTGCCAACGCTCGCAAGGGGTTAACATTGCAAGATAGTTTCAATTTACAGAAAGTTACATGGCAAACGCATGCACAACAATTAACAACAGTGCGTGAAGCGGTGTTTATTGCTGAACAGAACGTGCCTGTAGCATTAGAGTGGGACGGTTTGGATGAAACGGCTCAACATTTACTTACACTGAGCGCAGCAGGCGAGCCGATAGGCTGTGCAAGACTACTGGGGGATGGTAGTGTTGGCCGTATGGCAGTCATGCAGCCTTGGCGTGGCTTAGGTGTGGGTTCGGCGTTATTAAATGCGGCAATTACTTATTATCAGCAGTTAGGGGTGCATGTTATTACGTTGTCCGCACAAGTGCATGCAATCGGGTTTTATGAGAAGTTTGGATTTACGGCATGTAGTGAGGCTTATCTTGATGCGGGGATTTTACATCGGGATATGCAACGCATTGATATATAAGTAATTAAGATAAAATTTAGATATTAAAAAAGCCTAATCATCACTGACTAGGCTTTTTGATTAGTCATGATTGACTATAGTAAATGCGAATTACTTGTTCATTACGTACATTGTAACTTCGAAGCCAAAACGCATCTCTGTTGCTGCTGGTGTTGTCCACATAATAATTCTCCTTTAGTTTTATTTACATCAATATTGATGTCGTACTTGTATGATTCACATCATACTGAACGGTTCATTTAAGGCGTATGTACTTTAATGAATGCGTGCTCATGATTTTACTTAACTTGATATGGAAGTAAATAATTTGTCAGAGGTAGTGGGGTAACCTTATCAAATGCATGTAGTATTTCTATATAACAATCATGATATTCAATTGTTGGTATTAAAAATGCTTTTAATTTCATAAAAATCAACAATTCAAAGCGTTATACTGATCGTTATTGGGAGAATTTATGGGTTTAGATGTACGTACCATCATGGTGATGTTTGCCATGTTGGCTTTTATGTTTTTTTGCTTATTTGAGTTAGCAGGTTTGCGCGTGGGCCGTATCCGCGGTGTAAGACAGTGGGCAGTAGCAAATTTATGTATTGGTCTTGGCTTTAGTCTTTCTTATTTTTTTGGACGCACTACACCAGGCCATGATTGGGCAGTGGTGATAGGTGTGACCTTAATTGCAACAGGTGCCTGTTTGCAATTAACAGGGATTCAAGCGTTTAAAGAGCAGCCAACACATTGGCGGCTAGTGATGTTATTTATTGGTGTTATATTGTGCCAAAGTATTTGGTTTAATGTGGTTCATCCAGATTTTCATATACGTGCGATTGTAAATTCCTTTTTCTTTTTCTTTATTTATGCGGTTTGTGCCCGTGTACTTTTGGTGAAAACAGAAGCATCTTTGCGAGTTTCATACTGGTTTACTGGCGTTTCATTTGCATTTATGGCGATGGTAATGCTTGCACGTGGCGTCATTATTACGCAATCACCAGACCAGTCTATTGGTCTTCACGTTAATACGGCTATTAATACCATGCCGTTTATCATCGGCTGTTTAGTGCAATTTTGTATAGCATTTGGTTTGTTATTGATGCTAAATCATCGGTTAATTGCCGATGTGTATCAAATGGCATCGCGTGATGCATTGACGGGTACTTTGAATCGTCGCCGAATTGAAGAAGATGCCTTGCGTCTAAGAGCACGTTGTATGCGTACTGGCGAGACATTGGCGATTATGATGATTGATATCGATTTCTTTAAAACGATCAATGATCGTTATGGGCATCCTGCTGGTGATAAGGTACTTTGTTCTTTGGCTGAAATTGCCCAAAACTCTATTCGACCAGATGATTATTTCGCTCGCTATGGCGGTGAAGAGTTTTGTATGTTGCTAACGGCTACGACAGAAAAAGAGGCATTTGAGTTAGCGGAGCGCTTGCGATTGGCTTTTGCAGAATTTACCTTAACCTTAGGCAAAGACCGTATTAATGTGACGGTGAGTATCGGTGTAGCGGATTCGAATGATATTGGTTTAGTATTTGAAGACCTTGTGACAGCCGCTGATCAAGCGTTGTACCGCGCTAAGCAAAAAGGACGAAATCAAGTGATTACTTACTCAAGTATGCGTGCTAATGACACGTTGTAATGTTGTGAACATGGCAGTTGACGATACGGGCGTATTGCTTCTTTAATCGGTGTTTCTTATGAAGATAATCCTAAAGTTCGTAAGTTAGCCACGCGACCGTGGTATAGCGCGGAAACTAAGTCAGACTGTGTCACCATGCCTACCAATCGACGCTCATCATCAATCACTGGGATATGGTGATGAACATTTGCTTGAGTCATCAATGGAATCAGCTCAATAATATGCATATTTGAAGAGGCAGTAACCGCTGGAGATGTCATAATTTGGCCTACTACTTCAGGCTTTTGCGAAGAAAGTGTATGGCTTCTGCGGATAAAGCTTTTGAGTTTAGTTTCAAAACCTTCATATACTTCTAAATTGGCATGTTGCATAAAGTTAGCTTGGGTGATGATTCCCACCACACGACGCGCACGGTCTATTACTGGTAGTGCTTTGATTTCATGTTGCCGCATGAGTAGCCAGGCGTCTTCTAGTAAGGTGCCGAACACTACAGTCACAACATCCTTAGACATAATGTCTGCGCAGACAATTTCACCAAAGCGGCGGCGGTAAGCGTGCATTTCAGTTTGTTGTAGCAAGCTTTGCAAGTCATCACGGCTGACGTCGAGCACTTGGTTGTATTCTTTTAATACGGCGTTTAAATCTTCTGTATTAAAGCCAAAGCGCATTTCAGCAGGAATATCTTTGGTTAAATGCTGCGAAGCTTTTGCTGTGAGATGTGGATAAGGACGGCGTGTTGCATTGTTGAATAGGATGGCAACCAGTAAGAGAATAAACGAGTTAAGCGCGACAGGAGCCAACACAAACCAATAACCTTGTGCATGGATAGTGGCACCACCTAGCACTGCGGTGAGTGCAACCGCACCGCTGGGTGGGTGGATGCATCTTAACGCAAACATGGCCACAATGGAAAGGCTGACTGCCACAGCCGCGGCAGTGGCAGGATGTGCAATCCACATGGCGCAAGTCACGCCTATGAAAGCTGCTGTGGTGTTGCCACCAATAATAGACCAAGGTTGGGCTAGCGGGCTTGAAGGTACTGCGAATAAGAGTACGGCAGATGCACCCATTGGAGCAATGAGATAGGGGATAGTGCTAGTATCACCCTCTATTAAAACGGTCACTAAGCCTGTGAACAAAATACCGATAAAAGCGCCAATACCAGCACGCAGGCGTTCAGTACGATTAACGGCAATACGATCAGGGACAAAGCCTTTCAGCCAATTTTTAAGTTTTTCCAAGCTTGCTAACCTAAGTAAATTTTTTAATGATATTACACTACGCACCAATTTGACGCACCAGTTTAGTGCGCTTGTGGCGGAGTGGGTCACTGTTTATCTTGGGTGTGAGTGCTGGTGAGTATTAGCGATGCTTTAATTTGCATGTAAATTGCTTAAAGCAAGGCTATTCTATAAAATCCTACTTTATAGAATAGCATCATTGATTTTATTCGTATTTTTCATCGTTTTATTTTCTCAAGGATTTCTCATGTCAAAAATCATTTTCAAAGCAGGCGAAGCGACAGTTTACTCAGAAGGTAAAGACGTTACCGCAGCAATGCCAGAAATCTTAATCGGCGCGGTTGACGGCCCTGTAGGCCAAGCATTTGCAAACTTAATGGCACAAAGCAAAGGCCACACTGCAATGTTTGCGGTACGTGATATCAACCAATTGGTACGCCCAGTATGTATGACCGTACCAAAAGTAACATTAAAAGGCAGCACAGATGTTGCCTTGTTCGGTGGCGTGGTACAAGCGGCAACAGCAGATGCTATTTTGGACTGTGTAATTGAAGGCATCATTCCTAAAGAGCAAGCTAATGATTTGTGCATTATTAGTTTGGTGTGGATTGACCCAGGTTGTATCGAGTTAGAAAAGGCAGGCACTTTAGACAAAGCTGATATGTACAAAAACAACTATGATGCGACTAAATTGGCGATTAAGCGTGCATTGAACGACGAGCCTAGCATTGATGAGTTGATTGCTAACCGTCACAAAATCAAACACTGCATGTGGGAAGATTCTTGGGATCAAAAATAAGATAGCTTACTAAGTTATCTGAATCTATATGGATGCTTAAGCTTTGTAGTGTTAAGCATCGAAATGTAGGGAAAGAAATAGAAAAGCGGCTGATAGCCGCTTTTTTTATTTCTTAATTAAGATATCACTGACACTACGCGCCAGATTTAGTGCAGAAAATCCTGTTTTTAACCATTTGAGCACGCGGGTAGGACGTATAACGCTAATCGCCGTAGTGACCCCTAGCATTAAAATAGGATGTTGTCTGACGTAGCGCACCAGTTGAAAGCCGCGGTAAGCAATGGTTAATGGTTTACCCAAAGGCGCGATGTCCTGCGCTAATAAAGTACGCTGAGAAGCTGCTTTAAGGATTAGTTTTTCGCGGCGTTCTGCGATAGTGGCTCGTTTAGGACTCACAAATAGCTCCTAATCTTTATTGGTTTCTTGATGATCTTTAACCAGCTCAGCTAGGCTGGCTTCGAACATTCTAGGCATTGATTTAAGTGCGCGAATTGCTAGTGCACCAATCACACCACCTGTCACAATAAAAAGACCAGTAAGCAGGCTTAATACGAGTAAGCGATGCGTATCCCAGAATAAGACCACCACTAAAATAGCGAGCAACACCATACCAAAGCACAGGCAGAACAAGGCAACAAAAGTCATCGCCAGTAGTGAGATTAGACGTTCGCGCCCTTCTTCCAAATCCGTACTAAGGAGTTCAAGGCGCGTGTGTACAATCGCAATAAACGTGTTGGTGAGTCTTTTAAGTGAGCCTAATAGACCGTCGTTGTTATTGCTGTCACTCATTGTAATTAACGACGACCAATAAGTAAGCCAACTACTAAACCTACACCAGCGGCAATACCAACTGCATGCCAAGGTTTATCGTGTACGTAGTCATCGGTTGCTCGTGCTGCCGCTTTTGTTTTTGCTACCAATACCTCTTGGGCATCAGCCAGTTTTTCTTTCGCAACTGCTAAAGACTCTTCAGTTTTAGCGCGCAAATTAGCCATGGCCTCGCCACCTTGGCTTGCAGTCGCTTTGAGTAAAGCCTCTGCATCGGCAATCACTACTTTGAAGTCCGCAATCAGTTGCTCTTTAGAAACATCTACTTGTGAAGGTAAATTATTAGCCATTCTTATTTCTCCTATGTTTGTTGTTAGATGAGTTTATATGACCGTTGTTTAAGCGATAGATTCAATCAGGTTGGTTTTAGTGTTTCTGTATGCTTTAATCCTACGCCTTAGAATGGCATAGGGCAAGGTATTGTGAAATTAAGATGGATGCTTGAGCAGAGATAAGAGAATATTTCTTATTGGGGTGGGGATTGCTGCACCAATAGCGTCTTCGATACTTAACCAGATAAAGCCAGCCTCTCTTGGTTGAGGAGCTTGTTTTGTTAGGGCTAAAGGTTGTGGTTTGATGTGTAGCTTGAAATGGGTAAAGGCATGACTAACTGTTGGTAGTGCATTGTTAGCAATCGCTGATATACCAAATTGATCCAAAACAACCGCTGCGTAATCATTGGTAGTTTCTGCGATTTCTTCGTACTCTGGGAAACTCCATAAACCACCCCATATGCCCGTCGGTGGACGTTTTACCAGCATCACTTCATTGCCTTGTCGCAAGATGAGCATGGTTGTGTTTTTCTCTGGGATACTCTTTTTTGGTTTTGAGGTTGGTAGCACAGAGGTAAGGTTTTGTTCGCGCGCTAAACAGCTGTCATTTAACGGGCATAACGTACATTTAGGTTTACTCCTTGTGCAGATAGTTGCCCCTAAGTCCATCAGACCTTGTGTGTAGGCAACCATGTCTGACTGCGGTAATAGTTTTTCAGCAAGCAACCATAATGATTTTTCAACTTTTGGAGTGCTAGGCCAGCCTGAGATTGCAAAGTGTCTAGTCAGTACACGCTTAACATTGCCATCCAGAATCGTTTGCACTTGATGAAAGGCAAAGGAGGCGATTGCGGCAGCTGTAGAGCGACCTATTCCAGAAAGTGTTTGTATGGTGTCAAAGTCTTGCGGAAACACGCCGTCATGCTCGTCTACGATGGTTTGTGCTGCATGATGCAGGTTGCGTGCTCTTGAGTAATAGCCAAGGCCACTCCAATGTTGCAATACCTCGTCTTGAGTGGCATTCGCCAATGCGGAAATGGTTGGAAACCGTGCCATGAATTTAGCGTAATAACCAATGACTGCAGTTACCTGAGTTTGCTGCAGCATGATTTCAGAAACCCAGATGGCATAAGGGTCTGTAGTGTTTTGCCAGGGTAGGTCATGGCGGCCATGTATTTTTTGCCAAGTAATGAGGCGGCTGGCAAAGTCAGTCATGAGTAATAGGTTCTGGATGTAGTGGCGTATAGAATATTGCTAACTCATTGATTCGTTGAGACCAATTAAAAGTTAAGAAGTTTTTTGAGCTTTTGCTCAGCTTTTTCTTTCGCGATCTCTTCAGCAGATTTTGGCTGCTCAGTTGTTGTGCTGTCTGTTTTAGTAGCGTCGCCAGTAGCTGGTGCAGTTTCTGCTGGTTTGCTCTTACCTAACAACCCTTTTAGCGCGTCTACTTTATCTCCATCACCGATTAAGCTTTTAACCGCGCCTGCTTTATCACCACCTACTTTGTCTAGTAGGTTAGATTTCGCAATGGCAGTGCCAAGAGAGGCAAAGTCAACGCCATATTTAGGGGCTGAGAAGGTACCCGTTACTTTTACTGGAATTGAAACGCCAGCAAGTGCATCTAAATCAGCACCACCTTGCCCTTTGATTGATTTAACAATAGTAGGCTTAGCTAAGTAATTAATAGTTTCATTGGCGATATCGACATCGCCCCGACTATCACCTTTTGCTAATCGCAAAATAGGGGCTTTCATGGCTAGGTCTTCGTTGTGTGCAACGCCATTTTTAATATCAAATGATGCTGATAGCTCACTGAAGTCGGTTTTTTGTGTTTGATCCGCGCCAATACTGCTTTGGCCTTTGAGGACGTTTAGCTTAGATTTTGCATTGCGAATGGTGCCAGCGATATCAATGCCTTTGATTGCGCCATCTGCAAGCTGCAGTGAAGATTTACCGTTAAGCGCTTTTTTCATTGCGCCAACGGTATTGCCAGAGGCTGTCACATCTACATTGAGTGTGCCTTTGCCATCTAGCATATCGTTGTTAATGGCATCCACCAGCAAAGGGCCAATCGCAATGCCTTTCATGTCTTGCTTAAACGCAATACTAGGTGTGTTGCGGGCATCCACGCTCAGTGAGCCGTTCATGCTACCTTGATACAAATTGGCAGACAAGGGCGCAATCGTGGCAATACCATTGGCGGCTTTTAGATCAACACGCACGTTTGAGGCTTTAGTTTTACCGTATCTTAAGTTACCAATACGGATAGAGCCATTCGCATTCAGTGCTTTAAGTGCGCTTAAGTCAATCGGAGCATCGCCAGTGTTTGCTTTGGTTTCTGCTGGTTTATCGCTTGCAATGATATATTTATCAAGATTCAGCTGGTCTATATCAAGATCAAACGTATAAAGCGGCTTACTAAAGTGGCTGATACCTAAGCCACCTTTAATTTGGCTGTCATCAAACTTAACATTCAGCCCTGATAAAGCTAGTTTTTCACCATCTGCTTTAATATTGACATTGAGACCGGATAGACGATACTTTTCATAAATAATATTGCCAATATTGATTTTTCCATCTAGCAACAGATTAGCTAGAGCAGATAGATCGGCAGGTTTTTGGCCTGCAGGGTCGGCTTTCTTAGGCTCTGCTTTTTTATTGCTAGCACCTAGAAGTTTGTTTAAATCTAAAGTGTCAGCGTTTAAATTAAACTGAATATTCGGTTTTTTAAAGTTAGCAACGGCAACCTGACCATTCAGTTTGGTGTTATCAACGTTCATCATGAACTTGCTATTCACTTGTTCTTGTTTAACATCAGCGTGCAAACTTAAATCAAAATTTACTTTAGCGCTACCGTTAGGGATAGCAGGATCTTTAATATCTACATTGCCAGCAAATTTAGGTAAGTCGAAAATCAAGCTTTCAAGGTTGCCTTGGAATGGAGATGAAAATTTGCCGTTAATGCTACGTTTGCCTTGTGTACCAGACATTTCAACACTGATACCACTGCTTTGTAAGGCTTTAGGTGAGCCTTTAATGTCAGACAATACCAAGCTTGCTTTAAATGAATCATTCGCTTTTTCTTGGTTTAAGTTAACGGTGATTTTCTTGCTCGTTACTTCATCTTTTTGCGCAACCAGTGCTGGTGCGTTTAAATCTAGCGTCACTTTGGCGCCATCAAATTGACCAGATAATGCCAGTTTTAGGCTGTCGATTAAGAATTCACGAGTTTCAGGTTTGGCATCAATGTCGCCGCTCATGGTAATGTTGACATCTTTACCGCCTAGCAAATCACCTTTAATTGAGGCGTCTAAGTCTTTTGCGGCAAAGTGTTTGGCTTCAGGATCTGCCAAGAAATTACCTTTTAGTTTGATATCGGCAGCGATTGCAGGTTGGTTTGCAGTGGCACTAAAGTCAGTGGCTAAATCAATCGGCTCAGCTAAAGCAATATGACCAGAAGTTAAATTGAATTTTGACAGTGCATATTTTGCACCAGTGCCTTCATCGCTATAGTTGACGGCAGAATTGGTGACTTTAACGCCATCCACATCAAATTTAATTTGCTCGGACTCTTCTTCATCTTTGCTGAGTAAGTCATCAAAGTTAGTGGTGCCATCTTTATATTTAATGATATTAGCCTGAGCGCCATCAATGTAGATGGTATCCACAACTAGCTCTTTTTTAAGTAGCGGCAGAAGGGCAAGTGACACTTTAGCACCTTGAATAGAGGCAAATGTTTGCTCAGATTTGTGTTCTGAAATTGAAACCTTGCCTAGATCAGCACCAATTTTTGGCCAGAAAGCGAGCTTGATGTCACCTTCAATCGTTAGGGTGCGCTGTTTTTTCTCTTGCACTAGCTTAATAATTAGAGGCTTGTAGTCATTGGGGTTGAATGTTGCGGAGATGATGGCGACTGCCAACACCAGCAACGCAATTATCCCCGCTAGGCCAATAAGACCATATTTCAATATTTTTTTCATGATGTCACCTTATTATTAATTCATATTGATGATTAACTTGCCATCATCATTAGTCTACATGCACGTATATATCATTGATTGTGCTTTAGTGCACTGTCCAGTCCACCAAACCTGTATATGCCGTCAGCAGTACGATTAGGCCAAACACAAGGCGATACCATGCAAAAATTGTAAAGTCATGGTTGCTGACATAGCGAATAAGCGCTCTAACCGCAATCATGGCACTAATGAAAGAAAATATAAACCCCATTGCCCAAGCGCCCATGTCATCCATACTAAGTAGCGCGCGATCTTTGTACATAGAGTAAATAGAAGCAATACCTAGCGTTGGGACAGCAAGGAAAAATGAAAATTCAGCGGCCGCTTTGCGCGATAAGCCAAAAAATAGTCCGCCGATAATAGTAGAGCCAGAGCGAGACATGCCAGGAATCAATGCAACTGCTTGTGCTAGCCCTAGTTTTAAAGCATCTATGGGGCGAATGTCATCTACTGTTTCGATGGTGACCGTATGCGTACGTTTCTCTGCCCATAAAATAATAAATCCACCAATAATAAATGCCAAAGCGACTGGCACTGGTTTAAATAGGTGAGTTTTGATTGTGTCACCGAACGTTAACCCTAAGATAGCTAGCGGTAAGAAAGCAATGGCTAAGTTAATGATTAAGCGGTTGGCGATGGGGTCGTGTCCAATGCCTGCAAATGTACTCACAAAACGTCTACGATATTCCCATACAACCGCTAAGATGGCACCGAGTTGAATTGCAATATCAAATACGTTGCGTTTTTCATGGTTCATGAAGTTGAGCAAGTCGCCAGCCAGAATTAAATGACCAGTGCTGGAGATAGGCAAGAACTCTGTAGCGCCCTCAACAACGCCAAGCAAAGCGGCTTTAAGTAATAACAATATATCCATATGCTGATTTTAATTAAGAAAGAGGTTTTGAGGCGGACTGCAAACTAGTAAGTCTGTATTAAGGTACTTTATTAGGTTGCATATTAATGTTAACAGCAATAGCGCAAAGTGTTGGAATGATTAATAGAAAAGGGGGTAAGCACCTTTTCTATTAACACTTGCTCTTAATAATGGCGTTGGCTATTTAAGCATACCCATCACGGCTGCAAGCAGATTACCAGAATTGCTATCTACTTTGCCGTTAGGGGTCATTTTGTTGATTGCTTGAGGTAAGTATTCGGCAATTTTTGCACTAACATCAGTGGGCGACATGGTGAGCTTTTCAGCCATGCTAGCAATATTGTCACGGCCCAGCACTTGGATGATTTGTTCGGCAGAGATTGGCAAGTTATTGCCTTGGCTTACCCAAGAAGCAGCTTGCTCAGTAAAACCAGCATCATTAAACTTCGCTAGCACACCTTCTAAGCCACCATTCTGTTTAAATAAATCCATGGCAATCTGCAACATAGCGCCTTTATCACCACCCATGTTGCCTAACACTGCACCAGCTAAACTATCAAATAATCCCAAGTTAAACTCCTTGCTGTTATTAATTTTATATTAAGTGATTGACTAAGTCTGATAAAAATATAAGTTTGATCAATCGGTTAGAAACGCTCATCGTTGCGTAAATAGCGCCATTCGCCAACAGGTAGTTTACCTAAGGTGACACTGCCAATACGAATACGCTTTAAACCTACTACGTGTAACCCCACCATTTCACACATGCGGCGAATTTGGCGTTTTTTGCCTTCACGTAATACAAAACGTAATTGGTCCTCATTTTGCCAGCTTACTTTAGCTGGTTTTAATTTAACGCCATCTAAACTTAAGCCATAATTTAAGCGTTTTAAGTCAGCGTCACTTAGTTCACCAGTCACACGCACTAGGTATTCTTTTTCAACGGTAGAGTCTTCACCAATTAAATGGCGCGCGATACGGCCATCTTGAGTGAGTACTAACATTCCTGTTGAGTCAATATCTAGGCGGCCAGCTGGCGCTAAGCCATGTAGCATGCCGCGATGGAATTGCTTTGGATGATGTTGATGCAGTTCTGGATCATCTTCCCACTGGTTATCTGGGTGAACTAGAACGATGGCTGGTTGGTAACCGTCTTCCGCTTGGCCGCTGACATAGCCCACTGGCTTATGCAAAATAATGGTGACATTTTCAGCTTGATATTCTTGGGCATAGCTGCTGATAATAATTTCAGCATCTGGTGAAATGCGTGAGCCTAAGGTATCGACGATTTCATCGTTGACCTTGACCCAGCCGTTCACAATCCACTCATCCGCTTCACGACGTGAGCATAGGCCACGTTCTGCCATCACTTTGGATAAACGAGGTAAATCAGGCTGGCTGGCATTTGCTTTGGCTGCAAACGCTTCTTTATTGGTGCGGGTTTTATCAAACTCGCTTGCTACAAAACCATCACGCACCTTGCCGCCACGACGTGGTGGGTTGCGGTAAGCACCTTCGCGGTCTGCTCTATCGCGGGTAGTTTGCATGCTGTCTAATTTGTGTGCATCTGGTCTACGCGCATCTGGGTTAATTGGGCGCGGTGAGGGCGCGCGGCTATCTGGTGTTTGCTCTCTTGGCGCAGACGTGTGTAACGCGCCATCATGACGGTGGTTACGTTGACGTGGCGCATCCTGACGCGGTGGTCTTGCTTGATCTCTAGCTTCAGTTCTGGCACGCACAGGCGCGCTCACTTCTGGTTCGCTAGGGCGTTGTGGTTTCACTGGCGCAGTTGTTCGATCACGTGTAGGCGTGTTAGCGCGGCGTACAGGGGCTTTACTTGCCGTATTGCTTGGGGCATCACCAGATTTTTTTGAGAGTTTTAAAGTAGTCAAAAGTTTTTTCCTTGAATGTTGCTATTTTACGCCTTTTTATTTGCAAGGCGTGAATACAATTGATTGAATTTAAAACAAAACAGCCAGCGATTAGCTGGCTGTTTTGTTGATATCAAATCAAGAATAAACGCTTGAGAAGATCAATTTAATTAAACCTTCTGATAAACCTCTGAGCCTTTTTTCACAAACTCAATCGCTTTCTCTTGCATGCCTTTGGTCAGGGCTTCTTGCTCAGAAACACCTTGCTCAGCTGCGTAATCACGTACGTCTTGTGAGATTTTCATTGAGCAGAAGTGTGGGCCACACATTGAGCAGAAGTGTGCTTGTTTTGCGCCTTCTTGTGGCAATGTTTCGTCGTGGAATTCTTTTGCTTTCTCTGGGTCTAGGCCTAGATTGAACTGGTCTTCCCAACGGAATTCGAAACGTGCTTTTGATAGAGCATTGTCACGGATTTGTGCGCCTGGGTGGCCTTTTGCCAAGTCTGCCGCGTGTGCTGCGATTTTGTAGGTGATGATACCAACACGTACGTCTTCTTTATCTGGCAAGCCTAAGTGTTCTTTAGGCGTTACGTAACAAAGCATTGCACAGCCATACCAGCCGATCATGGCAGCACCGATACCTGAGGTGATGTGGTCATAACCTGGTGCGATATCTGTGGTTAATGGGCCTAATGTATAGAATGGAGCTTCACCGCAATGTTCTAATTGCAGTTCCATGTTTTCTTTAATCAGGTGCATTGGTACGTGGCCTGGGCCTTCGATCATACATTGTACGTCGTGCTTCCAAGCGATTTGGGTCAACTCACCCAATGTTTTCAATTCAGCAAATTGTGCTTCATCGTTGGCATCGTAGATTGAGCCTGGACGTAAGCCATCACCTAGGCTGAATGAAACGTCGTACTGTTTCATGATTTCGCAGATGTCTTCAAAGTGTTCGTACAAGAAAGACTCTTTATGATGCGCTAAACACCATTTCGCCATGATGGAACCGCCGCGTGACACGATACCGGTCATACGTTTTGCTGTCATAGGAATATAAGCCAAGCGTACACCCGCATGGATAGTGAAGTAATCCACACCTTGCTCTGCTTGCTCGATCAATGTATCGCGGAAGATTTCCCAAGTTAAGTCTTCAGCTTTGCCGTTTACTTTTTCTAACGCTTGGTAGATTGGCACAGTACCGATAGGCACTGGTGAGTTACGGATAATCCACTCACGTGTTTCATGGATGTTTTTACCTGTTGATAAATCCATGACGGTATCGCCGCCCCAACGTGTACTCCACACCATTTTTTCTACTTCTTCAGAGATAGAAGAACCTAATGCTGAGTTACCGATGTTAGCGTTGATTTTTACCAAGAAGTTACGGCCGATAATCATCGGCTCGATTTCTGGGTGGTTGATGTTCAGTGGGATGATGGCGCGGCCGCGAGCCACTTCATCACGCACGAACTCTGGTGTAATCATTTTAGGGATATTTGCACCGAAATCTTGGCCCGGGTGTTGTGTTTGCAACAACTCGCTCATGTTTTCGCGGCGTTGATTTTCACGAATAGCAATGAACTCCATCTCTGGGGTGATAATGCCTTTACGTGCATAGTGCATTTGCGATACGTTTGCGCCTGCTTTTGCGCGCAATGGTTTGCGGTGCAGGTTAAAACGCATTTCTGAAAGCTCTGGGTCAACTAAACGTTGGTGACCAAACTCTGAAGTAGGGCCGTCTAATTGCTCTACATCGCCACGTTCCATAATCCAGCCGGTACGTAATGCAGGCAAGCCATTACGGATATCGATGCTAATGGTTGGGTCTGTGTATGGGCCTGAGGTGTCATACACAACAACAGGTGGGTTTTTTTCTGCGCCAAAAGCAGAAGGCGTGTCGCTTAATGAAATTTCACGAAACGGTACGCGGATGTCTGGGCGTGAGCCTTCAACATACACTTTGCGTGATTTTGCAAAGGGTGTGGTCGCGCTTTCGTCAACAGAGGCGGTTTCGTTAAGAAACTTGGTAAGATTTTTATCGGTGGCGTTCAAGTGTGGCTCCTAGCAAAAATGTAAGGAGCAGAAAAACTGCGTGCCCTTACTAGTATATTTGTAGGAAAGCGAATAAATGCTTTCCTACGGCGGCATGACCCGCATCAGGTTCGAAGGGTATATCTCACTGTATTTTGGTAAAATACAGACCCCTAGCAATTAGCGAAATATACGCTAAATCTGCTATAAAACCAAGTGTTTAAGTCAAGTTATTAATGGCAGTAAACGGTTTGTTAAAGTAAAGCTTGTCATCGCCGTTATTGATAGGAGATACTAACAGTAATAAAGTCAGCTTATAGCAATAGGTTCATTCGTTGACAGTCTTAGGTGTTGGCGCCTTTGGGTGAGCTATTTTTTGATGCAAATTGAGTTTAAAACGCAGTGTTTGGATATATTTTTTGTTACACTGGTCATACATTGAGTCGCATTTACTCAAACTTAACAATGGTATTGGTGGAATTATGGCATTAGCTATTTATATTGGTTATTACCTCGTTGCAATTACAACGCTCTTTTTTCACTTCACTGGACATTTAGAGCGCTGGGGCATGGAGTGGGTGATTCTTGTTTTGGCCGCTACCGTATTTCCTGTTGTACTTTATGTCTAATGAGTACTTTACGCCTAGCTAGTGATTGACGTTTAGTTGTGCTTTAAGATTACTCTGTTAGAACTACTGTAAAGAATAGCGTTTTTAATTGTGTAGCGACACGATATTCTTTACCTGATTCTTTATAATTACTTTGTTATTTTTTGGCAACAAACTCTTTTGCCACTCTTGCTTGTTTTTTAAGACCTAAATTCACAACCCTAGGCATAAAACCATTGAGCCAAGCAAAGAATGATTCAGGCTGACCAATAAAAACTTCCTGTTGTTGATGTTCTATCGCTTTGACAATAATGGCCGCCACTTTCTCAGGTTCATCAACATTTCCCCCAGTTTTAGCCAGCATGGCGAGTGTCGCCGCATCATTCATTGAGGTATTGACGCCACGTGGCGCAATATAGGTGACCCCGATATTGGTATCCACTAGCTCACGACGTAATGCTTGAGAAAAACCATGAATAGCGAACTTGGTCGCGCAGTAAGTTGCATAGTGAGGGAAGCCTAAAGAGCCTAAAATCGAACCTATCATCACAAACTGACCTTGGTTATTAGCTTTAAACTGAGGTAACAGTGCATTTGCGAGTTGGATAGGGGCTGTAACGTTGGTCTCTATCATTTGTGTAATACGTTCAGGGCTTTGATCTTCAAACTGGATAAAATCAAGAATCCCCGCGTTGTTGATTAAGATATCAATATTGCCAAATTGCAGTGTTGCCTGCTGAGCAAGTTGATGTGGAGCCCCAGCAGTTGCAAAGTCTGCAACTAGCGTCGCTGCGTTACCGCCTTTGTTGTGAATTTGCTGCGCTAAGGTTTCAAGTTTATTGGAATCGCGACCAACCAATATCAGCTTTGCACCTTTGCGTGCAAGTTGCAAAGCTAGTTGTTTACCAATACCGCCAGTAGCGCCTGTGAGCAGAATGCATTTGTTTTTTAGTTGCATAGGGTGCCTATTCAATTTTGCATGTATTCAGCTTGTATTGTACGGAATATATCGCCATATAATCTATAAAATATTTTAGCGCTGTGAATGAGCGCCGCTTGATCCTCTGGGCTGGTGATTTGATTGACTAGGCTTTCGTAAAATGACACATGGCTAATATCTAAAGAGCCGTGGGAAAGTAGGTAGCTAAATGCTTTTTTTGGTAAGTTGAGTGAATGCATCAGGGTTTCACCCGCTTGTGTGGCAACCGCTGTGCTTGTGCCTTCCAATACCAGTACCATGCCGAAAAACCCAACTGGATTGACGCGGTTGATCATGTCATAGGCATAGGCGACCATGACTTCGGTAGCAAGGCTGGCGCTGGTTGCAGCAGTTGAGCTATGACGAACGGCCTCTTTGTCTCCGCCACATGTTTCAATATCATTCAGCACCCATTCTTGGTGGCCCATTTCTTCTTCAATGTATTCACCAATGGCGGTACGTAGCCATTCATAGTGGGCAGGTAAGCGCCCACCACATGTCATCAGTAGCGGTGTCGTGTGTTTTACGTGATGATAAGCTTGCGTTAAAAATGCGACATAAGTGGCATGAGAGATTTCGCCTGCCGCACCTTTAGTGATGAGCGGTAAGCTTAGAAGTTCTGCACGTTCTTTTTCAGTGGCGTGTAGTAATTTTTGATAAACAGTCATGCGTATTGCCTTTCATAAAGTGCGTTAATTTTTTGTTCATAATGTTGCAAAATCATGTCTCTACGGTTTCTGCCATTAGAGGTAAGTTGTTGGTTGCCTAGCGTAAATGGTGCATCTGCGCTTATCCATTGCGTGACTCTGGCGTAATCTGGTAGACCTTGATTGATGTGTTGAATCGCGTTTTCAATCTCTGTCGTTGAGCTGCCTTTTCTGGCGACGATAATGGCAGTGTTCCATGGTTTAGCTTCACCAAATAACGCGGCTTGCGCAATGTAAGGAGAGATTGTCAGTTCACGTTCCACCCATTCTGGCGAAACATTACGCCCAAATGAAGTGATAAAAATGTTCTTTTTACGGCCTGTAATGTTGAGGTGGCCGTCTTCGTCAATGTGTCCAATATCACCTGTATGGATACTGTTAGATTGCAAGGCAGTTTGCCCGACGTAACCCAGATAAGCGTTGCCTGAGACAATCACCTCATGGTCGTTAGTAAATTCGACTTTTAGATGAGGTAAAACTTTACCTACACTGCCAATTTTATTAAAAGCAGGTGTGTTTAATGCAACTACAGAGGCGCACTCTGAAAGGCCGTAGCCTTCATATACTGGTATTGATAACGCTTGCGCGCGCTTGATTAAGTGAGGCGATACTGATGCGCCACCTACTGCTAAAAAGCGTAACGAACTTGGTAACGCTGCATCAGATTCAACTTTGCCTAACTCAAGCTGGCATAACTCAATTTTGCATACTAGTGCATTGAGTAGCTCTGGTGTGAAAATGGCAGTTGTTGCTTGCGACTCTTTAAGCGCTGTTAATAGTTGTTGAATATTGAGGCCAGAGGCTCCACTTAAGCCAATTTCGCTACTAGGCAATAGCACGCAAGTGGCACCTGTGAGTAATGGTGCATAAATGCCAGCGATGTTTTCGAGTAAAGTCGCTAGCGGTAATACATTTAAATGAATGTCGTCAGGGCTGACTTTCGTTGCGTCAGCGATAGACGTTGCAACATTCATCATGTTGTCTGGGCTCAGGCACACGCCTTTAGGGTTGCCTGTTGTGCCTGAGGTGTAGGTGATCTTCGCAGTATTGAAGGGTAAAGTGACTTTTGCTGATGGTTGCAATTCAAACTGAGTGAGAGTTTTACCAGCGATCACCCATTGCGTTTTGCGCACTATTTTATTCGTGAATAGAGGTTCGAATAGCGCTGGCTGATCGGTCACTACAATATTTGCACCAGCGTCTTGTATGGCGTGTAGCCATTGAGCGCTTGAAAAAAAGAACGGTAACGGAATAAGCGGAAGATTAGTTTCTAATGCCGCTAAATCTAACACCACCCAGGCCGGATGGTTTTCTACAGCTAGGGCAATGGTTGGTTGTGTAATTGTTGATTTTTCTTGGCTAAAGTCACGCCAAGCTTGGCTTTGCATTTGAACCGCAGCTTGCAGTTCAGCATAATTGAGGCTGCAATCTAGGCCGCGCAGAGCAACTTTATCTGCATGGATAATGGCATGTTTGGCAATTGCCTGATTAATTTTGTGTAACTGCGTCATGGTTATCGTTCCGTCACGCCTTTCACCGCAATCACTTGCGGTGAATTGTCGTAGTAACTTCCCCATGTGGCTTGCTCTGCAGTATTTAAGCGTGATTTATCGGCGCCTTGTAAAGCATAAACATCACGTCCACCTTTCACTAATCCATTTTGTAAGCTGTGGTGAGCCGTAGCAACACACCATTCAATATTAATGTCTAAGCTGTGTTGAATGATATTGGCGATTAAAACGCCAGCGTTACGAGGATTAGACACCGCTAAATTACCAATTTCGGTAATTTGATGGCGGGTAATGACACGATTAAAGCGATTTGACATCACCGTTTCAATCGGCGCATCTAAATAGCGCTCTAAAAATAATGGTTCTGTATGTGCTTTGCGCATACCAAATGCCGCAACTAACTCATCGTTTTCATCACGAAGGCTAATCAGTTGCGGCATGAACTGCTGCACATCAGCTCCATACGTATGAGCAAATACGTCATGGATAAATTGTTCAATTTCTTGACGGTCAGGCGCACCGATTTCTGCGCAGGCTATTTTGATATTGCTTGCGCGATGCCTTTTGGCTGCTGCAAATGGGCGCGTTTGATAGGCAGCTTCTGCATTAAAAAATAGTGGGCTTGCATTAAAACTTAGGCTAAGCATTTTATGTCACCTTAATTAAATATGCCTAGAGTTACGCAAAGAGTGTGCCTAACTTTTGTTCAGTGATGCATATTAAGCAACGTTACTATGCGGAGTTTGAATTTATATATATAAATCAATAGATTGTGATTGTTATGTAAAGTTGTGAGCTGGCTGTGTCGAGCCTGTGATGGCGAATGATTTGTGAATAATTCGAAACAAGTTATGCAAGAAATGTAGGTAACTTTAGTTTTGCTAAGCCAATTCCATACAAATATTGCATTAGCTGTATTTGTGCCATTTTAAAAACTTCTATCAGAACAGTAGTTTATTGTGATGGCATGGAGATTGCCTAATCAGACCTTCACTTACCAAAAGCAGGCCCGCGTGCCTAATCAAACTCTATATGCTTAAATTATTTCGTCACAAACCCTACAGCGTTTCGTTTTCTTTGCTTGTTGTTAGCATCGCATTAAGCATTTGGCTGTTATTGCGTGTTGTGTTGAGTGTTCAAGTCGGGCTCTCGCAACTTTCAATAAAAGAATTGATAGGGATTTTCGTTAACGGATTTTGGTTTGATATCTCAGCGCTTGCATATCTGGTGGTGCCTTGGCTATTCATTTCATTATTGATGCCAAATATTTTGCGCTCTAAAAGATGGGTGAACCATATACGTTGGGGAGTGGCATGCATTCTTACTTTTTGTTTGTTATTTGGCGCAGTATCCGAGTATATTTTTTGGCAAGAATTCACAACAAGATTCAACTTTATTGCGGTAGATTACTTAATTTACACCAATGAGGTGATTGGCAATATCCGTGAGTCTTACCCTGTGCCACTCATATTAGTGGGCATTGCGCTCATTGCTTTTTTGATTGTATATACCTTGAGTAAGGTGATACGTTTTGAAACGCAACAACGCTCAGCTAAGCGTAAATTAGGGTTGGCGCTGATGACGATTGCCTTACCTTTATTAAGCTTTCAATTCACGAACGTCGATCAGATGGCTTTTTCGAAAAACGCTTACGCTAATGAGTTATCTGGAAACGGTGTTTTTAGTTTCTCAGCTGCGGCTAGGCGTAACGAGCTGGATTACGATCAATTTTATCAAACCATTCCACAACCTCAGGCGTTATCAGTATTAAAGTCTGTTGGGGTCAATAGAAAAACCACAAGCGCAATCATTGCCGCAGAAAATAGTCGCTTATTAAAAAGCGAACAGCCTTCAGGTGCTGACTTAGGTGCTAACTTGGCACCTTTTAAGCGGCGGCCTAAAAACGTCGTATTGATTTCTGTAGAAAGCTTGTCTGCTGAATATTTAGGCACTTATGGCAATCAGGAAAATTTAACCCCTTATTTAAATCAACTGGCTGGTGAGAGCTTAGTGTTTGATAAGGTTTTTGCAACAGGGACCAGAACGGTACGTGGTTTAGATGCACTGTCGATTGCAATACCGCCCATTCCAGGGCAAGCAATCGTGCATCGTCCAAACACAGATCACCTTGCTACGATTGGAGAGTTACTTGAGGTAAAAGGTTATTCAACATTCTTTATCTATGGCGGATATGGAGTGTTTGATAGTATGAACAAGTACTTTAAAGGTAATGATTATCAGGTGATTGATCGTACCGATTTTGATAAAGCGACGATTCAAAGTGAAAACGTATGGGGTGTTGACGATGAAAGTTTATTTAATAACTCGTTACATATCCTTGATCAGAATGTGAAATCGCAAAAGCCTTTTTTTGCACACATTATGACCACTAGCAATCATCGCCCGTACACCTACCCAGAAAATAAAATAGATTTACCTCAGGGTACTCGCCGCGGTGCGGTGAAATATACAGACTATGCGATTGGCCAATTTATGGAGAAAGCTAAAACCACGCCTTGGTTTAAAGATACTTTATTTGTAATAGTGGCTGATCATTGTGCGTCGGTAGCAGGCAAAACCAAATTACCGATTGCTAAGTACCATATCCCTTTGTTTTTCTATGCACCAGATTTATTACCAGCAGGACATTACACAAGGATGGCTAGCCAAATTGATATTGTGCCTACTTTGCTTGATCTGCTGGGGACTTCTGACGCGCAGCATTTTTATGGGCAGTCAATGTTTGAGGCAGCGCGCAAGCAACTCCCAGAGCGAACATTTGTGAGTAATTATCAGGCATTGGGATACTACAAAGAGAATACGCTAATCGTACTCTCGCCCAAGCAAGAGGTGGAAGCCTATCGTATTGATCCGGTTAGCTTAGAGGCTGTCGCCGCGCCTATTGACCATCGCTTGATGAATGAAGCGATAGCTTACTACCAAACGGCTGCGCGTGCATATAAGCATGGGGAGCTGAAAGAGTTTATTGATTAAGCGCTAATTGCAGCTAATAGAAGAAGCGTTTGTGCTTATTTCACCGTTGGGGAGCAACCATAACACTGGTCTAACACGATTATCTAGTTTGCATGCATCTGCATAAGCAATACTACCAGCGGTTTCTTGTACATAACGAATCGCAGCTTCATCTGAATACAACACATGCGGAGGTGACACCCCATGGAAATATAAGCCATTCCAGTAATCATTTTGTGCACTTGGCGCACTGCCTAATATGCTGCTTGAAAATTGCAGTCTAAGCGGGTTATCTGAGGGCAAATTAATTGGGTGGATGCGCTGACCGTTCGCCCAGTAGGTTTTCTTACGCCAGTAGATGAGTTTCAGTTCGCCTAGAGAAATACTTTTGCTCGGATTGTCGTTGGCAACGATCACAGCAATGACGGACTTGTCCGCCGCCATGCCAGCTGATTGCAAGCACAGGCCTATTATCAATAGCAATAATGTGATAAATCCGCGCATTAGAACAATACCGCAAATGAAGCTAAGAAGCCGCGAGGTGATTCAGGTTGGTCGTCACTGCCGCCGGTTAATTCCAATTTCAACAATTGTGTTGGTTTCATGCGCCAGGTCGTGCCAATCAGCCAGCGCTGTTGATGGCCCTCATCTGGGCGATGAAAGGTTTCAAGACGGATAATACCAAACCAATTTTGGCCAACCGGTAGAGGCACGGCGGTTTGCAAGTAGGCACCATAACCGCTGGTATTGTTGTGAGCGTCCCAGCGTTGAAACGCCTCTCCTAAAAACTCAATGCCTCGATGATTGGTAATAAAGTCCAAGCCCAGCATATGGTAACGAGTATTGAATACATTTCTCTCATCAAAAGACATGATATTCACGCCAATATTGGCCTGTTGGCCAAACGCGATGCGCGCACCTTTGGTGTTTCTGAATTTTAGATCGTCATCATCTTCATCGATGTCTTTAAGCGTTTCAACAAAAATGGAGTATTCAATCGCGCTATGATCAAGGGGTATTGCGCCAAAGGCCATCATGCCATTAGCTGCAGTAGGAAATAATCTGCTGGTTGCGACAGGGCGCGAGCTTGTCCATACCAGTGGTGAAGCGTGGAGCTGGTTCCAGCGGCCAGTGGGGGTCAAAAAGCGACCACCACGCAGGTTGATTTTGTCTGATAAGTTGTAATCTAGATAAAATCGCTCTAAATCAATATAGCTTTGTTTGGTGTTAAATTTGTTATCGTCATCCCAAGAGATTGGGTTTTCTAATTCTAATTCACTAAAAAACTTAAAGCGGCTTTCGCCCTCCCAAGTCAAAATCATGCTGATTTCATTAATAGCAGCGGTAGTTTCCGATTCGCGAGGAATCGTAATGCCAGCACTGGTGTAGCCACCTAATCTGAAGCCATCCATAAAGCCTTTTTCTGGGCGTGGGGCATCCTCTGCATAGGCAGTCTTGCACAGCAGCAGTAGCAGGGCTACACTGCCGATACAGAATTTATTGATTAGATGCATGAACGCTCCAAGCTTTAATATCTGCGATAGCTTTTTTGAAATGAAGTGCATAGGTTGAAATTAACTGCATAGGCGGATTATATTCGATAACGGCCGGAAAACCTTGTGGCATATCAAACAACTAACAGCAACAATCATCAATAATACGGACTCATAAGCAGACCAAATATTTTGAATCAATCATTTATAAAATCAATGTCCGTTAAAAAGCTGTTATTGCTTGGCTTTTTGCTTTCAGCGTTGTTGCCAATGCTAATGGTGACATTGCTCACGTTTTTTGAAGCGCGTACGGTATTGAGAGAAGAAATCGTACGCGACATGCAGACCCGTGCTAACGCAGCATCACATCAGGTGGATGACATGATGTTTGAGCGCCTGCAAAATATCGTTTCATGGAGTCGTTTGGAAGTGATGGACGAGGTCGTGATTGGCGATTTTGATAAGCGCTTATCAAAATTTCTCAATGAGCTAAAAGTAAGCTATCGCGGTGTCTATCAGTCTATCTATGTTGTCAATAATCAAAATGTTGTGATTGCGTCTAGTGAACCAGCCGATATTGGAAAACCTGCCAACAGCGGGCGGCAATGGTTAAAGATTTCGTTTGCAAACCGTACGGTACGTTTGTATCAGCTTGCTGAGCAGAAGCTACCTATCGCTAGTGATATTTTGGATGTCAATCAGCAAAAAGTAGGGTCGTTGTGGGTAATTTTTGATTGGCATGCAATTACTAAAATTTTAGACAGCACGGAGAATCAGGGCAGTGCTGCGGCGTTAGTGAATGTGGATGACGAAGCACCGCAAACGCGCATGCTGGCAGAAACAAAACACTGGAAAAAGATAGTGGCGGCACATGATATCTCGGTGGACTCTGTGATTCAGCCTTCCGCAGAGCCGCCAATTTTTAATTGGGTCGTTTCAATTGCGCAATATCGATCAGTTGTCATGGCGCCAGTGCATCGTATGGGCTATATGTTCATATTGCTGTTGATTGTCACAGGTGTACTTGCCGCCGCGTTTGCCGCGCCTTTGTCAGGCCGCATCACTAAGCCCTTAGCAAGGCTGACTGATTACGCTAATCGATTTATGCGCTCGTCACAAAGCGCTCCGCCAGTCGTTGATGGCCCTATCGAGGTGCGTGCTTTGTCCAGTGCGTTTGGCAAAATGATGGATGACTTAACGTTATCTAAGGAAAATCTGACGCGCGCAGCTAAGCTAGCGGTCGCTGGCGAAATGGCGGCTGCCATGAGCCACGAGATTAGAACGCCTTTGGGTATTTTGCGCTCATCCGCACAAGTATTAGCGCGTGAAAAAGGTTTGAGTGTAGAAGGTCAGGAAGTGGTGGCTTTTATTAACATGGAAACCGAGCGTTTAAATAAGCTAGTTTCTACGTTGGTAGATTCTGCGCGTCCACGCCAACCAGAATTTGCGCTACATGATATTGTGCCTTTGGTTGAGCATTCCGTGGCAATGCTACGCATGCAGGCCAATAAAAAGGATGTTAACCTAGCAATGGTGGTGAAAAGCCATGGGGAGGCTGCCGTTGCAGAGCAAATACTAGTTGAGTGTGATGCCGAGCAAATTACACAAGTATTGCTCAATTTGTTGCTCAATGCGATTCAGGTGTTACCAACAGGCGGAAAGGTTGCGGTATCTATCATTGATGCACAAGATTATGTAGTGGTTAGCGTGGCGGATGATGGCGCTGGCGTAACAGACGCGCAAAAAGAGCAAATATTTGACCCTTTCTTTACACAGCGCCCAGGGGGTATTGGCCTAGGTTTAGCAGTGTCTAAGCAGATAGTGACTGCTCACTTTGGGTCGCTTACTGTAGAGAAGAGCACGCTTGCCAATACTGGTGCAGATTTTAGAGTGCAACTACCAAAACGGCAGCTACTTAATGATGCCTAATCATAAAAAGCGAGATTATGTCAGACAGTATTAAATATATATTAGCGGTGGATGATGAGCCTAGCATGCTTCGTCTACTAGAGATTAGCCTGCGTCAGGCAGGCTATCAACCATTAACAGCGAGAGATGGCCGCGAAGCATTGGAAGTCATTCAGGCGCAAAAAGTTGACTGCGTGGTGACTGATTTGCACATGCCGCGCATGGATGGCTTGCAATTACTGAAGGAAATTCGTAAAACAGATACCGAGCTACCTGTCATTATTGTCACAGCACAGGGTGAGATTAAATCAGCGATCGAAGCAATGAAAAGCGGCGCATCAGATTACATATTGCGTCCTTTTGATTTGGAGGAGCTAGAACTCGCCATCAAACGTGCTTTGTCTTTCTCTCGGCTGGTCGTGGAAAACAAGTTCTTGCGTGAAGAAAAGTTGGTGAATACTGGCTTAATCGGCAACAGCCCAGTGATGCAGCAATTAACGGCATCTATTCGACAAGTCGCACCAGAAAAGGCGACTGTATTGCTTGCGGGCGAAACGGGTACCGGTAAAGAAGTCGTTGCACGTGCAATTCATGCGGCTTCACCACGTAATAATGCATTATTTGTTGCCGTTAACTGTGCTGCGATTCCGCATGAGATGCTGGAGTCCGAGTTATTCGGACATGAAAAAGGCGCGTTTACTGGCGCGGTTAAAGAGCGTATTGGTAAGTTTGAGTTAGCCGATGGCGGTACTTTGTTTTTGGATGAAGTGACTGAAATGCCTATGCAACTACAGGCCAAGTTGTTGCGAGCTTTGCAAGAAAATGTAATTGAGCGTTTGGGTGGCAACCGCCCAATTTCTGTGGATATTCGCGTGGTTGCGGCGACCAACCGTAACCCGCTCGCGGCGATTAAAGATGGTAAGTTGCGTGAGGATTTATATTACCGATTAAATGTGTTCCGTATTGATTTACCTGCACTTAGAGTGCGTAAATCTGATATTGAAGCACTGGCAGAATATTTTTTAGCGAAACGTCGTGTGGCAATATCCGATCAAGCAATTCAGCTATTGATGCAGTATGACTGGCCCGGCAATGTGCGGGAATTGGAAAATGTATTAGAGCGCGCTGCGATTATTAGCGGTAATCAAATGATTCAGCCGGAGCATCTGCCTGCAGAAATGTTAAATCACTCGGTTGCGTTAAGCGCAACTAATTTGGACACTGATGGACTAACACCCACAAAGCATGCTCACGATGCACCAGTGGCAAATGTACTGTCTTTACCTAGCTCGGTTGAGGCGCTGGAACGGCAGTTGATTGTGAAAGCATTGGCGTTTACGCATGGCAATAAAAGCAAAGCAGCCAAGGTGTTAGAAATTAGTGAGCGCTCCTTATGGTATAAGTTGAGCCAATATGGCATTAGCTAGGGCGTGGTGATTAGTATTCAAGATGCCCTCATCATTGCCTAATCCGCCTTGTTGTGAGCTTTTTACTTGGCTTATCAACCTATGGATTAGCGTAAAAGTACCTTAGCCAATAAGCACTTGCGCTATAATTAGTATTAAATAAAACACCGTCAATAAAACACGATAGAGTAATCAACATGACACAAACAGCAAAAACAGTAGAACAGCATGCACCTGATCAATTTAATGCCAAATTTAACGTAGGTGAGGCCAGATTTAACATGATTGAACAGCAAATTCGCACTTGGGAGGTGTTAGACCCTGTCGTGTTAGCTGTGTTAGATGCAGTGCCACGCGAGAATTTTGTGGCTGAATCTCAGGCAGGCTTAGCTTTTGCCGATGTTGAATTGCCAATTGGTGAAGGTCAAACCATGCTCTCTCCAAAGCTTGAAGGACGTATTCTGCAAGCTTTGCATATCAAAAAAACAGACAAAGTATTGCTGGTAGGAACTGGTAGCGGTTATTTGGCGGCATTGCTCGCTACCCTAGCGCAGCATGTACATGCGGTTGAAATTTTCCCAGAGCTATCTAACACCGCACAATATCGCTTACAAGCGCAAGGTATCCACAACGTGACACTTTATGTAGGTGATGCGGTGAATGGCTTTGATGTTGCCGCTCCTTACGATGTGATTGTATTTGCTGGTTCATTGCCGTTACGTCCTGTAGCAGCTGAAAAAATGTTAAACGTAGGTGGTCGTTTATTTGCAGTAATTGGCGACACCCCGATGATGGAAGCCACAGTGACAGAGCGCGTGAGTGAAGGCTCATATCGTCATGAAACGATATTTGAAACTTGTTTACCGGTGTTAGAAAACGCACCACAGGCCACTAAGTTTGCTTTTTAGTACGGTGTTGATTCAGCGCTAATATGCTCAAAATTCCTCAAATCTTCATCAAACTGACGTTGTTATTGTCAGCATTTGTCTCTTATGCACATGCTGACGAAAAAGCGTATTCATTGATTGAGATTTATCAGCAGGCTTTGGAAAACGACCCTACATTAGCGTCAGCATTAAGCGCCAATCAGGCCGCGCAAGAGGCAATAGAGCAGGCCAAGGCATTATATCGTCCTACGGTTACTTTAAATGCAGGCGCCAATGCTACCCAAACGGATATTCGGTTTTTAACTGGGTTTAATCCGTTTAGGGCTGAAGGCCGCTCAAATTTTGAGGGCTACAACTACGGTGTGCAGGCGCGTCAGCCGATTTACCGTAAAGATAGTCTAGTCCAAATCGACCAAAGCAAAGTGCAAGTTAGCCAGGCCGATAAACAGCTGAATTTGAGTAAGCAAGACTTGATACTACGTGTGACGCAAGCGTATTTTGATGTGTTATTGGCACAAGACAAAATCGAGTTAATTGTTGCGCAGAAAGCCGCTATTTTAAGTCAGTTAGAGCAGGCTAAAGCTAATTTTGAGGTTGGTACGGCCACGATTACAGACGTTAATGAAGCGCAGGCACGTTTTGATTTAGTGTTTGCACAGGAAATAGCCGCTGTTAACGAGCACCAAATTGCCAAGCATGCCGTGCAGGCGATTACAGGCAAAGCACCGCAGAAGCTTGCTACTGTAAAGGCAGACATGGCCACCACAAGCCTAGCGCAAGGCTTAGATAAATGGCTAGAAGTCGCCACACAGAATAACCTGAATATTCAGATTCAGCAGGATGCACTGGCTATTTCTTCCCAAGAAGTAGAGCGTTTAAGAGCAGGGCATTTGCCTACATTAGATGCGGTAGCGAGCTATACCAATAACTATGCCAACGGCAGCGCCAATGGGCTTGGTAGTGAGCTAAAGACCTCCACCATTGGTTTGCAGTTAGAGATTCCCTTGTATCAAGGTGGAGCTGTCAGTTCACGTGTGCGCCAAGCGGTGCTTAATCAGCAAAAAGCGCAAGATGATATACAGATCGCACGTCGCAGTGCAGAGTTAGAAACGCAACGTGCTTATCTCAACTTAAGCTCCAGCATTGCGCAGGTAAAAGCTTATGAGCAAGCATTGATTTCTAGCCAAAGCCAAGTAGATTCTACTAAATTGGGTTATGAGGTTGGTGTGCGTACCAGTGTCGATGTACTGAATGCACAGCAACAGTTATTTAGTGCTAAACGTGATTTGTTACAGTCGCGCTATAGTTACTTAGTGAACATCATTCGCCTTAAAGCGATCTCTGGCGTTGTAGCAGAGCCTGATTTGGCAGATATTAATCAACAACTGGTCATCGTAGGGGCGCGCTAACGTGCAATACACCACTCAAAAGGCGAGCGTTACATTAAGTCAATTGGCGATTGTGGATGTGCAAACTAAGCTCACGGTAGTAATGCCTGTGGGTGACATGCAAGTCGTGATTAAAAATTGCGGCATCTTGTTACAGGCTGCCAATCTATTAAATGTCGCTTATATTGTCACTGAGCAGTATCCACAAGGTTTGGGGCCTACTGTACCTGAACTGGCTACGTTGATTCAACAGCCACCGGTTGAAAAAATCACTTTTTCCTGTGTAGCTGAGCCTAAGTTTAATCGACATTTGACGCGTGATCATTCACAAGTAGTGCTGGCAGGTATGGAAGCGCATATCTGTATTTTACAAACAGCGCTAGATTTACTGAGCACGGGTAAACAAGTATTTGTGGTAGAAGACGCCATCATTTCACGCAACCCAGCCAATAAAGCGAACGCCATCGAAAGAATGCGTAGCGCAGGATGTGTGATTACCAACACTGAGTCTTTAGTGTTTGAGTGGCTAGGTGTGGCTTCAGGCGATGCATTTAAGGCGATGAGTAAGCTGATTCGCTAATACTAGTGACGCGAGTCTTAAATTAAGCATATCTTAATACGCATATTTTGGCGTTAATATTCACCTTAAATATATGGCCTAAGCAGGCTTAAAGTTCTTTCCATCGCGCCACGGTTACGTTCACTAAATTGAAGGCTTGCTACACTCATGGCTTGCCTTTGTTCATCGTTTGCAAATAGTTGCAGTAATTTTGTGCTTAGCGCTTCTACATTTTGCACCCGATCAGCCGCCCCTGCGATCACTGCCATTTGTGCAGCTTCTTCAAAGTTAAAGGTATGTGGCCCCACTAAGACAGGTTTCCCCATGCTGCATGCTTCAATCAGGTTTTGTCCGCCCAATGGTAGCAAGCTGCCTCCGATAAACGCTACATCACAACTCGCGTAGTAGGTGAACATCTCGCCCATAGAGTCGCCCAGTAGATAATTCACATGATTGAAATCAGCGGCTTCATCATTCATGCCGCTGCGCCGTATGAATGAGTGATTAGATTTTCTTAATAGCTCAGCTACTTCATCAAAGCGCTGCGGGTGCCTAGGCACAATCATGGTGAGCAAGTTCGGGATATTCGCCTTGCTGACTGCCTCAATGATTAAGGCCTCTTCACCATCGCGTGTGCTGGCCGCTAAAAATACAGGGCGAGCAGCACCTAATTGTTGGTGCAGTTTTTCACCTAACTCATGCGCATGTTCATGCGGGGCGACATCAAATTTGATATTACCGGTAATGCTTATCTCAGTGGCACCTAATTGTTTTAGGCGCGTAGCATCGGCCTCTGTCTGTGCGCCAATCTTACTTAAGCTTTGCAAGCCTTCTCTGAGCACTTTGCCCATCTTGCGATAGCCTAAGGCGGATTTTTCTGAGAGCCTAGCGTTAGCAAGCACTAAAGGAATATTGCGTTGTTGGCAGCCAGCAATTAAGTTAAACCAAAGCTCAGTTTCCATCAGTACGCCGATACTTGGTTTAAAGTGTTGTAAAAAGCGGGCAACGGCAAATGGAACATCATAAGGTAAGTAAACTCTACTGACTTTGTCTCCAAACAATTGCTCACTAGTGGCGCGGCCAGTTGGGGTGGTATGCGTCAGTAAAATTTGATGCTGCGGATATTGGCTTAATAGCGCTTTCACTAAGGGCTCTGCCGCGCGGGTTTCACCCACAGAAACACAATGCAGCCAAATCACGGGTGCTTGAACTGGCGTATGATAAAAGCCATAACGCTCACGCCAGTGCGCTAGGTATTCAGGTTGCTTTCTCCCGCGCCAAAGCAGCTTAAGCGGAGTAAGTGGAAGCAGTATAGATAACAAGCAAGTGTAGAGATTACGCGTCATTTTGTATGTGAGTGTGATGCAGTTGCAATATAGAGTTGTTGTATTTTCGCACAGTTTATTTCATCTGGTTTTTTAAGGTGAATTGCTGCGTATTTTATTTAGCAATTGCGCTAAGCCAACGCCAGTGCGGTGTTGATTTTTCGCAAGAGAAATATGCCTGTTTTGTTAAAAATATTTATTCAAAAACAGCTTGACCTACCACTACAGAATGATTAAATTACTAAAAAAACACAATATATAGTGGTTGTCACGTAGTTCTAAAGGTGTGAAAAAGTTAGTGTGTGCTTACCATCTTTCACTGCGCTGCCGTTAAATAATACAGACTTATCTCATTGTTTTATCATTGATTTAAGTCTACCAATAAGAGGGTTAAATAATGCTAAAAGCTGTAGATACTGCTAAGAATTCAAATACAGAGGTTGAAAAAGAGATTCCAATTCAACCTGTTTCATTGGATATTTGGGATAAAAAATACCGTTTGAAATCTAAGCAGGGCGAAAATGTTGATCAAGACATGGACGCTTCTTATCTACGCGTAGCACGTGCGCTAGCAGATGTAGAAACCACAGAAGAAAAACGTGCTGAATGGCATGAAAAATTCCTATGGGCATTGCGTCGCGGCGCTATTCCTGCAGGCCGTATTACTTCTAACGCAGGTGCGTTGGAGCATAAACCAGCGACTTCTACCATTAACTGTACAGTTTCTGGCGTGATCTCAGATAGCATGGATGATATTTTAGGCAAAGTGCACGAGGCTGGATTAACCCTAAAAGCAGGTTGCGGTATTGGTTATGAGTTTTCTACCTTGCGTCCAAAAGGTGCGTTTGTAGCAGGTGCAGGTGCTTATACCAGCGGCCCATTATCTTTCATGGATATCTACGACAAAATGTGTTTTACCGTGTCTTCTGCGGGTGGCCGTCGTGGTGCGCAAATGGCAACGTTTGATATCTCACACCCAGATGTGACAGACTTCATCAAAGCAAAACGTGAAAATGGCCGTTTACGCCAATTTAACTTGTCATGCCTGATCACTAAAGAGTTCATGGAAGCAGTAAAAGCAGACGCTGAATGGAAATTAGCCTTCCCTGTGACAGAAAAAGAGGCGATTGTTGATGCTTTAAATACCAATGACGAAAGCCAAGTAGTATGGCGCGAGTGGCCAATCAAGGGTAAATACCTGACTAAAACAGATGGCGTAGATGCAGGCAAAGTCGCATGCCGCGTTTACAAAACCATTAAGGCACGCCGTTTGTGGGATGTGATTATGTCCTCCACTTACGATTTTGCTGAGCCAGGCTTTATTTTGATCGACCGCGTGAACGAAATGAACAACAACTGGTTCTGCGAAAACATCCGCGCAACTAACCCATGTGGCGAACAACCATTGCCACCTTATGGCGCATGCTTGCTAGGCTCAGTTAACCTCACACGTTTTGTGAAAAAACCATTTACCGATGAAGCCTACTTCGACTGGAAAGAGTACCGCGAAGTGGTCGCGATTTTCACCCGTATGCTAGATAACGTGGTGGAAATCAATGGCTTGCCATTACAACAACAACGTGATGAAATCATGCGAAAACGCCGTCACGGTATGGGTTACCTAGGTTTAGGTTCTAGCCTCACGATGATGAAAATGAAATACGGTGAAGAAGAGTCAATCAAGTTCACAGAAGAAGTGACGCGCGTGATGGCGGAAGAAGGCTGGAGCGTAGGTGTGCAGTTGGCTGAAGAAAAAGGCCCAGCACCGATCATGGATGAGAAATTTGAAGTCACCGCAGACATGCTGGCAAAACGCCCAGAAATGGCAGCTGACGGCATTAAAGTTGGCCAAAAAATCGCAGGTAAAGTATTGTTGGGTAAATACAGCCGCTACATGCAGCAGTTCCCTGAAGGCTTGCGTAACCAAATCGCCACTAAAGGCGTACGTTTTACGCACCATAGCTCAATCGCACCAACAGGTACTATTTCACTGTCATTGGCTAATAACGCAAGTAACGGTATCGAGCCATCATTCGCGCACCACTATGCACGTAACGTGATTCGTGAAGGTAAAAAATCAAAAGAGAAAGTCGATGTGTTCTCTTATGAGTTATTAGCTTACCGTGAGTTAATCAACCCAAATGCAATGCCATTTAGCGACAAACCAGAAGAACAATTACCAGAATACTTCCTAGACTCTTCTAGCATCATGGCTAAAGCCCACGTGGATATTCAAGCAGCATCACAAAAATGGATTGATAGCTCAATTTCAAAAACCATTAACGTGCCAACAGATTATGATTTTGAAGACTTCAAAAACATCTATCTATACGCTTACGACAAAGGTCTAAAAGGTTGCACAACGTTCAGATTTAACCCTGAAGCGTTCCAAGGTGTATTGGTGACAGAAAAAGACTTAGAAAGCACTACTTACAAATTTACTTTAGAAGACGGCACTGAGATTGAAGCCAAAGGTAATGATGAGATTGAATATGATGGTGAGATTCACTCAGCGGCTAACTTGTATGATGCACTAAAAGAAGGCTACTACGGCAAGTTTTAAGCTGCTTTGTTTGTTAATACGGCGTTGTGTTTAAATTTTTAATCCTCATGTACTACTGTACATTCCGGTAAAAAATTTAAACACGCCTTGTCTTAACTGCACACGCAACGCTTAAAACAAGAGCGGATAAATGTGAGGGCAACCCTCAAAAGGAGAACAACATGGCAATTAAAATTGATAAAAAAATCGTTAGCTACAACCTAGTGTCAGAAGAAGACAAAGCGAAAGCTGCCGAAGCTAAAGTAGCAGAAGCCACGACTAACGTTGTGCAATTAGGTGAGCCACTTGGCCGCCCAGAGAAATTGGTGGGCAACACCTACAAAATTAAAACACCAGTCACCGAGCACGCGCTTTACATCACTATTAACGATATCGTGATGAACGAAGGCACGCCACAAGAGCACCGCCGCCCGTTTGAAGTGTTCATCAACTCCAAAAACATGGAGCACTTTCAATGGATCGTTGCGTTAACACGCGTCATGTCAGCCGTGTTCCGTAAAGGTGGCGATGTCACCTTCTTGGTAGAAGAGCTTAAAAGCGTGTTTGAACCAAGCGGCGGCTACTTTAAAAAAGGCGGTAAGTTTGTCCCTAGCCTAGTGGCAGAAATCGGCGAAGTGGTCGAGCAACACCTACAAGAAATCGGCATGCTTAAAAAACCAGGGTTAGATGAACACCAACAAAAACTGGTAGAAGAGAAAAAAGCAGAATACCTAGAAAAACACGCTAAATCAGGCGAAGAAGTGAACGAAGAGGGCTTCCCAAAAGGTGCGCAGCTTTGTAAGAAGTGTAATACCAAAGCTAGCATTATTATGGATGGTTGTTTGACTTGCTTGAATTGTGGTGAGAGTAAGTGCGGTTAAGATAATTTAATCGCTTACATAATATGATGTGGATTAAGGCATAAGCTGCGATTTTGGTGGCATAAGTTGCGATTAGACAGACCATAAGTTGCGATTAATGAGGGTTATTAATCAAAGTACACGCAAATTTAAACCCATATTTCTTTCTTAATGAAACTCATATAACGCGCTGATTACGTTTTTCAATTAAGTCTAGTTAGATTTCGTCTACTTGATATGATGTTGTCACCTTTAGAACTAACATCGCGCTTAAGTTGTTGATTGTCTGGTGTCTGATATCTTTAGCGATTTACGCGCTCGTGTTGCAGCAGTGTAATAAATATTGTGTGTGATTTGGCTGTTGCAGACAGCACTAGATGCAGTTTTTACATCATAAGTTGCAGTTAACAAATTTAAGCTGATTTGCAAGTTAATTACCCTTAAAACTATTTGTTTTAGAGGTAATTTGTACTGGCTTAGACCTGATCTGAAAGTTACCGAATTTGCCGGGTGTCTGTCAGATTACATTTGGTTGTTTCTGTTTTTCTCAACTAATAAAAAAAATTTATTTATTACATATAAGCTAATCCAACTCAATTTATCCTTACTTCCCTCTCTACTGAGAACCTTCTGGCTCATTTCCTTTATCAATAGCAGTCATAATCTACTTGGATGTGTTGTACATTCAAACAATCGGCTTATTGTTCTATCTGCCACCCTTTAGCAGTTAATGCGTCTAAGGTTTGTTGGGATATACGTTTTTCATTTACCGCAAGACAAAGAAAATCACTTGGTCGGGACATCGCGACATACAAATTCCTAAGTTGACCTCGCTGCAATTTACTAACGCTAGCTGGATTTTTCTTAATACCTGCAATAAATGGCAATGCCATTTCCAAGTCAAATTTTCTACTATTGCCACCATAAGATTCCAGAACTAACGAGGCAATATGGGTTTCACCTTTCATGCTTGCCACCGTACCAATTGTGTAATTTATTTCTCGGTTCAAATGAGAAACTGTACAAAGATTTGGCAGTTGTGTTGGGTTTAACGAGAAAAAGCACTGATCAAATGTTGACAGATTTTTGAAGGATTGAAGCGAAGTTTCCGTTGGAAGATATGAATTTAAATCTGTATAAATTTTATCTATCAAAACATCGCGTGCTGGAGGAGTGGCATACAAATCTGGGCATAGTACCAAGTATCGAATTAACTGATGTATCGCTAGTGCAGTTCCAGTTTGCTCAGTTACCGCCTTTATAAGAGCATTGCCATCTCTAATTTGATCAACGATTGGAGACTCGGCTTCCCGCAAGAGTATTAATAAGGCTCGTCGAACTTGCGCTACTTTTTCAAAAAGATTCGCTCCGATATTTTTGTTTTGTGGAAACAATAGGGCTTGCCAGAAATTTTCATTTAAATTGGCCGTGACCATCTGAGTTTGCGCAAACGGGGGCCAGTAATCACCTAAGTGTCGTCCTGGAGCAACTTCTCCACTTCCGAATTTGCGCGTACACATGACGCGTACTGACTTTTGCTCCAATTTTGAGTCAGTAAAGCGATCAATTACTAACTGACCAAATTTGGTTAGCACTTGCTCAACCTCAGATGTTTTATAGAGCAATAATATTGGTGGCATCTCTCCAATTGCTTCACCAATGACTGGAAGTTGAGATAAGCGAACACTGGCTACTGCTTCAGCAATTTTGTTGCCAAATCGTTTACTAGTACTAATTACTTTATGACCTGCACGGGGGAATGTGCAATTGGCAATGCCTTCATCATCCGTGAGGATTTTCTGATCAATATCTCCAAATCGTTGAACAGTGGATTTGTTTTCAAAGATGCTATTTAGAATACTTTCCTGTGCCCAGGAGGTATCTTGCATCTCATCAATAAATACTAGTGGAAAACGTCGGAAAATTACGTCCAGGAGATTCGGGTTACTTTTTAAAGCGTTCTCAGCAAAGGCAAACATATCTCGGTGCCGAAAGATTCCTGCATCGAAGAGTAAAAGTTTCAGTTCTCGCACTTGTTTCCCCGACTTGGTGTCTTCTTTGGTCAGAGTTCCGCTTTCGGTTGAGATTTCCAATTCACTACCTTTAAAGTAGAGTGTATTGATTAATTCGTCTGCATTTTCTTGGTGTTTCAACCAAGCACGTAATGTATAAAATCTATTGTACTGCAGAAATTTCTGCGCTTTTTTTGCGAATGCATCGTCATCAATAATCTCAACTTTGATGCCAGCACTTCGGAGTGCCGGTAAGGCTATATATTGGTTTACAAAGCCGTGTATCGTTCCGATGTAATGTGGGTAAGTTAGAAGTTTTTGACCATCTGCATTCAATTTCAAACGCCGAGTGATTTCTTCTCGAGCAACGTTTGTATGACTGAGCACGCAGAGCCCCTTCTTCTGCTGATTCCATTTTCTTGCAATTAGCAAAAGTTTTGCTGCAAGCAGTGATGTTTTACCGCTTCCTGGGACGGCATTGAAGTCCCGTGAATTGCTTTCTAAAATAGCTTCTTGTCTCTCAGTATCGCTAAAGTCCAAATCTGGACTGATTTCCTTTAACCACGAAAGATCAGCAGTGTTTAAATCAATAACTGACATAATTTAATTCACCGCCGTTGTCTCGGTTTTTGTTGCTGATTTACTTTTATCCCCGGTTAGATGAATGAATGCCTTTTTTAAATACGGTGGAAGGCGATTGAAAAGTTCATCACCAGAACCAAATTCACCAGACAACAAAAGCTCTGCGGCATATTGGGCTACGATTGCCTTCGAAGCTTCTTTATTGTACAGAGGCTCGAAGATTTGATTTGTCAACTCCTCCTCATTCAAACCTTTGGCTTCTAACACGTCCCAAGATTGTTTTGCTGCTTCCTTGGCTTTCGTTTCATCAGAACCCTCTAACCTTTCACCTTTAGTTTTAGCTTTCTTACCAAGCTGGATGGCGTAGTACATGAGTTTTGCGCACCCAAAATAAGCGAGATCATATTCAAGAGTCCATTTGTCGGAAACACAAACGATAGTGCTGCCTCCCTGCGCCCGATTAATCTTTTCTTGTAAAAACTTTGCAAGCTCTTCTTCGTTATAATCAGATGTGAAACGTTTCTTTCCTTCACCGGGAGCAGAAACGAATGTTTTAGCCGATTCAGGAACAATATCTCGATCTGTTAAGCAGACCACAGGAATTTTTAGCTCTGGCCCAGCACCATCAACCTGCAAAATTCGAGCATAGTGAAAGAGCCCCGTATGACCTACATTTACCAATGAAACACCATGTTTGGACAATGAACGATGACAGACTGCTGCTAAGGTTGGAAGTAGGATAGCTTCAGCTGCACCTTCCACCATCATGATCCCTCTTGCAAAGAAGAGATTGGCTTTCGTTGCTTCTATAAATCTACGTAAAAATGAGTAGTCAGTTTTTTTCAGTTTAGTATTTCCAGCGGATAACGGGAAAGTCTGAGCCTTATGCACCAAGGTCATGTTCTCTATGTCTGTATGGGAAACTAATGATGGGCTGTGAGTAGTCATTACTACTTGTACTTGTCTTTCATCAGTTTCTTTGGTTTTAGAGTGATCTTCAAGCAAGTCCATTACTCTATATTGCAATTGCGGGTGCAAATGAGCTTCAGGCTCTTCAATTAATAACAGCGCAAGATCATCACCTTCTCTCAGTAAAACTAGTTCAGTTGCCATAAATAACGCATTGTTATATCCCAACCCCCTAGCACATCTGGCATTTGGATCTACATCACCTCCTGGTAACAAAGCTAATTCAAATTTTTCCAAAATTGGTGTCAGTGATAAATCCGCAGTGATACGAATACGAGACTGCAACTTTTCGCTCTCAAATGAAAACTCTTCCAAATAGTTTTGGTTAATGTCCTGCTCAACGCTTTTGATCACTGTATGCTCACCAATATGGTGCTGAGAAAATGCCATTAACCCGACAATGTTCTTTGGGATGTCATTAGGATTCTCTGTTTGAAAGTCGTTGACCTCCTGGCCATCAATATTTTTGTGTGCTGCAAGTATTTGCGACAAGCGAGATTGTCTGCCTGGACGCAATTCCGCTTCAGCATCCCTTAATGGCCGCAGGTAGGTTGCACGTATTAGCTCTCGAACTGTGCCGCCTATCTCTGGGCCAATTCCGTCTTTTCCCGCGCGTACAGAAAACTCAACTCGCGCGCGTTTGTTTGGCTGTGGAGGAATCCACCTTGCACTGAGGTGGATAATTAGTGAACAAGATCCATCGCTCTCATGAGTTAACCATTCAAGAACACCAGCTTGTTGATCGCTCGATAGATCACATAAAGTAGCCTCAATCCAAAGACTAGTCGCACGTTCTGTTCCATGTATATGGAAATCATGCTCATAGAGCCGGATGTTTTCGTAACTCGTGGTAAGTAGTATTTGCCTAATTGCATCGACTATTGTTGTTTTGCCTGCATCGTTTTCACCAACCAATATATTAAGGCCGGGCCTCAAAACCCAATCCAGTGCTGGGGCATTTTCTCCATCTCCAAATGCCCGAAAATTATTGGCTCGAATGTGTTTTAGATACATATCTCTCTCTTAATTTTTTTGATTTTTTAACTCTTCTGACCAACTCTATAAATTCTCTTCTAAGTTAAAAGTAGATGCATCAAGCTCTATAGTATCTACATACCAATTATGTGAGCGAATATAGTTATGACTTTTTTCCATGCATGGGCTAAAACAACAGGGTCAGACAAATAGTCTAAAGTTGGCTCCCGCTGCTTATATTTAGGGTTAACTAAACTCATAATTTACGCTACCGCCTGCGCCAACAAAGCATCGGCAATGTTTTGTTGTTGCTGGTTGGCTTGTTGAATGCGGGTTTTGAGTTGGTCGCACAGCGCCATGAGTGCATCAACTTTGACGACGATACGGTGTTGTTCAGCGAGGGGCGGAGTTGGTATCAGAACCGACTCTAATATTTCAAGGTTTATATTTTTTTGTGCTGTTGCAGGGGCAAACTTTAATAAATCATCACGAGCCGTTTTCATAAAATATAGAAAATACTTAGCACTATTTATTACATTACTTGGACTAAAACCCACCACACTATCTGGGAAACATGCATCAAAACCCAATATTGCCGAATCTGCAATATTTGCGGCGATTGTTATGCATAAAGTACCTTTAGCCCACATTCTGCTTTGTTGAAGACCGATTTCGCTGTATTTAGAATGAAATTCTTCAATTACATAACCAGCTCTCGCAACCTCTCCAGTTTGTACCAATGGATAAATAGGAGGATTAAACAAAGATGGATCATTTCGAGGTCTTTGTTTTGACTTACCTCTTGCAAACTCACCAAGCTCAGGAAATCTTGCCCACTCCCAGCCCTTCGGCATTTCAAACGGTTTTTCATCCTCACCTATCGGCGCAAGTGGTTTTTTTTTCTTGAGTTTGCCCTCGAGAATCAGTTTGGCTTTTTCGGCTTGGATGCGTTTGAGTAGTTCGCTGGCGGGTTCATCAAATGGGTCTTGCGGGACGAGTTTGCCCATGACGGCGAGTTGTAGCAGGATTTGTTTGAGGGCTTCTATGCTGGCTTCGGTGGTAAAGAGCACATCAAAATGCACATAGATGCGTTGCCAGTTGGCGTTAAATTCTGCGGCGTTTTGGCTTTGGGTGAGCGTGGTGAGCAGTTGGCTCACCAAGGTTTCGTGCGCCTCTTGTGCGTTGCTGTGTTGTTGCTCTAACTGGTCGCATAGCGCCATCAGTTCACCGACTTTGGCGACGATGCGTTGCTGTTCTGGCAAAGGGGCTATTGGTAATAAAAGTTCTTTGAGGTTCCCTGTAGATATTCTGAATCGTGTAGCACCTTTACCGAAACTTTCTACTTGATCTACAAATGTTTTACTGTTTATTGCATTAACAACATATTGATTGTTCAAAATGCCATTTGTACGTAATACAGCCACATCAACCACTGTGATTGCTTTTGTATTCAATCCTGGAAAGATACAGGCTCTACCAATAGGACTTGGTAAACGAGCGATTAATATGTCATTTTTCTTAATTTCATAGCAATGCAGTTTGGTGAAAGTAGCATTATTTACATATCTATCAGAGACGTTTTTAAATTCACTCACCCCAATATCCGCCAGTTGAATGAGCCTGATTTCACCATTTACATCTTGATCTTTACTCTCTATCCAATCCCCATCAATCAGCGATTGAGGCGCTATCTCGTTTAATCTTGCCCAGTCCCAGCCCTTCGGCAATTCAAACGGCTTTTCATCCCCACCTATCGGCTGAAGTGCTTTTTCTTTTTTAAGTTTACCTTCCGCTATTGAATTGGCTTTTTCAGCTTTAATTCGTTTAAGTAGTTCGCTGGCAGGCTCATCATTCGGGTCTTGCTGCACCAATTTACCGCGCACAGCTAACTCTAAAATTAGCTCGCGCAGTTTTTTTACGCCATACACACTGCCAGCGTTGCCACTGGCTCTGCCTCGACCGGATTTTTTCTCAGTCTCTGCCGCTGTCCAAATATCGATATGCTCGGTGAGCAGGTTTGCAATATTCGCCATGCTTATTTGCCCTGCGTACTTGAGGCTAAGGCTTCGCCCAGGATAGCTTTAAGTTGGTCGCGCAGGCTGGCAATGTCTTGTTGCATGGTGTGGTATTGCGCGAGCAACACTTCTGGGTCGTGACTGATTTGCTCACCGACATGCGGGTTTTTGCAATCCAGGTTGTAATTACTGCCTTGAATATCTGCCAAGCTGACTTTCCAGGCGTATTCGTTTTCCTGCCTTGTGCTAAAGCCATCTGCTTCGCTACCCCACCAATTGGCAAGCGTTTCAAACTCTTGCACCTTCATCGGTTTGGTTTTGTTGTAGGCTTTTACACCGGCCGGCAAGGTTTGCTCATAAAACCAGATGTGTTGCGTGGGCGTGCCTTTGGTAAAAAACAATAGGTTGGTTTTAATGCTGGTGTATGGTGCAAACACGCTGTTGGGCAGGCGCACAATGGTGTGCAGGTTGCAGTCTTGTAGCAGTTTTTCTTTGATGCGGGTTTTAATGCCTTCACCAAATAAAAAGCCATCCGGCAACACCAGTGCGGAACGGCCACCGGTTTTAAGCAATTGCATAATCAGCACTAAAAACAGATCTGCTGTTTCACGGGTGCGGAATGTGGCTGGGAAGTTGGTTTCAATGCCATCTTCTTCATTGCCCCCAAATGGTGGGTTGGTCACAATAACATCCACACGCTCATTCGGCCCCCAGCTGATTAAAGGCCTTGCCAACGTGTTGTCGTGCCTGATGTTACTTGGCACATCAATGCCATGCAGAATCATGTTTGTGGTGCATAGCAGGTGCGGCATGGGCTTTTTTTCTACGCCATGGATGCTGGTTTGCAGTATGGCTTCGTCTTCTACCGTTTTAACATCCTGCTTGCGGATATGTTCAATGGAGCAAGATAAGAAGCCACCAGTACCACAGGCAGGGTCCATGACCTTTTCACCTAGGCGTGGGTTAACCATGCGCACCATAAACTCTGTGACCGCACGAGGTGTGTAGAACTCACCAGCATTACCTGCAGCTTGTAAATCACGCAGTAATTGCTCGTACATATCGCCAAATAAATGGCGTTCTTGGGCTTTATTAAAATCCACACCTTCTTGAATCTTATTAATCACTTGACGGATTAACTGGCCGGACTTCATGTAGTTGTAGGCATCTTCAAATACCGAGCGGATCACATAGGCGCGTTGATCACCGCCTTTGGCTTCAAGGTTCTGTAGGGCTGGAAACATCTCGTTATCGAGAAACTGCTTCAGCGCGTCACCCGTCATGCCTTCAGCATTGGCGGCCCAATTGCGCCAGCGATATTGTTCTGGCAGGGGTGACTGATAGTTGTCTTGCAGTATTTCCCACTCTGTTTCACGGTCATCGAATATTTTTAGAAACAGCATCCAAACGAGTTGGCTTAAGCGTTGTGCGTCGCCATCGACACCAACGTCTTTACGCATGATGTCTTGAATGGATTTAATGGTACTGGAAATGCTCATATTGGTATGCTTAATGGTTTTTGTGTTAACTGCTAGCTTAAGGCTAGGCGTAAAGGTGCTGTTCTAATTCTTGTAGTGCAGCAATATAGGCTGGTTTGCCACCAAAGGCAGATACTAACTCACTGGCAGTCCCCATGTCTTTAAATGGATCTAATGTCAGTATTTTAATGTCTTCGATGTTTTCAATACCAGTATCTTGGTAATTTTCTAATAAGCTTTCTAATACTTGTCTTGCTTGCTCACCATACTTGGCAAAGTAATTACGTTTCTTCACCTGTTCCGCACGCTCACGACGGGTAAGTGGGGGTTGGTCAAACGCCACATGGCAGATTAAATCAAACGCATCAAAGTCTTTGCCCACTTCTTCCGCGAGAGCTTCTAGTAATACGCCATGCTGTTCTAGCTCATTTATCAAGGCTGCCTTACGCTCTGCACTGGTCCATGAACGCAAGAATTCATCGAGTGTTGCAAAGTCTTTGCGCACCGTGCTACGCGTGTAGTCTTTTAGGGATTCTGTGATCAGCTTACCTTCTGGTCCATAGTATTGGACCCGTTCTGAAACGACATAAACCGTTACATCACCTAAGACATATTTAACGCGCTTGGCGCCTGGCTCGTCATCAATATTGATATCTGGAGGGTTGTTTTCACCAGCTGCATCTTTGACCTGCGTAATTGGGTTGCCGTTTTCATCTAAGATGATTTCGGGCACCTCATCTGGCGGCACAGGGGATTCATCACCTTTTGGCTCATAAATCACGACTGGTTCACCGTCGAAGTCTTTATCGGCAAACAACTCTGTGGCTTTTTTGAAGTCCATAATCGTAAACCAATATTTACCGTAGTCTTCGTTAATCCGCGTACCTCGACCGATGATCTGCTTGAACTCTGTCATCGATTTAATATGCTGATCCAGCACTACCAGCTTACAAGTTTGGGCATCCACGCCTGTAGTCATCAGCTTTGATGTGGTCGCAATGACTGGATAGCGCTCTTCAGGGTTAATAAAGTTATCTAACTCTGCTTTGCCTTCCATCTCATCGCCCGTAATACGCATCACGTACTTACGATTTTCTTTTACACGCGCTGGGTTTAGGTTGACGAGTGCCTGACGCATACGCTCGGCATGATCGATATCATCGCAAAAGACAATAGTTTTAGCATAGGGATCTGTTGCGGTTAAAAACTCTGTGATTTTTTGGGCGACTAATTCCGTACGCTTTTCTAGGACAAGATGACGGTCCATGTCTGACTGGTTATACACTCGATCTTCGATGACTTGGCCATGCTTATCTACTTGACCTTTATGCGGTCTCCAGCCTTGTAAGTCTTTATCAATGTCGATTCTGACCACTTTGTAGGGCGCTAAGAAACCATCTTCAATACCTTGCTTTAAAGAGTAGCTATACACAGGGTCACCAAAGTAATGAATGCTGGATACTTCTTTGGTTTCTTTTGGGGTAGCGGTGAGGCCGATATGGGTTGCTGTGTTGAAGTAAGTCAGCACTTCACGCCAGGCTGAATCCTCTGCTGCACTTCCGCGGTGACATTCGTCGATGACAATTAAATCAAAGAAATCTGGTGAGAACTGCTTATAGATGTTTTTATCTTCTTCGTTACCAGTCACTGCCTGATAAAGCGATAGATATATTTCATAGCTTTTATCGATTTGACGTTTGCTAATCTTGGTCATGGCAGGACCAAACGGCTTAAAGTCATTGTTCTTAGTTTGATCAACTAGGATATTCCTATCAGCCAAAAACAGAATGCGTTTCTTGGTGCCTGATTTCCATAGACGCCAGATGATCTGAAAGGCGGTATAGGTTTTACCGACGCCGGTTGCCATGACCAGTAGAATACGTTGTTGACCACGTGCGACAGCTTCAATGGTGTTATTAATGGCATTTGCCTGGTAATAACGTGGCGCCCGACCTGAACCATCGTCGTAATATGGCATTTCAACCGTTGTTCGAGCCTGTTCAGACTGTAGGCCTTTCCAATCACAATAGCGTTGCCATAACTCATCTGGCGAAGGAAATTCACTCAGTGCTAACGCTTGCTCAGTTTGTGTGGCATTACCCGTTCTATCATGGAGCAAAAATGCATCGCCATTTGAGCTAAATACAAATGGGACACCTAGTGTTTCTGCGTAATTAAGCGCCTGTTGCATACCTGCGCCAACACTATGACTATTATCTTTGGCTTCAATAATAGCAATCGGGATATTGGATTTGTAGTAGAGAATGTAGTCAGCACGCTTTTGCTCACCACGTGCATGCATCTTGCCACGAACGATAATGCGGCCTTTAGTGAAGCTGACTTCTTCACGGATTTGGCTATGCAAATCCCAGCCTGCGCTTGTAATCGCAGGTGTAATGAATTTGGAACAAATATCGCGTTCAGAATATTTTTTATTGTCCACACTGAAATCTTAAATTTTTTTAACAGTATAACTTTAATCCAGTCTTGTGCGTCTAGTCATAAGTCTTGAGATATTACTTTTGTCCAACATTGCATTATTTACTATGTTTGCTGGTGAGTCACCAAAGGCAGGAAAACCTAATTTAGCTTTACTTGCATTAGACGCATCATTAGTCATTTGACTTATGGTTTCTTTGATTTCAGTAATAGACAAATCTTTTAACGAAATTTTATTAAACTTTGGTAGAAAGTCTTGTTTGTATCGGCTAATAAAGCCATGCCAGTTTTTTAAATTACCAGAATAGATCACATGTTCAATATTTTCACTTATAAGAAAATTTGAATATAGGTGATCAAATTTGCAGAATTCACGCCCCTTACTTGTTAATATTTTTTTAACCTTAAAATTACGCTCTCTAAAAAACCTCAGTGCTTTTACTTTCAGCAAATCAATTGCCATTTCAGCTGATTTTTCTTTATAAGGGTATGAAAATACGTAATTAGAATAGGTATCAATAACAACATAGACATAGTCTTTAGGGGAGTTTTCAAAAATTAAGATAGTGTCTTGGACAAGTATTTCGCCAGGGTAACTTCCAATTTCATTTCGATGTTTTAGGCAAGGATTGTTCTTATTAATAAGATTAAGGTAGAAGTCGGAAATTAACCAACCCTCCTTGATATGCTTTTCTTCTAATTTGAATAAGCGCTTACTTACATTTTCCATACCTTCACGTTTGAGTATTTTTTGAACAGTAGGAGAGGAAATACTGATGCCTTGAGACTTTAATTTGTCAGCAATCTTGCAACAACCAAAATCGGGATTTTGAATACTACATAAAATAACTTGATCCCTATTTTCAATGATCACATTACTTTCACGTTTTCTTGCCCCGCTTTTTTTTCGCTCAAGTCCAAGTAACCCAAACTGCTCATAATCCCTTTTCCAGTTGTAGAAAGTTGAAATGGATATGTTTTTTAAATAGCAGATGGCATCGATATCACTAGGCTTTTTAGCCATATTTAAGATTTTTAATTTCTCTTTTGAGGTTTTAGAAAAAATCTTTTTTGCAGAATCATCGTTAGTAATAGTCATTGCAGGATATTGATAGCTTTAAAAAATTAGTCGCATTTTATGTAATCAAGCTGATATCAGGCAATTCAAATTTCTATAATTGCAATTTTTAAAATTAGTAATACTTAGACCAGAAATTGTTTACTAGTAAGTGTATGATTTACAACAATATTTTTGTTGACGGTATAAAAATTATGATTAATATGATTAATATTACTTAAACGAGTTAACTAATTTATGAGTCCTTTTTCGGAAGTCTTATCAGGTATACGAAAATCTAGAAGAATGCGCCAGACTGAATTCGCGGAGGCAATGGGTTATGAGCAAAGTTATATTTCGGCACTTGAAAATGGCTTAAAAGGTCCGCCAACTAAAGACTTTATCTTAAAAATGTTCTCAGCACTAAGCCTTGATGAAAAAGAAAAATCACAGGTCACGTTGGCAGTGTCGATGTCCTCTAAGAAATTTTTACTTCCTGCTGGGGCGTCACATTCGTTTTATGAATTTTGTTATGAGCTAAGTCAAAGAGCGCAATACTTGCGACCAAGTCAAATAGAGATTTTGACGAATGTATTAAGACTTATGAAGGAAGTCGATTAATGACGCATGCTAGTTTTACCAAAAATAGGTTGGTGACCAAGAGTAAGTACGCACAAGAAAGGAGTACTCAAATGTAAAAAAGGACAAATCAAAAGACTTGCCCTCTTTGGTGTTACTGATACTACGTTATGGTGATGTAAGTATCTGCCAACATCCTCGTTCAGTCAAGTCTTCACAAATCTCATTATTCTCAAAAAACGTTGGTAATTACCAACGCTGGAAATATTTTGCCCAAATTTCTAAAAAGGACAACGATGAACGAAGCCATGATGCGCATATTTAACAAAAATAAAGCAAGTGAACCAAAAGTTGAATGTGAAAATTTATACACGATGCTTAACGAATTCGAGGAAATTCACTGTGAAAAAGATTTCTTATTTAGAGACGGGAGCCTATCGATAAAATTTGCCGAGCCGAACCAACGAATGCGCAAAGTTGTGCGACGATCAAATTATCGCATGACTGGGAAATTCCCATCCCTTAAAAACGGCAGAATGATGCATTGGGAGTCTCATAACGAGCTTGCGGCATTTAGAATATTAGAGATTTGCCCAAATGTAAAAAGCTACAGCGAGCAACCCGCATTAATTAAATACACGGATCATAAGGGTATTATAAATCTGCATTATCCCGATATATTAGTGCAGCTATCTGGAGAAAATAGCCTATTCATTGAAATTAAACCAAATTTTGCTTTAGATGATTTGGATCTCGAAAAGCGAGCGACTCTGCTAAAACCGCTCTTAAAACACGAAGGTTATGATTACCTCATGGTTGTAAGTCAGCAACTTGAAAGTTTTTCTTATCTTGAAAACGCAAGACATCTACTTTTCTTCGGAAAGTATCAAACATCCGAAAACATTCATGAGTTAACAAGACGTGCTTTTCTGTCAACAGACACGATTGAGCTATCAAAGCTTACTAATTATTTGCAACATGAGTTAGCTGAGAACTATATATACAAGATGATCATAACTGGATTTCTTGTATGTGATTTATCAGTGCCGCTCTCTGCTGAATCGTTACTAAGTTTGGGAAATTCGGAGATTGCATAATGGCTTTTGCATACTTAAGGCACGGTCAGCATATCGTTTGGAACAAAGTGTCCTATAAATTGGAGCGTTTGATTGATGATGAATGGCAGATCTTAGATGTAAATACTCATCGAATGCGAAATCTGAGCATCAATAATCTTTATGCAAAAATTGCAACAGGTGAAATCGTTTTTGAAGCAAGTATGCCTATTCATACACCCGGGACTATTAAGCTAAATCGCAACGAAAAAATCGCAGCTAACCTTGATATGTATGACGAACATGAGCAGATAATCATAAAAAGAAAGCGTTATTTACTAGAGGAAATATATAAGTTATATGGTGATTGTAGATCTCGTGAAATTTTATCAATAGCTATTGACGATATCTGGCGTAAAGATTGGGATGCAGCCCCACACCCCGCAACTGTGGCACGATGGATGAAACGTTATATAGAGGCTGATAAGAATATATTAGCACTGGCGCATTTGAACGACAGGAAAGGAAATAGAACGCGACGCTATCAAGCTAAAATTTATGATATTTGCGAGCAATCTATCGACAGGGTTTACCTTCAACTAGATAGAGGCAGTATCAATAAAACTTTAGAAGATGCAAAGAGAGAAGTCAGACAAGAGAACAAATTACGCCCACCTGATGAAAAGCTATCTTACCCAACCTATTCTCTCATTTCTAGTTTAATTAAAGACATACCTGAATATGATAAGTATGCAAGAAGGAACGGCGCAAATGTAGCCAGAAATAGGTTTAGGTCATCAACCAAAGGTGTGATAGCTAGTTATCCATTAGAAAGAGTAGAAATCGACCATACGGAATTAGATGTAATGTTGGTCGACGAAGAAACTGGCTTGTGTGTATCAAGGCCTACGCTATCTATTGCAATAGATGTCTTCTCAAGATCAATAATGGGATTTTGCATAAGTTACGACCCGCCATCAGTCATGGTTGTCGCTCGATTGTTAAAAATGGCAATACCACCAAAAACTGATTTAAAAAGTAAGTGGAATGGCGTTGAAAGTGACTGGCCTATGTTTGGCGTTATGGAAAATTTAGTTGTTGATAATGGGTTGGAATTTCATAGTAAATCCCTAGATGATAGTTGCAGTCAACTTGGCATTAATTTGACATTTTGTCAGAGAAAAACACCTTGGTGGAAAGGACATGTGGAAAGAGCATTAGGCACAATGAGTCGTCAAGTTACAGATGGTGTTCCAGGCCGTACCTTTTCTAGTATCTCTGAAAATGCTGGATATGACGCTAAAAAAAACGCGACTATTTCGCTTAAAGCGATGGAAGAAATTATCACAATATGGATAGTAGATATTTACCATAAAAAGACACACAGTGCACTAGGGATGAGGCCATACGATGCCTGGTCAGAAAATATCCAAACATCTGATATACCAATTCCGACAAATCTTGAAGTTTTAGATGTCGTCATGGGTACGAATGCTGAAAGAGGATTAAGTCATACAGGAATCTCAATTAATAGCCTTCAATATAATTGCGACGAATTACAAGCTATCGTTGCTAAATTTGGACCCATAAAACAAGCTCGCATTAAGTGGAATCCAGAAAATCTTGGTTATATCTATGCCCTTCCTCCTGATGGAACAACACTCACCGTGCCAGTTATAGAGCGCTATGCCAAATATGCAAATAACCTGACATATGGAAGACATAAGGCAAACAAAAAATACGCAAAAAAATATTTTATGAGTGATGATCTGGAAGCAGTATCTCGTGCACATGAAAAAATGCAAGAACTGATAGGGCTGGAGTTAAGTAATAAGAATAAAAATACAAGGAGACAAAGTAAAAGATTGGTAACTAAGACGTCCAGTATGAGTACTACTGTAAATAATGAAGAAAACAATGTGGTTTCTAAAATAAAAACGCCATTAGTCAGTACTATCAAAAGAAAGACATTCGAGACCAACAGAACTAATCGTGACGAAAACAAAGGGTTTGAAAATGCAAATGACATCAAAGCAAGAGCTTAAACTTTTTATTGAGGAAATGCTTGTGATGCACACAGCATTTGATGAAACCAAAAAGTCATTAGAGAGTTTTTATCACGCCGCATCAACATTACGCGATTCAATAGGCGTTTTCGTCGTTGGGGAGTCAAGGACTGGAAAGTCAAGGCTACAAGAGGAGTTAAGTGCTAAATTTAAATCAAGTCGAAACTCTGATGGAACAACAATTTTACCCATATTACGTGTACAGGTCCCATCAAAGCCTACAGTAAAAGGACTGACTAGTGAGATGTTGGCGGAGTATGGAGATCCAGCCGCGAATAAAGGAACTGAGCAAGATAAAACTAGACGGTTATTACATTTTATTAACGCATGTCAAACTAGGATGATCATTATTGATGAGATTCAACATTTTGTTGATAAAACATCCAAGTACAGAATAATTCATCACCTGACGGATTGGTTAAAAACACTGCTAAATAAATCAAATATTGTCGTAGTGATCGCAGGTCTTCCATATGCAGAAGCTTTGTTATATCAAAACGAACAACTCAGAGGCCGGTTTGTTAAAACAATGCGTCTTCCAAGATTTGACTGGAATGATGAGGACTCCAGAGCTGAATTTATAGGACTTTTAGAAGGTTTTAAAAGCTTGCTTAGTGAAAAGTTTAAGTTGCCCGATATTGAAGAGGATGAGTTTGCCTATAGGTTTTATTTAGCCACTGGTGGGCTAACAGGCTATGTATTTAACATTATTCGACAAGCCGCTTGGATAGTGATTGATGAAGATCGCACTGTAATCCGATACGAAGATATTGAAAACGCCTACCTTAATGTAGTGAATCAAATTGATCAATATCAAGTCAGCCCATTTTCAGACAAGTTTCAGCTTTATGAGACAGTACAGCTAAAAAAAGCGGCTGACATCGGCAAGCGAACTGACGAATATCAATCAGAAACCATTCAACAGGCATATAAACCTCGTTCACTTCACGAGGCCTTAAGTTGAGGATGATTATGTCAGAATTAATCCAACCAGTTGTGATTGCATCGAAGCCGTTTGAATACGAAAGTTTAAAAGGATATATCCTAAGAGTCTCAGCCGAAAACGCATACCCGACGCCCGCGATGATGCTTGGAAGCGCAGGATTTAGTAAAGGTGAAATGGATTCAATCATTCCACCGCTTAAGAAACTTAAACAATTGTTCCTGCTAACTCAAGAGGAAATATTAGAGCTTGGCTATCAAAGACCTGGGTCAGCAAAAGTCTCAAAACATATTTTTATATACGATCATTATTTGCCGACATACAACCTATGCATAAAAGAACCAAGAATTTGCGTCGATTGTGTTCTTGAAAAAGGCTATATTGAATCTTATACGGATATAAAGCACATCGTCCTATGCCCTATCCACCGTAGATATCTCATTAAAGACTGCCCTGCTTGCCATAAAAAATTATCTTGGTTTCGGCCAGCGTTACTGAAATGTAAATGTGGTTTTGATTTGTCTAAAATCAAAGGGGACTTATCAATAAACAAAGCGCTGATTGGATTGACCGCTTTTATCTCTAATCAATTACGGCATGAACCGCATGATTTCAATTTTCTTAAGCATTATCTTGGCTTTCCACTTGATAATCTTGATCGCTTAAAGCTCCCAGAGTTATTAGCTGTTTTAAACCGTTTTGAAAACAAATATAGTTATGCAAACTATGATGATGAAAATGTTAAAACGCTAGCGCATGAAGCAGTGCTAACCAGAGCAAGTAAAGCTCTCGAGAATTGGCCTGAAGGATTATATAAACATTTAGATTCTTTTAGACAAGAGAGGGCCTCAATTGAAGGGTTTGGATTGCGTAAGCAGTTCGAATCCTTCTACGGAAGTCTTTTCAAATCAAAAATACCTAAAAACAAAATAAAGTTTATAAAAGACGCATTTGTGGGCTATGGTAACGATAGATGGAAGCAAGGCTACGTCACAACCTATAAAAACGTTTACAGCCCAATAGTCGGCATCTATGGCTTATCAAAAGCGCTGGGAGTTATGCCAAGTACTGCAAGAAGATTAGTCTCGAATGGTTCAATCGTTGGAAAGACGAGTCATTTAAATGGAAGAACAAGAAATTTTTTTGATATCAGTCAGACGCTTCCATTTAAAATTTCCAATGGTAAAAGTCTAACAATCAGAAAAGCTGCTAAATATTTAGATATTCCAGTTAGTGTTTTAAAGATTTTGCGTGATCAGGGTATTTTTAAAGTACAACATATCGCTAACCCAACTGTAGCCTATCACGAACAGGATGTAATAAATTTTAGAGACCAGTTTTTAAATTGTGCATCTTCCGATGAAGCTTTTCTTTCGGAGCCTAGTATATCCCTAAAACAAGCCATGGCTATGAAGATAGGTGCATCTAAAATTAAGGCAAACTTCATAACCGCAGTGCTTAACTCTGAAATTACGATTGTTTTTCATAAATCAGAGCGGTTGTCTGATCTATTATTTAAACTATCAGAAGTAAAACAGTTTTTTGAAGAACAAAAAAAGCAAGTTTTAGGTTATTGCACACTTGCAGTTGCTGCCAAATATTTACACTGTGATCCGCTAGTGGTTAAGAATTTATCTAAGGATGGACTACTTGAAAGCAAACAAAAGTCTAGTGGAACATACATAAAAGTAGATTCTGTGAAGGAATTTCACGATCGCTATGTTTCATGCGCTTTTATCGCTGCAAAATATAAAACTAGTTCGAATAAAATAGTACGTGAATGTGAAAATAAACAAATTGATCTAGTTCTGTTTTCAAAATTTAACATCAATAAATCTCAGCCATTTTTAAATCGAGCTGCTGCAGAATCGAACTGGAGTTTGATTAACTAGAGTAGGTTGCCTTAATCCGCAAAGCGGATATTCACTTAATTAAAATATTGGCGATTAGCAATCTAAGGTTGAAACCGCCAAGTTTAAGGATTTGCTACACGGATAAAATTAACATAGAGAATGCATTCCAGTTGGAATTTATTGCTTATTTATCAATGCACTTGGAAAACCTTTATTGCGAGACAACTAAAAGCACGAACACTAAGCAAAGAGATCGCTATATGCAATTGATCGCCTATGTTCAAGAGGCCTCGTTTGAATCTGCTTTGGAGAAGTATAAGCAGATATCTCTAGCAGATACTGAGATGGAGAATTTCACTGAATCCATGATCAAAACCGCACAGAGATTAGCTAGGATTGATATGGGGTTGCCATTAGTGATGGAGGACTGAAGTAGGCTTTGACTTTAAGTCTTCACTACTCTTACTGCATTTTCATCTTCAACAAAATCTAACATTAAATCATCGCCTATAGACCATCCAGTTGATTCTAGTAGCTCATCCGGCAAGCAAAGTATTGCATCACCAGATCCATCTCCAGCATCAAGTAATTTTATGGACCATGTTGTTGGTATATCAGAGTTCATAAATATGCTCTTTTCAATTTAGATGGAATTTAATTCATATTTTAATTTATATGTGAATCGTAAAACAACCTAGATTTATAGTAAAAAATAGCTGAGTTTGTCTGCTAAATCCTGTGAGTTCAACCGGTCGATGCAACACGTTATTCTTATACAAAAGAATGAGGTGTTGAAAAATGAAACAGAGACCAAGAATTTATTACAGTGATGAACAAAAAGCCATCATGTGGGATCGGTGGAA
>Ga0207979_100084_pt1 | contig 67965 bp, 53 predicted proteins | sample LakWasM124_LOW14_2_FD_183936 | JGI IMG/M metagenome (GOLD analysis project Ga0207979, IMG submission 183936) | Freshwater sediment methanotrophic microbial communities from Lake Washington under simulated oxygen tension - Sediment Metagenome... | ecosystem: Environmental > Aquatic > Freshwater >...
CATCATTACAAGTTAGCATGGAATGTTTGGTTGTCAAATTTTTGCTTTATTAAACCTAAACGTCTTCGCCGTTACGCTTACATCCTCGCCCTGAAGGACGAGGTTTTACGTGCTAACCGATAAAGAGGATTGCTAATGCTCTTTATTAGTTGCGGCACTATGTTTTTCATCGTTATATAAAGCTGGAAACGATGGTTAGGTCCTGCGAGCATTGTCGTCATACAGTGTCGCAGTGATTTTACAATCATATTTCCATCGGTTCGTTTTCAAATTATCTTAGATTCAATACTTGTAAGGTTCGGCTTCTTACTTGTTCTAGTAACTGGCTATCATCCACAAGTGACTCTCCATAACTAGGGATGAGTGACTTGATTCTGCGGTGCCATTGTTCGGTTTTAATTTGATTCGAAAAGCAACGCTCAATAACGTTGATCATTGCTTGTACCGAAACTGATGCGCCAGGGGATGCTCCCAGTAATGCGGCAATGCTGCCATCTTTTGCAGCAACGATTTCTGTTCCGAATTCTAGTTTTCCGCCTTTTTCATCGCACTGTTTAATGATTTGTACTCGTTTTCCAGCACTTTCTAAATGCCAGTCAGCATCAGTTGCCTGAGGGTAAAACTCTCGTAGCGTCGTGACGCGAGTAGCATGTTTTTGTAATGCCTCACCAATTAGGTAGCGAGTTAAATCCATATTGTGGCGACCTGCACCTAATAAAGACTTTAGATTGCTTGGTTTAACGGACTTAAATAAGTCTAGATATGAACCTTTTTTAAGAAATTTGGTAGTAAATCCTGCATATGGTCCAAATAATAGTGCTGGTTTACCGTTGATAATACGCGTATCTAAGTGAGGGACGGACATCGGTGGTGCGCCAATCGCAGCTTTACCGTAGACTTTACTGTTGTGCTGTTTAACGACCTCAGGATTGTTGCATACCAACCATTGACCACTGACAGGAAAACCACCATAACCTTGGCTTTCTGGAATACCTGATTTTTGAAGTAATTTAAGTGCGCCGCCACCTGCACCTAAGAAAACAAATTTAGCTTCAACTTTAGTGTGTTTTTTAGTGTTAAGGTCTTTGATATTGACTCGCCAGTGACCATTGTCCAACTGCTTCAGGCTAGTGACTTCAGTGCTTACATTTAACGTGAAGTTTTCGGAGTGAGTTAAATGTTTAATCAGCTCACGTGTGAGTGAGCCAAAATCAATGTCAGTGCCATAACTGACACGTGTTGCTGCTACTTTTTCATTAGTATCTCGCTGTGCCATGATGAGTGGCATCCACTGTGATAGTTGCGTGATATCATCAGAGAACTCCATGTCTTTGAACAATGGGTGTGCTTTTAGTAAGTGATAGCGTTGACGTAAGAATTCAACATTATCTTCGCCCCATACAAAACTCAGGTGTGGTGTTTGATTGATAAATTTTGTAGGCGCTGGCAGTGATTTTTTTTCGACTAAGCTGGACCATAACTGCAAAGACACTTCAAAAGAAGCATTGATTGCTAAGGCACGACTAATATTGACGTTACCAGCCTGATCGATAGGTGTGTAATTTAATTCACAGTAGCCTGCATGCCCAGTGCCTGCGTTGTTCCAAGCATCTGTACTTTCTGAGGCAATAGAGGGTAGGCGTTCTACCATCATCATACTCATTGAATGATCGAGTTCATTTAACAGGGTTGCTAATGTGGTGCTCATCACGCCACTGCCTACTAAGAGTACATCTACTTTTTTAACGGTCATATTGTTTCAGGGTGATATGTTTGAGTTTTATTAAATATTTACAATTACTTTTTCTCAGTAACTGTTGGTAATGTGCTTAATATATCTACATCTTTAGTCTCTACTTTTGCACCAGTAATTAGATCATAGCCTTGATGTGCATTATGGAAGGTATGGCAAGACATACAACTGCTTGCAATGCGTTTATGCTTTGGTGTGTTGCCAGAGTGACATAATAAACATGATTGTCGATTAGGGATTGCAACATCAGCACTGCTTTTCGAAGCGTCTACTTTATGGCATGAAGTACATTGCTGTGTACGGTGTGCTGCATGGTTAAATTGAGCCTTAGCTAGCCAATCATTGTTTAGGCGCAATGGCATCACACTCCAAGGTAATTTATCTCCAGTTTTTGCTGGCTGTACTTCGTGGCAATATGCGCAACCATTATTTTTTAGCTGGTCTGAGTAACGATCAAACCCTTTAGGCGCGTAGAGCTTTAAAGCATTGAACATGTTTTGCTCTTCACCATGCGGTAAGGTGAGTTTATTATCTTTAGTGCCAATTTGAAGTTCGCTTGTATGGCAAGTGCTACAGTTGTTTTTGTAAGAAAGCGCTTTAAAACGCATTTCTTTACCTTCAGCTTGGTGGCAGCTAGTGCATGCAAGCTCACGTACATCCCAAATGCCATTAGGCCCCTGTACTTTACCAATATGTTGATCATGTGGGAATTTTAAACCTGATTTTTCAATCAGTTTGGATTGGTTTGATTGAGGAATTCGCTCTATATCTTTAGGCCCAGGTCCAGTTTTAAAACTTAACTCAAAATCTGGGTGTTTTTTCTCAAAATCACGGATATTGGGAAGCTTTGTTTCTGGATCTATCGTTCTAATAGCGCCGTGACATTTAATGCACATATTGTTATCTTGACGGGCAAGTGGGTGCGGAGCCTTGTGTTCTTGATGGCACTCTGCACAGCGCATACTGCCAATAAAACGGTGTGCGGCTTTTAATGATCGTTTTTGTAGTTCTGGATCAGCAATGTGAGGTGCTGTATCTTGATGGCAGTTCACACAGGCTTTGTCTGATACTTTTTTTAGTGGCGCTTGATGACAGTTGAAACATTGAGAGCCGAAATGGCGGTGAGCCGTGGACATTCGGCCTGAGCTCCACACACGGTCGAAACCAAAAGGTAGCTCTGACATTGATGACTGTAGTTGCGGAATTAGATTTTGTGCTAATGGCAACACCAAAAACACAAGTGAGATAAAGGCAATTAGCCACATTGATAAACGCCATTTAAACTTAAAGGCGTTTGGCAGTGGTTCATGTGTGCGCGCTTTAAGATCTTGATAGTCATCAGAAAGTGGATTCACTAGTGTCAGTGAAACGGATAGGTTGACATCGGGCGGAGCAGGCTCGACATTGAGCTGATAGGGGCCAATCATGATTTGCTTGCCAGGAATCAGCTTAATGTTTTGCAACATTGCACCATCGACTTCAATTTCGCCGTTTATACTAACAACGTAGAGATGGCCGTCTTCTAACTCTTTAATGACTGCATGATGCATCGCAATACGAGGGTCAGCCAAATGAATATTGCACTCTGCACTGCGGCCAATCATTAATTCTGTGGCGTTGAGTGTGCGGTAGTTGCGAACAGGAAGTCCGCGTGAGTTATTCGTGATTTTTATTAACAAACAATTAATCATAAAAAGTTCTATTCATCTGCTTTTGCTTGTGCTTTATTTGGCATTGTTGTTTTTATTTCAAATGCATTAGATGCTGCGTGTTGGCTTTATTCACACATAAATAATTAAGTTTGCCATTACCAATAAACAAATACGGCAACAATATGTGCCAGCATTGCTACTAATAAGCCCACGGTAAACGGCACATGTAAGTATAGCCAGATCCCGAGTCTTGCACGGTACATCAGGTCTTGTCGAGCGCGTTTAACTAAAGACTCTCGGCGCACCATAATTGAATATAGCTCACGATACACTTTGCGTTGATCCACGGCCAAGTTTTGACCAAGTACGGTGAGCTCTTGCACTGCTTTTGCTGAAGGACAGTTAGGTTGAAAGCCACTTAATTGGTCAATTAAGCTTAAGCCAATCGAAGTTTCACGGCATGCGCGTAACACAGTATTGTTGATCTCATCTGGCATGAGTAGAGCAATTTTGCGAGCCAGTTTGTCTGCCTCAGCAATTCTTAATAAAAGACCATCCAGGCTATCTTCCCCCATGTTTTCTGTCATTTTACGTGGATAAATCATGTAGGTGTAATTACCAAAAAATCCACTGATGACGACAATCAACAATAAAGCATAGGCTAGGGTGTGAATGTTAAGCCCAAAATGAAAGCCGCTATGTAATGTGACAAAAACTGTAAGTGCTGTGCCTAAGTAAATATGGGCGGATAACCAACCTTGCGTTGCGCCTGTGCCACGATAGCGACGTTTTCTGATGCCATACCAAGTCATCCAGAGCACCATGAGTGCTGATATTGTGCCTAGTGTATAACCAAGCCAGCTACCACCATAATGACCCACAGCAGGCTCAAAAAACAAAAAAGCAGCGAATGCAATTAAAATAATCACAACCGCTATTTTGAAATAGCGATAGTTTTTATAGTCGAACATATTGCTTTGTTGCATTAAATATTCCCTTTAAGCATCATCTATTCCGAGTAGATTGTGTTCATCAGCACTATTCGCGGCATTATTGCTTGCATAGCCTAAAAGTTCTTCAGGATTGACCCGCAAAGCCGCACCAACTGGACAAGCGCGAACACATACTGGACCATCGGCAATGTCTTTACACATATCACATTTCACGGCAACTTTTGTATTGTTAGTCGATGCCACTTGTTTAGGTTGAATACCGAGAAGCATTTGCCATAAACTTTGTTCTGGCTGATCCTGAATCACTGCCATTTGAATCACATCGTATGGGCAGTTTTGTTGGCAATTACCACAGCCAATGCAACTGTCATCAATGTAGACTTCGCCATGCGGTGCTCGATGGATGGCATCCGGTGGGCAGTCCTTCATGCAATGTGGGTGTTCACAGTGGCGGCAAGACGTAGGTACACGAATGTTGGCATATATGGGGCCAGTGTCGCGATCTAGCCGTGTAGCGCCGCCATGCGTATCAGCACAAGCTTGTTCGCAATGGTTACAGCGTACACATAACGACTCGTCAATCAGTAAAACGTCAGTAGCTTCACCTACACCTTGTTGTATTAAAAAGGAAATTAGGCTGGATTGAGTGGTTTGACTGGAAAAACTGCTACCGCCTTCTGATGAGGTTTCTGATTGCTGTCTTTTTTCTTGTTCTTGTAAATGTTGTAAATAACGAGCATCTAGTGATGCGCGAACTTCAGGGTTGCGCGCAATGATACCTTGCATCCGTGCCACATCAATTAAAATAGCTTCAGTCGCAATTGCTGCACGTACTGTGGCGTAGCGGGGTTCGCCAGAAATTAAAGACATTTCACCAACGTAATTACCTGCGGCCACATAAAATAGAACAACCTCTCGACCTGTCATCATGCGTGAAACCGTGACAGAGCCACGCCTGATTAAGTAAAGACCATCCGCTTCGTCGCCTTCATGAAACAGCTCTTCACCAGCAGCATATTGCTTAATAACAGCATGTGATGCTAGGTCATTGAGGTCATCTTCACTTAAAGTGAGGCCAATGCATGCATGTACAATCCGTTTAATGGCGACTTCATCCAGTGTTCTGCGCATGGCTTGCACTGAATTAATGAGTTTTAATATGACACGACGTGGTGTTTCAATCAGCGCACAATGTGTTTTAGCTCGTACTGTTGCAATTCTGCGGCGACCTGATAACAAGCCCATTTCACCAAAAAACTCACCACTTTTGAAGGTGTCATCAGGAATGTCATCTTCATCAATAAGCATTTCCAATTCACCTTCGATCACAAAAAAGAACGAAGTGCTATAGTCATTACGCTCAAAGATGGTATCGCCTGGTGCTGGTAATAAAATATTGCTTTCTAGAATTAACTCTCTCAGTTGTAGCGAGTTGAGCAGGCGTAACAATGGAACGCTACGCTGAATCTTATCAAGTACGTCTTCAATGCCACGGTCAGAACAAAAAGTTGCAAACTTTTCTCTGAGTAATGCTGTATCAGCGGCTTCAACTGGGTTACCAAGAATATGCTCAATGACTTCGTAACCTTGGTTAATCCCTTGTTTTATTAGTGGGTAGCCAGCAAGTGCACCTATAATATATAAGCCAGGTACGTTAGATTCGTAGCGGGATGAAAGCACTGGCAGGGCGGCTAAGTCTGCGGTAGGAAAAGCTACGCCGAAGCTTTCAAGTAAAGGCCTAGAAGGTAGTGCACCTAGACGTGCAATAATCCGATGGCATGGAATGCGCTCAACCCCTTTGGGGGTATCAGCGAACAATGTGATTGGAAACTCACCTTTACTGTTTTGCTCAATAGATTGTGGACGTGTTTCTAACAACCAGTCTAGGGCGCTTCTTTGTCTCGCTTCTGTTAATTGAGTAAGGTTGCTTTCCTTACAATTACTAAAGTCTTCGGCACGGTTTAACACAATGACCTGATTACGGCCAGTGAGAGCCAGCGCATTTTCAACACCAGTATCACCACCACCAATGACTACGATGGTTTCATTTTGGTAAGCTTCTGGATCATCTAATTGGTACTGGATTTGAGGTAAGTCACCGCCAGGAATTTCTAGTTTACGCAAATTACCTTGCACGCCAATGGCTAATATCACGTTATCTGCAGTGAACGCGTCACCATCACTTAACTCTACTTTTAAAGGCTCAGTTTTATTATCTGGACCACCCTTACGTGAGATTGCAACCACTTTTGCTTGGTATCGTATATTAATTTGATATTTTTCAATCAAGCTTTCCCAAGCATCTAATACAGATTCACGGAGTGAGGCGGCAAAGGGTAGAGGACTTCTTAACGGTAAGCCGCGAGGCTCCGCCATGACCAGTTTGCGGCGTTGATAGTTACGAATGGTATTAGCAGCAGCTTCAGCAGCCTCTAAAACCAGATAAGAAAGTTTTTGCTCAGATGCACGTGCGGCTGCTGATAAGCCGCTAGGCCCCGCACCAATAATAATGACATCGAAGTGATTGCGCATGAAAACGTTAGAAAAAGCGATTATGTAAGAATTAGATTATATGCCAAAACATGCGCTTAGATTGACGTTAAAAGTTGCAGCAAGGCAATAATTGCAGGTTCCAAAGCATTTTTAGACTTAATAGCGCGAGTAGTATTGCGAATATCTTTTTAAGTGTACCAACAGGGAGCTTTTGCGTAAGATTTGCCCCAAGCGGTGCGGCCAAAAAGCTGGTGATTGAAATGACCAATACAGCGGGTAAGTTAATAAATCCATAGGTGTAAGGAGTTGGTGGAGTATGTGACCAACCGCTTAATAAATAGCCAAGACTGCCGGCAACTGATAATGGAAAGCCAATCGCTGCAGAAGTGCCGATCGCTTTTCTAATGTCAATCTTGCGCCAAGTTAAATAGGGTACGGTAATTGAGCCACCACCGATGGAAACGATGGCAGAAATTGAGCCTATCCCGATTGACGCTAACATGAGCTCAACTCGGTTAATCTCATGATGAGTGCTGGGCTGATTGTTCTGGAGGCTTTTTGATGTTGAGTTAAAGAACATTTGAATCGCCACGTAAGCCATAAAGCATGCAAAGAATATGGCTAGCGCTTTTGAACTGATCATTGAAGCAATAAACGTTGCTGAGAAGGTACCAAGAACAACCCCTAAGACCATTAGCTTGACTAGCGGCCAAACCACAGCATCATTTGCATGGTGAGCTCGTAAGCTAGAGAGTGAAGTCACCATAATACAAGCCATTGATGTACCTAATGCTAAATGCAAGACTTGGTCGGCTGCGATGTTCTGGCTTAAGAATATTGCTGTCAGCATTGGTACTAATACCCCACCACCGCCAATACCCAGTAGACCTGCTGCTAAACCAACAAAAGCACCAAGTGCTAAAAAAATTAAAATTAAATCAAAGTTCATGTGCTGTTTGTTAATAGTGCTAATAAGGCGTTGGTTTAATGAATCAGTAGAGTTTAATGAGTCAGTAGATTAGCAACCTCGTTGCTAGGAAGTGGTTTGCTGAAATAGTATCCTTGAATTTCATCACATTCATGTTGAATTAAAAAGTTTAATTGTTCTAGTGTTTCAACACCTTCTGCAATGGTTTTAAATCCCAAGCTTTTTGCCATGCTGATAATGGCGGTGATAATTGCTGCATCTTGAGGATGACTGCCTAAGCCTCTTACAAAAGATTGATCAATTTTTAGTTTATCAATCTTAAATTTCTTTAAATAACTAAGTGAAGAGTAGCCGGTGCCGAAGTCATCGATAGAGAGTCTGACGCCTAGTGTATTTAACTGGTTCAACACATTCAGTGTGCGTTCAGAGTCTTCCATGGCAATGCCTTCAGTGAGTTCTAGCTCCAGCATATTGGGGTCAACTTTGGTGTCTCTTAGAATCTGGCAAACGCTACCATAGAGAGTATCTTGATGGAACTGAACCACAGATAAGTTAACGGCAACAGGCACAGCTTTTAAGTCGGCACTTTGCCAAGTAGCGATTTGCTGAACCGCTGTACGTAACACCCAATCACCAATTTCGGTAATGAGACCACTTTCTTCAGCAATTGGAATAAATAAGGCAGGTGAAACCAATCCTTTTTCTGGATGCTGCCAGCGAATGAGTGCTTCTAAACCAACAATTTTTGATGTTTTACTGTCATATTGTGGTTGGTAATGTAACAAAAACTGTTCATGCTCTATGGCGTTGCGTAGTTCATTTTCGAGTTGCAGAACATCATTTGCTTGTTCATGCATTTGGCGAGCAAAAAATTGGAAGTTATTACGCCCCTCATGTTTTGCGCGGTAAAGTGCAGCATCTGCAGACTGTGCCAACTGCTCAAAGTTAAGGCCATCTTGCGGATAGGCTGCTATACCAATGCTAGTTGTTAAAACGATTCGCTGCCCATTAAAGTTGAAAGGTTGTGCAATCACATCTAGTAGTTTTTTAGCCACATGTGCAGCACCTTCAGCGTCGGTATTGGGCAGTAAAATAATAAACTCATCACCACCTTGGCGACATACGGTATCTTCTGGATAAAGGCTGGCGACTAAACGCTCTGCGAGTTCTTTTAGCACTCGGTCACCAGCAGTTGGACCTAAAGACTCATTAATGAATTTGAAACGGTCAAGATCAAGGTACATTAATGCTGCGGTACTTTTTATGCGCTTAGCGGAGGCGAGGGCAAGCGTCGTTCTATCATTAAGTAGCGTTCGGTTAGGCAGGTTAGTCAGTGGGTCAAAGTTACTTAAGAACTGTATGCGTTCTTCAGCTATTTTGCGCTCTGAAATATCTGTGATAATACAGATGTGTTGAGAAACTTTTCCATTTAAGCCTTTGATTGTACTAATAGAAAGCCACTGTGGGTATAGCTCGCCATTTTTTCTACGGCTTGCAATTTCACCTTGCCAATAGCCAAATCTGCTGATGTTTTCCCACATCGCGTCGCTAAAGGCTGGTGTGATATTTCCTGAAATAATAATGTTGGGTGTTTTTCCAATCACATCATCAGGCTCATGACCTGTAATCGTAGTAAAGGCTCTATTGACTGAGATAATTTCATTTTTTTCATTGGTAATCAGAATACCTTCACGGCTGGATTCAAATACTTTAGCGTTAATGCGTAATTTTTCTTCAGCATCTAGTCGTTCTGTAATATCAAGCCACGCACCTATAATCTCCACTGGTTTGCCGTGATCATCACGAATCAGCATGACCTGATCTTCAATCCATATGCACTTACCGTTAGCATGATTAAAGCGATAATGATGATTTAATGTGCCAGTTTCGAACAAGGTCTCTTGTGCTGCTAGTACTTTTGCGATGTCTTCTGCATTAATATGGTTGACCCAAAAGTCATGCTCAACCCAATCCTCTTTTGGGTAACCTGTCATCTTGTAGACGTTTTCACTAATGAAATCAATAGTAAATCCATCGTTTTTATTGGCTTTTAGTGTGTAAATAACGGCAGGGCTGAGATTGATGATTTGACTAATATGTTTGTGTGCGTGATCCAGTGCTGAAGCAAGCTTTTGTTTTTTTGACTCTCTGTCGAAATTATCTAGCGCAAAGCTGATATCTCCTGACATTTCTAGGAGTAATGCAATGGCTTCTTCATCAAAAGCATTAGTTTTTTCGTGGTACACATTGAGTACAGCAAAGGGTTTTTTATCGCGCTGAATGGGGATGGAAACAGATGAGCCCCACCCAAATGCTTTTGCCTTGTCATGCCATAATGATGTAATGGGGTCTGTTGAGAAATCATTGATAATGATTGTCTGATTATCCCTTAGGGCTCTGCCAGTGGGTCCTAGGCCTTCAGGTAGCCTTGCGTCTGCTGATACTACTAAACCATCAACATAATCAATACCGTCTCCATAAACTGCTACAGGCAAAATTTGTTGACTATCTTCATCAAGTTGTCCTACCCATGCCATTTTCATACCGCCAAAATTCACAGAACATCGGCAAACAACTGAAAATAAGTCATTGTCATCACCCATACGTACAATAGCCTGATTTACCTCACTTAATGCTTGGTAAAGTTGGGTGAGATGACTGATGCGATATTCCGCTTTCTTTCTTTCAGTGAGGTCCCTGAAAATAGCAAAATAGTAGTTGTTGTCTAGCTTACGGCAACTCACTTCGGCAATGAACTGAGAGCCATCATTGCGTAGGCATTGCCATTCATCTTTGATTGATTTGTCAGACATTAATTGAGTAATAAACTCTGATCGATCTGTAATGTTGCTGACTAATATATCTTTTAGTCTCATCGATAATAGCGATTTACGTTGGTACCCCAGCATGTTCATGGCCGCCAAATTGGCTGAAATGAAACGATGCTGATAATTTAAAACTAAAACACCATCAGTTGCTTGGTCAAAAAGTTTTTGATAGCGATTTTCAGCACGTTGGCGACTGCTGAATAGAAACCATGCTAAAAATGCTGATAAGATTGTCAGTGTGGAGCCAAGTAGACCAACAAGCATTGGTTTGCCATAAGGAAGTGTTTTGGCTTCAAATGCTGGGGTTGTGCGGAAGAATAGGCTCCATTTGCTACTGCCTATTTCTATGACTCTTTTTGTTGAAACACTTTGTTCTGAAAATTGTGTATGTGAAGAACTGTATAAAAAAGAATCAGCAGTTGCCTCAAGCCCTTGGTGGATTTTTATTGCCACATCATTATCTATTTCGCCTTTAAACCCATTCATCAGGTCTGTCATGCGGAAGGGTACATCAACCCAGCCAATAATGGCGTTACGTCTGGCTTCTAGGCTATTGACTAATATATTTTTTTTATAGATCGGCAGATACATGACAAAAGCATGCTGATCTTTCTTGTCTAAATCTTGTGCAAGCGTTAAACGTGAAGAAATGCGTGCTTCGTTGGTATCTCTTGCTTGCTCAAGCGCTGTGAGTGCAGTCGGTAAAGTAAGTACATCTAATCCTAGTGCACGAATATTCGGTTCATCTAAGGGTTCGATTAACGTTATTGGGGCATAAAGAGTTCTTTTACCTGCTGGTTTTATCTGAAAGTCAGATAAGTCTCTTTTACTGATATGGCTGATATGGCTTTTTTTGTCGACATCATCAATCAACTCTACAAGTGCAATGCCTCTAACGCCAAATTTATCACCTAAGTTAAGGGATTTTATATAAGTATGAAATTCATCTGGTTCTATCGCATCAGATGCATCAATGAAGCCTTTAACACCACGCATAATGACCAGAATAGCATTGAATCGAGCACGTAAATTGCTAACAGTGACGTCTGCCGAATCTTCCAGAGCTGCGTGTAGTTTTGCTATGTTGTCTTGCTGTGCGTTAGACCATAGCTTATGTGTGATGTAAAAACCGGTTAGCAGAATAGAGCCGGTGAGCAACCACAGGATAACTTTGTATGTGATTAAATTGGTTGGTTTAATATTAACTTGCATTTAAGTGATTAAGTGCCAATTCATTTATTTTTATCTAAGTGTACATGAAACATTGGTCAATGTGATGAATAGATATTTCTTGATGTGCATTTAAAAAAAATTAGTTAATTTTCTCCCATTAGTCACCTTTTTTATCGATAGGTTTTGGCTTGCTCAATAAATATCCTTGAAAACGCGTACAACCTGACTGAATCATGGTGGCATTTCGCTTTGCGCTAGTTTCTACTCCCTCAGAAAGTAATATCATGTTTAAACTTTGTCCCATTTGAATAATTGATTCAATAGTCAACATATATGCATTTATGCATTGCTGAATGAGTTTTTTGCTTTTTATTGTTATGGTTCTACATGAAACTCTTAAATATCTAGGTTCAAACTACTTATAAATCAATAGTCAACGTTACCATTGAACAACACTAGCCAGTAGTTTGATTAATGCATGATTGAACATGGTTTTATGACGTGGGTCAATTTTTAAAATTGACCCACGTCAAGGAGATGGTATCTACGATACTGTACATTCTGCAGGTCGTTAACATTAATGGGGAGGTCGCAATGGCTACGAGATTTACTAAATCCATGGCGCGTAATATATTCTTCGGCGGGTCACTGTTCTTTTTCCTGCTTTTTCTTGCGCTGACTTTTGATACCAATCAGAAGCTGCCTAAACGAGATAATAGTCAAAACCTAACAGCTTCGGTGATTCATGGCAAAAAGCTGTGGGAGACCAATAATTGTATCGGTTGCCATACTTTGCTGGGTGAGGGGGCTTATTTCGCACCGGAGTTAGGTAATGTATATAAACGCCGCGGCCCAGATTTTATTAAAGCATGGATTAAGTCGCAGCCTACTGGAGTTCCAGGCAGAAGACAAATGCCGCAATTCAATTTTACCGAGCAAGAGTTGGATGATCTGGTGGAGTTCTTGAAATACACCTCAGAGATTAACACCAACAACTGGCCGCCTAACATCGAAGGTTAACCGTCACAATTACCAGGAGTTATTATGCAATATCAATCTCAGGCTGTGGCGAAGCCTTACTTTATCGCCGCAATTGCACTGTTTGTTGGCCAGATTATATTTGGCCTGATTATGGGCTTGCAGTATGTCATGGGGGATTTCTTATTCCCTGAAATTCCATTTAACGTAGCACGTATGGTGCATACCAATTTGTTGATTGTGTGGTTGTTGTTTGGCTTCATGGGGGCAACGTATTACCTAATACCTGAGGAATCCGAGACTGAGCTGTTCAGCCCCAAGCTGGCCATCATCACGTTCTGGGTTTTCCTGGCCGCAGGTGTTGCAACTGTGCTTGGCTACCTATTGGTACCATATGCGTCGCTAGCAAAGTTCACCGGTAATGATTTGCTAGCAACCATGGGGCGTGAGTTCTTAGAACAGCCTTTACCAACTAAGGTTGGTATCGTTGTTGTCGTGCTGTCATTTATTTTCAACGTAGTCATGACCATGTTGAAAGGCCGTAAAACAGCCATTAGTTTAGTGTTGGTGCTTGGTCTTGTAGGTTTGGCTGTGTTTTTCCTGTTCTCGTTCTATAACCCGCACAATCTGGTTAAAGATAAGTATTACTGGTGGTGGGTAGTGCATCTATGGGTTGAGGGTGTTTGGGAGTTGATTTTAGGTGCAATCCTTGCTTTTGTTTTGATTAAAGTAACTGGTGTTGACCGTGAAGTCGTTGAAAAATGGTTGTACGTTATTATTACCATGACATTAATTACCGGCATTATCGGTACTGGTCACCATTACTACTGGATAGGTGCGCCCGCTTACTGGCAAGTCTGGGGTAGTGTATTCTCTGCACTGGAGCCCATACCGTTCTTTATGTTGACTGTCTTTGCTTTCAATATGGTGAATAAACGCCGCCGTGAGCATCCTAACAAGGCTGCGACATTGTGGGCATTAGGCACTGGCGTGATGGCATTCTTAGGCGCTGGGGTATGGGGCTTTATGCATACATTAGCACCGGTTAACTACTACACACATGGTACGCAACTAACTGCAGCGCACGGACATATGGCGTTCTATGGTGCTTATGCTATGGTGGTGCTGACGATTATTTCATACGCAATGCCTATACTGCGTGGGCGTGCTGCCAATAGTAATAAAGCGCAAGTGGTTGAGATGTGGTCATTCTGGCTGATGACAGTAGCAATGGTATTTATTACATTGTTCCTGACCGCGGCCGGTGTACTACAAACTTGGTTACAACGTATCTCAACCACGCCAATGAGCTTTATGGCGACTCAAGATTCTGTTGCAATCTTCTACTGGATGCGCGAGGTTTCTGGCGTGGTGTTTTTGATTGGTTTGATTGTTTACATCACTAGCTTCTTTATAAAAGGCGAAACTAAAGCGAGTTAATTTCTTGTAATAGTGCATGCAAAGCAAAAGAAGGAGGCTTGCCTCCTTCTTTTGTTTCAATTGATGAATCTTGTGATGAAGCTGGCATTTTAGGTAATTTAATGAATACAAAGACAATGTTGGTGAATGAAACAGAAGATCTACCAGGTGACTTTGCCATCTGGATATTTATTCTGGCAGAGATGCTAGTGTTTGGCGTGATGTTTATCGTGTACGCCTTTGCACGATCCAACCAGATTGAAGTGTTTAATGAATCACAACTGACCTTGAGCCGTGCCATGGGCACGCTCAATACGATTATTTTGATTACCAGCAGTTATTTTGTGGTGCGTGCAGTGTCTGCGATCAAATCCGGCAATTCGAGGCAATCTGCACATTGGCTACTCGGTACGATTTTTCTAGGTGGCATGTTCGTAGCGGTAAAGTTATGGGAATTCAACGAGAAATTCTCAGCCGGCATTACACTCGAGACCAATGATTTTTACATGTTCTACCTGACACTCACTTTTTTCCACCTCATGCATGTGCTGATGGGCATGATTATTCTGGCCTGTATCGTGTACAAATTAAAAAACGGCGACTACAGTGCAAAAGAGCATTTTGGTGTCGAGACTGGTGCCTCCTTCTGGCACATGGTAGACCTGCTGTGGATTATCCTGTTCCCTCTCATTTATATTATTCGCTAACGATGAATAAACAATTAAACCGTTTTGCTACAATCATCTGGCTGGCGCTAGTGATACTCACCATTGGTACATTTTTAATCGGCGAGGAGGTGACCGCCGGAAAAACCGTGATGCTGAGTGTGCTGTTGATTTCCCTGATTAAAGGGCAGCTCATTGCTAATTATTTTATGGGCTTGCGCCACGTCAGCTGGTTATGGCGCGGCATTATTCTCGGTTATTTTGTGATTGTTGGCGGCATGATTGCCATTGCTTACCTGAACTAGCATCGCCTGTTTGCAGGCTGAATTGAAAGTATTTATATGGATACAAAAACAAGTAATACCCCGTTTTATGAACCTAGCGGTGATGAGTGCGAATTGTTCGAGCGCGCTTGGAAAAATCGCCTGCCACTGCTGATAAAAGGTCCTACCGGCTGCGGAAAAACGCGTTTTGTGTCACATATGGCAGCACGTTTGAACTTGCCGTTGCATACCGTGGCCTGCCATGATGACTTGACTGCAGCGGACTTGGTTGGGCGCCATCTGATTGGCGACGGCGAAACCATCTGGAACGATGGCCCGCTGACACGTGCAGTGCGTGAAGGCGGCATTTGCTATCTGGATGAAGTGGTTGAAGCACGTAAAGATACCACCGTAGTGCTGCACCCGCTGGCAGATGACAGGCGCATGCTGCCGATTGACCGTACCGGTGAGTTGCTGCAGGCGCCGCCGTCTTTCATGCTGGTAGTTTCTTACAACCCGGGCTATCAGAACTTTTTAAAAGGTATGAAACCTTCTACGCGGCAGCGTTTTGTGTCACTGACGTTTGATTTCCCGACTGCTGCGCAGGAGGAAGCAGTGCTGATCGGTGAAACCGGCATTGATACGATGACAGCCAAGCGTCTGGTTTCTATCGCCGGCGCATTCCGTGCCTTGCGTGACCATGATTTGGAAGAGGTCGCCAGTACCCGTCTGCTGGTCTATGCGGCTACCTTGATTAAAGATGGTTATGATCCGGTACGCGCTTGCCGTGCGGCGTTGGTGGAAACCCTGACTGATGATGCAGAAACAGCCGTTGCTTTGAATGAGGTGGTCAGCGCCACCTTCGGACGCTAATGGAAGAATACGTCGGAGAGCTGTGGGATCGGCTGATTACCGGTGCGGCAGAGAAGCGTCATGCCGCAGTTGCCGTTAAGCTGGATGATATTGCCAAATCCGCGGCGATATTTTTCAGAGCATTAGGCGGTGACCCGGGGCTGGGTATTTCGGCAGCGCCGGCAGTACGTCATGGTGCGCGCCGGCGTTTGCTGCAGCGCGTGGCAGGTAGTGGTGAAAAAGTAGAGCTGTCATGGCGTGATGGCGAAGTGTTGCGCCTGCCGTCACAGATAGACCTGTTTGCAGAGCAGGCACTGAACCGCGATCTGTATTTTTGGCTGGTGGCTTTAGCCGCAGTAGCGTCAGATAATAGTCAGCCATGGATTATCAGAAACCAGTTAGCCACCTTAGCCACGCTTGAGCGCTTCCCCGGCTTGCAGAGCCGCTATGACAGGTTGGTAGAGGCTGTCATAGCGCTGCGTATTCCGCCGGAAAAACTGCCGGCAGATGAAGGTGCGCAAGAAAATACAATCCGTCAGGCCTTGCAACACCCCGGTACCGTGGATGCCATGACGCTGGCAGCGCGACCATTCCAGCCAGTTCCGCTGTGGCCGCATCCGCACCCACCTGTGAGCGCTGCGGTATCAGGTGCCACAGGTGCTGGTTCTCCTGAGCAAGCTGGTAGGGCCGCCACTAAAAAAAGTCGGCGTAAACATCTGGCACAACGCACTGATGTGAAAGAAGATAAAAACGGCTTTCTCATGATGTTTCGTGCCGAGAGCCTGTTTTCATGGTCTGAGTTCGTGAAAGTGAACCGTCCGCAGGATGAGGAAGACGATGCGGAAACTGCGCAGCTGGCGGCTGAAGATATGGATAATCTTACGATTGCGAGTGATGGTAAAACTAGTGCTGCCAATGTCAGGTTTGATCTTGACCTGCCGTCCGGTGCTGCTGATGATACCCCGCTGGGTGAAGGTGTTTTATTGCCGGAATGGAACTGGAAAAAACAGGTGATGCAACCGGACTATTGTAGTTTGCAGCAGTTGATTGCGGCGGATGCAAAACCGTGCGAGCTGCCGCAATCCTTAAAAAATACTGCTAACCAGCTGCGACGCCAGTTTCAGGCACTCACGCCAACACGGCATTGGCTCAAAGGCCAGCAGGATGGTGATGAGCTGGATATGGATGCATGGGTGCAGCTGGTTTCTGAAAGAAACAGTACGATGCCAACTTCGGAGCATGGGCTCTATCGCGCACAGGTCAATCAGGAGCGCGATCTGGCGTGTCTGCTATTGGCGGATCTGTCGCTGTCTACCGATGCTTATGTTTCAAACCACACCCGTATCATTGATGTGATTCGCGATAGCCTGTTATTGTTTTCAGAAGCGCTGACTGCAACCGGCGATAGTTTTGCCCTGTATGGCTTTTCATCGCTCAAGCGCAGCAATGTGCGTTTTCATTACATTAAAGGTTTTGAAGAAAAATATAGCGGTTTAGTGCGTGGTCGCATTACAGCAATCAAGCCCGGCTATTACACACGGATGGGCGCTGCTATCCGGCAGGCGTCAAGTTTATTGGTGCAGCAGAAAAAGCGCCAGCGCTTGTTATTGATACTGACAGACGGCAAGCCGAATGACCTTGACCAGTACGAAGGACGCTACGGTATCGAAGATACGCGCGTGGCATTACTGGAGGCTAAAAAACTGGGGCTGCGGCCATTCTGTGTGACAATTGATACCGAAGCCAGTGATTACCTGCCGCATTTATTCGGCGCCGGCGGCTATGTGGTGATCCGTAATCCTGAAGACTTACCTAAAGAACTGCCGCTACTATATGCGCAAATGACGCGCTAAATGCTTAGCTCGTAGCTATGTAGCTTTTTAACATCGGTAATCATCACATCTTTACCGTTCACTGCAATTAAACCTAGTTGCTGAAGTTTTGCTAATGTGCGTGAAAGTGTTTCTGGTGTTAGGTTCAACAATGATGCGATGGTGCTTTTGCTTGCAGGTAGTGTAATGTTGCTGGCATCGGGCGCATCTGCACTGATTTGTAATAGATAGCCGATAAAGCGCTGAGTGCATGACTGCAATGACAGCATTTCTATATCTTGCACCAGCTGATGCATTCTAATCGATAAGCCGGCCAGCATCTTGCGTGAAAATAGGGGATCATTGTCCAACATAGAAAATATCAGGCTCTTAGGAACAAGTAATACATCAGAATCTAATGTGGCTTGCGCGTACACAGGAAACTGCCGCTCCAAGAACAAAATAGCTTCGCCAAAACTTTCTCCTGGCGTGACAATGCTGATGATTTTTTCACTACCCTGTGGCGAGGTGACGCCTAGTTTTAGTTGACCATCTAGTAAAATATAAAGACCAACAGCTGCATCACCCCGATTGAATACGGAGGTTCCTTTAGGAAATTGGATAAGCTGCGAGTGTAAGGCGATTGTCTCAATTTGTTCAGAGGCTAGCTCTTTGAACATAAAGAAGTTTGAAAGTGTTTGTGAGATGAGGTTTTTATTCATTTTAATATCTCATAAAATTCGAGAGCTTGATTATGCAATGAAATTGCGATGAGTTACATCGATTTATTTTTTATCACGTACAACACTCATTACAAGAATTGATATAAAAATAATAATAGTCACGGCATGCATGACGCCACCAGCTTTACGTAGGGTGAATATGGTTAAGAAATCACCACTTAATCTCAGCATAAGGGATATTTGCAACAAAATAAGCGACAGATATAAGCTGGGGTGATAAGGGATTTTTACTTTGGTGATAGCTGGAAAAATTATCGGAGCATGACCAAATATCATTGAGAAGACAAACCCAAGAAAAATTGCATGTGTAAATGCGTCATAACTTGCCCCTGGCTTAAGTTGAGGTAAACACAGGCCAATGAAGCCGGCTAGTAATAGCCAGCCATAACCGCAAATCAACGCGATGGCAATATAGCGTGTTAAACCCGTCTGTTTTATGGTGTATCGTACGATGTCGTTTCTCATCAGCCATACTGTCATGACGATCAATGAAGCCGAAAGTAGACGAACGTCTGGCCAGTTGTTAAGCGATGCAACACCAGCACCTGCTAAAAACATGATTAACGCCAATATAAAAAGAACTTTGCTACGATGAATAGGGCGTATGAATCTGGATAGCTCCAACCGCTCGCCTACGATGGTAATAATCAGAAATCCCATCCACCAGGGTGTGACCTGTGGCAGATTAAATCCTAATACCCAAAGAATACAGCCGATTAGCCAGCAAATGGCCGCAACTATTAATGCAAAGGTGAATAACTCACGTTGCACGAAATATATCTTAAGTGAGGCAGAGCATAGTATGAGGCTGGCGATTGTGGTGAATGTAGCGCCTATGGATGCATCTAGCCCTGCAATTAACAACAGTGCTCCTGTCGCTGATGCTAGTGGAGCAATATATGCCCATCGCTCACCAATGGCAACGGCACGCTCTAGACAGATGATAGTGCCTAGAAAGCCACATACCATCAGCGGCCCATGAAGATGAGTCTGTGTTTCTAACTGAAATGGAAGATTTAAGCCAAGTAGCGTCAGACCTAGATACATCCCAAATATCAGGCTGATAAGCCCTGCTACTAACATTGGGATGCGGTAGCTTATAGCCAAGTTATTTTTAATCATAATAAGCGTTTCAGCCAGAGGATTGCGATTACTGTTACAGGGATGAATAGAATCCCATTCTATTCATCCCATCCCAGTCTATTTTTTGCTTGTTCGCACATCATAGATGGATCCCATGCTGGTTCCCAGACGAGGTCTAACTCCAGTGCAGTGTCTTTATCCAGTGTGTTGTTCACTGCATCATGAATGCTTTCCATGACAATTTCTGACATAGGGCAAGCATGAGAGGTCATGGTGAACGCTACCTTAGCGATGCTGTTATTGACGTTAATATCGTAAATCAAACCAAGATCTATTAGATTTTCACCGATTTCTGGATCAATCACAGACTGTAGTGCCTGATAAATAACTTGTTCTTTTGTATTTAGTTGATTGAAAATAAGTGACATGGTCTTTAATGTAAAAGTGTCTTTAGCGCACCAGTTGCACCGTCTATATTTTTATTCATGGCATCACTCTGATATTTGATAATACCGTGACTATCTAAAATTGAAATTGTGGCATCGTGCTCATAATCGCCAGACTGTACTTTTTTGTATTTGATTCCCAATGTGACAGCCAGCTTTCTAACTGCGCTCGCATGACCTTGTGCTAACACCCAAGACGACGATGTGATTGAATGTTTCTTGGCAAACTCAGCAAGTTTTGCGGGGGTATCCCGTTCTGAATCAAATGAAAATATAGCAAAGTTAACTTTGTCTACCTGATTAGCGGGCAGCGCACGCTCTATGCGTTTAATGTTTTGCACGGTGAGCGGGCAAACATATTGGCAAGAAGTGTAAACCATTGCGACGACAGTGGGCTTGCCGCTTAGATGACTAAGTTGAAAGGGTTTGACATCCGCTGAAACCCACTGGTCTGTGATATTGAATACTGAATCCGAACTTGGGGCGAAAATTACGCTGTCTTGCTTGTTTTGATGGTGATGCTCATGTTCATGATTTTCAGCGATAGCTGGTAATGTGTATGTGAACAAGAGAGAAAGCAGTAGATTAATTTTTAAAGGCTTTTTCATTACATGGTTTTTCATTTTGTATCCTTTGCACAGCGGAACCCTAAATTTTTACCCGTAAAATTACCTCTTAAACTTTCACGGTATGAATACCTCATAAATGCCGCATAGTCGCCAAGGTTACTGGCATTTAGACTGCCACTTCCGCAAAACAGAGTTTTGTCCCCAGAGTTTCTTGAGTCAGGTGGCGCCATGTAACTGTTAAAGTCTTCAGTCCATTCCCATATGAGCCCGGCCATGTCTAAGATGCCAAAGCCATTCGCTGGTTTAGATCCGACGACAGGTAATGCTTTATTAGGCACCGAGTACCAGGCCATAATCTGTTTTTGCAGATTGTCTGTATCGCGGTCATTATCGGTCAGCGTGTATTCCCATTCATCGGTTGAAGGCAGACGTTTATCCTGCGCTTCACAATAAGCCACCGCCGCAAACCACGACACATTGACTACCGGTTTATCAAGGTCTGCGGAGTCGGCTGAACCTTGCGCATTTTTCCAATGTTCTAGATAGTGTGAATCAGTGAATATCTTCTTGATATTCGATTGATGCCATTCTGGATGTTTGTTTACAAACGCCAAAAACTTGCGGTATGTGACCGGAGTTGCATCTAGCCAGAACGCATCTACAGATGTTGCTGGAGATGTCGCTAGTACTGAGCTATTATTTGTATCATCTTTCTTCAAAAAAAACGGCGTGAAGCTGCCTTTTGGCACTAGTACCATATCGTCAACCCGCACCATATCCTCTGCTGATACTGACGCTGCCAAGAATAAGCAGTTAGACAGTACCAGTATTGATATGAAAGTTAGTTGATTACTCTTCATGTTTTACTGGGGTGATGCGGTGTGTTTTTACATCATCAGGGGTTACTTCATCACCGTCATTATCCCAACTGTTGTAGATATAAGTTAGCACATTAGCGACTTCTTCATCACTTAAGCTCCATGAAGGCATCACACCATTGTATTCACTGCCATTGACAATCAGCTTACCTTGCAGACCACCGGTAACAGCCTTGATTGCGGCTGGTTTTGCACCTTTAAGATAATCAGCTTTAGCTAAAGGAGGAAATGCCTGCGGTACGCCTACACCAGTGGTTTGGTGGCAGGCCGCACAGTTCGTGTTATAAATGCCTTCACCCAGTTTGATACGGTCCGCTTTGGTTTTAGCAGTAGGTGCCTGTGACTGTGTGGCAACTGTGTTTCTCATGCTAGTGCCTTCTGGTAGATATACTTCATCTGTCATCTTCCCAGAGTATAGCGTTTTGTCCTCATCACCAGATACTTTAAGCATACCTAGCGCACCTTTGTTGAATGCCCTAGTTAGTGAGTGGTCCACCATAATGTATGTGCCAGGTACATTGACTTTAAACTCCATATAAGCCGCGCCACCAGCAGGAATCATGGTGGTTTGTACGTTTTTGTCAGGATTGGTAGTACTGCCTTCGTGATTAACTTTATCAAAAATTTCGCCAATGACGTGGAATGATGAAGTCAGATTAGGGCCTCCAACGCCAACATATAATCTGACGGTGTCGCCTTTCTTAGCTTTCAGCGCATTATCACCGGTCAATGAGCCTGCCGAGCCATTGAAAACTACATAATCTGGCTTCTCGTCGATTGCTTTGGTCATGCTGAAAGCTTGTAAACCTTGCTCACCGTTTTTACCCTGAGTGTAAAAATCGCCCTGCATCACATAGAACTCATGGTCAACTTTAGACATACCTTCTTTAGGCTCTACTAAAATTAGACCGTACATGCCGTTGGCTACGTGCATGGCTACTGGTGCTGTTGCACAATGGTAAACATATAGGCCTGAATTGAGAGCTTTAAAAGAAAATACCGAGCTATGGCCTGGTGCCGTCAATGAAGCTGCTGCGCCGCCGCCAGGGCCTGTGACCGCATGCAGATCAATATTGTGTGGCATTTTGTTATCCGGGTGGTTATTGAGATGGAACTCAACCTCATCGCCCTCGCGGATGCGGATAAATTTGCCTGGAACTTTGCCGCCAAAGGTCCAAAACGTGTAACTCACGCCATCAGCCAACTTGCCTTCTAGCTCTTTAACCTCTAAGTTAACAATTACTTTTGTGGCGTGCTTTCTTGTGATGCGTGGTGGCACTTCAGGGGCATCAGTCAGTGTCGCAACCTCACTACCGATGACTTTATTGTCTGATTTTTTTACGATTTGCGCTGCATTTGTTATATTGGCTAAACATAATGCTACGCCTAATATGAATAATTGAATCTTTTTCATGGCTTCCTCTTCCCCTTTTAATTTACAACATCCAAACAAAAGATCGATGAACGGGATAAATTGATGAATTAAGACTTCTAGCTACTCATCTTATTGAAGTTACTTAGAATATAAATTGATGCATATCAATATCTAGAAATTATAATTTTTAAAGTGACTGTGTTTGAATATGCATCACAATACAATCAATTTTTAAGTGATAACCCACTTGGTTCATCTTATCCTAGTGGTAGATGATTCATACATCATTTAATTTTATATATTCATCAATGAATTATATGTTGCATATTATATGCAACATATATAAAATCTATCACTATTATGCAAATTACAAAATTCACTGATCTAGGTTTAAGAGTGCTGATGTATCTCACGCAAGAGGTTAATCCATCTACTGTGACGATCAATGAAATTGCAAAACAGTTTGATGTCCCTAGAAATCATCTGATTAAAGTAGTATCTAGATTAAATAAATTAAATTGGGTAATTGCAACGCGTGGGAGAGCAGGTGGTTTGAAACTTGGGGTATTGCCATCCGAATTAAAGCTAGGAAATGTGTTACGTGAGCTTGAGAATAAAACCTCGCTTATTAATTGCGCTGAGCCGCTTTGCGTTTTGAGTGGACAATGTAATTTAAAGGAAATACTAGATCATGGCTTAAATAGCTTTTATGAAGAGATGAATAAGTACAGCTTGCAAAGTATTGTTGATCATAAAACTCAACAAGCGGTTATTAAGTTACATCAGCGCTATGTGGGATAGTGTTTATGTGTATTGAGATCAATAGTTAATTAAATTTATAAATCAGTTTTACCAAACACTCACGCGAGTGTTTTTTTTGAACATAAATGTTGCATTTAAAATGCAAGTTAAAGGAGATGTGATGTTATCAGTGCAAGCAAAACCATATATAGATGCAAGTGTTCCAGTCTTAAGGCAGCATGGCTTAGCCATCACCACCATGTTTTATAAAAACATGTTTGAATCACATCCGGAACTAAAAAATCTATTTAATATGGGTAATCAGGCAAATGGGTCGCAACAGCAATCTTTAGCCGCAGCAGTGTTTGCTTATGCTGCAAATATTGAAAATAGCGCAGCACTTGCACCGGTAATAGAGCGCATCGTACATAAGCATGTTTCTGTTGGTATTAAACCTGCGCATTACCCAATTGTTGGTAATCACTTAATTGGTGCGATTAAAGGTGTGTTGGGTGACGCAGCAACGCCTGAGTTACTCGCAGCTTGGGAAGAGGCATATGGTCTTTTGGCTGACGCACTCATTGATGCCGAAAATAGATTATATCAAGATAATAATCAACTTCCGGATGAGTGGCTAAAATTGAAAGTATCAGAAAAAACGCATCAATCAGATGATGTGGTGACCTATACATTACAAGCGAACGATCAGTCACCCTTACCAAAATTCAAACCTGGACAATACATCAGTGTGGCTGTGCATCTAGATGACTTGAATTTAAGGCAGATTAGGCAATACAGCTTGTCTGACGCTAATCAACATCATACATACAGAATTACAGTAAAGCGTGAAAAGGGCGATGAGTATAAGCCACGTGGTAACGTATCAAACTGGCTGCATCATCATGTGAGGGTGGGGAGTGTGATTGACGTTAGTTATCCATGTGGAAACTTCACTCCTGATATCTTAAATGAGCAACCCATCGGGTTAATCTCAGCTGGTGTTGGTATCACGCCAATGATTTCAATCATCAAAGAAATTTCTGCTAATAATCCTACTCGTAAAGTGTTGTTTGCACATGCTGCTAGAAACAGAGCTAGCATTGCGCATATAGACGAGATCCAGCAGGCTAAATGTGTGTTGAATCATCTAAAAGCCGTTTTCTTTTTGAATGAGTCGAAAAAAGAAAATATAGATGAACGAGAAGGGCGTATGGATTTAACTGATTATATTTCAAATGAGTTTAAAGATGGTTTCTATTACATCTGTGGACCACAAACATTTATGGATGATCAGCGAGATGCGTTGTTAGCGCTTGGTGTAAATCCAAACAATATTCACAGAGAAGTATTTGGCCCTGAAAGTCTTAACCACATCATTTAATGGTGCGTTAATGCATTAATTCGGTGAGATTTAAAAATAAGGCTTGCCGATTTTGAATGGATTATTGAAATAATCCATTCACTTAGTTGAATAATTTTTTTGACTTTTATGTTGCTAGTGTTGGCGTAGTTATTGCTTGGTCATTCTCAGACTATTTGATCATAGAAAAGAAAAACCAGCATATGAAATTATATTTGAATACATCAAATCAGACTTTTGATTTTGCCGATATTAACCTACCTCATATACACCATTCAGAAAAGTCAGTGTTTATTTTTGACTTTGATGATGAGAAATCATTAACAGATATCCTCAATCAGCTTGCGGACAAGCTATCAGAACAGGTCCTTGAAAACTCCTACGTGATGATCGCAAAAGATGCTAATCCAACGGATCCAGCAGAGACGATTGCAAGCATTGTCCCATTTAACATTTTTTATACTAGGCGTCTGCACTCATGGTTGCTAGATGATATTAGTTTGCATGTGCAGATTTATTTTCAGCCTATTGTTGATTTTACCCAGAACGGAAAAATTTTTGCCTATGAGGCCCTGTGTCGCATCAAGGATCCCTCTGGAGAGTTGTTGAATGGTGAGGAGTCATTTAAGTTGGCGAGCCAGCTTAAATGTAGCGAAGAATTGGATATTGCTTGCCAACAAAGCGCATTGGTTGGTAAAGCAAATTTAATTGCACCAGGTACGCCTATCTTCATTAATGTGCTGCCACAAACCATTATGAAAAAGCGCTGGCTGACCTTAATGATGGAAGCACTGAGCAAATATGGCATTGAGCAGCGTGAAATTGTGATTGAAATTGTTGAAAGTGAAAAAGTATCCCCAGAGCTTTTATCAGAGTGTTGTGATGAGATTCGTGCTCATGGCCTTCGTATTGCACTTGACGATATGGGGTCAGGCTTTAATGGCTTGCGTACACTGGCTGCTGTTCGTGCGGACTATATTAAAATTGATAGAGCGATTGTTCATGAAGCACAAGGCAGTCGTGTGCGTACTGTATTGTTGGAGGCTATTATCTCAATGGCGCAAAGACTAGGCTGCACTGTTGTGGCAGAAGGCTTAGAACGCGTGGAAGACATTAACTTCTGCCTGGATCTTGGGCTTGCTTATGCGCAGGGATACTATTTTGCAAAACCAGAAAGTAAGCCTACCCAGTCAGTAGCGGCTTTACCTAAGCAGGATGAAGCTCATCGCTCTCATATTCCAGATGAGTTCCGGATTGGAGAGTTTGTGATGCGCGGGTTAACGATAGAGGTTAATACTTCCATTGAAAAGGCGAGAGAAATTTTCCGGGATAACCCTGATACTGAAATTGCTGTGGTGTTGGATAATTTGCGGCCTATCGGTTTGCTCAAGAGAGGAAAGGTATTTACTCAGCGTAGCAGTTCATTAGGTGCTTATTGTGATGCATTGCCAAAATTGATTACCAGTCGCACTCCTTCATCATTATTAGCACGAGGACTCTATCTAGAGCGTGGAGATGCCGAGCCCTGGATTATGGTGGGCGATGATGGCGTCTACATCGGCATTCTACAGCCGCTAGAGATTATGGCACAGTTGATCAGTCGTAAGATGAGCACTGGCAGTCTACACCCACTTAGTCAGCTCACCACGGGACCAACATTACGGCAATCGCTTGATGTCAGCATACGCAATAATCCCAATACGGTATTAGTCTATATTGATCTTGATCACTTTAAGGCCTACAACGACAGATATGGGTTTATACGTGGCGATGCCATGATTCGCCTATTGTCAGAAATTGTTAGGCAGGAATTTCTTGGCGCTACAGGGACGTTGGTCGGTCACATTGGAGGTGATGATTTTGTGTTGATTCTAGATCATATCAACACAAAACTTGAAGACAAATTGCTGGATGTGATCTACCATTTCCAAGACCTCGCCAGCCATTTATATGACACATCAGACCTAGAGCGTGGTTTTTTTACTACTGAGGATGGTAGTGAGCATCCAGTTGCCAGCATCTCAATCGCCATCGTCAATGGTAGTCAAGGTGTGCTGTCCAATAGTGTAGCTGCTGCAGAGCGTGCGGCTTACCTAAAAAAAATTGGTAAATCCAACATAGGTAGCATCATTGTTGTGGAAGATGTTACGCCTAGACTTGTGGTGCCAGAACATGAGGTACATTCTGATTGGCAGGCACGTGCGCTAGAGGCGTTGCAATCCCTACTTAAATATCGTCGCTCGGAAGACTCACACTGCATGGATGGTTGTTTCACTGATTATCCGTTCTTTGAGGTGGTATTTGAGCTTAATTCCAACGGGATGCAGAGATATCCAAATTGGATTAATCCAAACATGTACGGCAAGATTAAAGCAGGTGGGGCAGGGGTTGATCGTAGCCTTCAAGCTTATTACAACGAAGCGCATAAAGCGTTAAAACCCTATATCTCTAACATTTACCTATCAACAGCGACTGAGGATTTTTGTTTGACGGTATCGTTACCTATTCTAAATCAGGTGGGTGGGTTGGAATCAATACTTGTTGCTGACATCAGTATTGCTGCAATGGCGATGCTGAGTAGCAACATTGTAGCGACAGATAAGAAGAGTTGATGAGTGTGGATATCATAGCATTATGCATAGACTAAGTTAGGTGAGAAATTTCTTGCTTTAATTGCATCATTCATTGCCGAAATGTGCTGCTATCAACGCACAAGGTCATCATGTTGATGGCCTTGTGAATTCGAGATTGAGCATTGCATTTCTCCTTTGCCAATTCCATGCGTCTGTGCACATTTGAGCAATATTGCGTTTAGCCTCCCAACCAATCAATCTTTCTGGCATTGTTGCAGGAATCTGGGTCTGCAATTCGTATTGATTCACTCTCGTTTTTAAACAGTCTAGAGTATAGTCCTACCTTAAAAGAGCATTTGAACCGTTATCTTTGTGTATCATTTAGTCAGCTTGTGCAGGCTGCGATTTGTAATCGCTTTCACTTTGTGGAGGAAAGGCTTGCGCGCTTGTTGCTGATGATTCGAGATCGTGCACATTCTGAGTCTTTTTACATTACACAAGATTTATTGGCGCAAATGCTTGGTGTGCGACGTGTTGACGTTACAAAAGCAGCATTAGCATTGCAGCATAAAAGTTTAATTGGTTACAGTAGAGGCTATGTCGTGATTAGAAACGTTGCTGGTTTAGAGCACGAAGCTTGCGCATGTTATCTGGAAGATAAGGAAATCTATAATCGTATGCTTAATAAAGGAACGGTTAAGTTAACAGCTAATCACTAATATCAACAGTGAATAAAAAATGAATACTAAAAGAATAAATGTAGACGCACTCATGGCAATTAGCGATGTGCGCTTTGGCACTAGCGGTGTGCGCGGCTTAGTAAAAAGAATGACTGAAGAAGTCTGTTATGCATACACAGCAGCTTTTTTGCAAGAGGTGGTCGCTAAGTCTGATGCAGTCAATCAGGCAGATAAAGCTAACTTGGTCATATTAGGCCATGATTTACGGCCAAGTAGCCCACATATTGCCAGTGTTTGTGCTGCAGCGATTACCAACTCTGGCGGACAAGTAATATATGCTGGCGCTTTACCAACGCCGGCGCTTGCTTGTTATGCCAAGCATCACCATGCCTCAGCTATTGTTGTGACAGGTAGCCATATTCCATTTGACCGTAATGGCATCAAATTTTATGGGGAGCATGGAGAGATATCTAAAGCCGAGGAGTTTGCCATACAGCATGCGACAGTCAACTTACCTGCAACATCAATGACGATGGCATTACCACTTGCGGATAAGCAAGTTGAATCATATTACATCCAGCGTTATGTTGATTTTTTTGGAGATGCTAACTTTAAAGGATTACGTGTAGCCATTTATGAACACTCAGGCGTCGCAAGAGATTTGCTACGTACTATCCTAGAAGCATTGGGTATTGAGGTGATTACCTTGGGACGCACTAATGAGTTTGTTCCAATTGATACAGAAGCTGTTAGACCGGAAGATGTTATTCAAGCATCTAATTGGGCGAAAGAATATGCATTTGATGCCATCTTCTCAACGGATGGTGATGCTGATCGCCCACTGATAGGTGATGAGTTAGGCCAATGGATGCGTGGCGATATGGTGGGCATTCTCTGTGCAAAGTATCTTGCCGCGGATGTTGTCGTTACCCCAGTGAGCAGTACCTCGCTTACTGAGCAATCAGCTTGGTTTAACCAGGTGGTACGCACCAAAATTGGCTCTCCATATGTAATCTCAGGGATGGAGCATGCAAATACGCAAACTACTGGTCTAATTGTCGGTTTTGAAGCCAATGGAGGCTTTTTACTCGGCAGCGACGTGATAATAGGTAATAAAAAGTTAGAAGCACTCGCCACGCGTGATGCAATATTACCAATGTTAGCAATACTTGCCATGGCGCGAAAACAAGGTTGTCAATTATCTGCGTTAGTCGCTAGCTTGCCTAATCGATATACCTTTAGTGATCGTTTACAAAATTTTCCAAAAGAGAAGAGTTCAGCATTGTTGAATGTATTACAACACGATGCAGCGCGTGCCCAGTTAATGATGGCGCCAAATGCAGGTGGAATTGTTTCAATTGATATGACAGATGGATTTCGTGTGAGCTTTAGTTCAGGTGATATCGTGCACCTAAGACCTTCTGGCAATGCACCTGAATTACGTTGCTATGCTGAATCTGACACACAAGAAAATGCACAGTTGTTATGTACTCATTGTTTAGAACGCGTGGCGACCCATGTTTGACTGAGCCCGATAACTGCTCAGCTAATATCAAATAGTCGTCATTGATCTAAGTACATTCAACATTAAATTACTTAATCCATCATAACCCAATCAAAGCCTTAAAAATAAAAGGCTTTGATTGATTAAACACGCGTAAAAAGCTAACCATTACTTTTACGTTTAGCAGTAAATCCTAACATACCTAGCCCAACTAGCATCATTGCATAAGCTTCTGGTTCAGGCACTGGTGTAGCGGTGTACCATCCACTGTTGCCTTGCTCGCGAGTTAATCCCTGTACGTGAAGCGCAAACGAGTCTGCAGACAAAGTGACCTCTTGAGTATTGCTCTTGAAAGTAATAAAAAATCAATTAGCTCGATTTAATGTGGTAACTGTAAAATCAAGTGCTGAGCAAGTACAAATAATGCCTGCAAACAGAAAGTGAATAAAACAGCATTATTGTGTTTTCTCTCAGGGTAAGCACTATGTTTGTCGTGACTCAGCAAGCTTTAGCAAGTTTTTTTGCCCTTATTGAGCCAGCTGCTGACGTTTATACTCCTTACGTTTCATTGCCAGATAGTCTTCTTTTTGCACTTCTTGTAGTTGAGTTGCATACTGGTCAGTTGAGTTATACCAGCGTAGTAAACGTTGTTCCAATATGTCTTGCTCTGGTGTATTTATCTCCGCTAGGTAAGCATCAATCGCTAGGTAGTAGCGCATAGTATTACGTTCAATGACACCGCGCACTCCCTTAATATACTCAGGCTTCCCGTCTGCTGACTTTCCTATGATGGTGAAACCAATTTTATTCCTGCCAATGGTTGCCAAATACCCCTGCATGGCTAAGTTACCTCTTAAACCAAACTTATACGCATAGGTGAAATGCAAAAAAGTGAGTCCACCTTTGATTGGTATGGCTTCTACTAAGATGCGGTAATCACTTGTGCTTAAAGGGCCCTTTTCAGCATTGAGCTCAATGGCAAAGTGATTCGGTGTGGAGTTAATCTCTTGATAGTTAAACTCCACTTGATGCGCGTCAGCTAATGGCTGCACATCTTTTTTACCGATATATACACTCAGTACAGTGCTGTCCTCTTTATTGGCAGCATGACAATATTTGACATTAATGTGGAGTATTAGTAAATCGCACCAATTCTCAGGGTTGGTAAGTGCTTTGTTGACTGTAGCAAATGGGTAACTGACCACAGCAAAGATTTCACCTTTCAAGTTATCTGATGACTCCATAGAGCTCATATGGAGAGGGCGTTTAAATTGATTGTTATTCAGCTGTTTTGATAACTCCGTGTACTTGTCTCTCAATCGCGTGTTCTGTGTAGCTGACTCGGCTGCGAAAGAGCTTTGAGCACCAAGGAAAAAGCTGACAATCATTAATACAGATATCCAATACATATTTATCCTTAAAAGTATGTCTTATCAATTAACTTCTAGTGCTAGTACTGACAAGTGAGGCCATCATCGAATCTCCCTTCCTTTGAGGCGTAAACTGAGCCAGCGTTTTCTCCACACCTTGTAGTGTCGATTATTAGGGTGTTAGAGTAAGACAAGACCAGCATTTATGAACTGAATTTCTAGCCTAAGATGACGGCATTGATTTATTGATGATTGAGGAAGGGCGAGCCAGTCAAGAGTAGTCGACCGAGCTTATAGTTGGCCATATATGATTCATGACAGCTGCTTTAGCGTGAAATTAAGCTTTACTGCATGCAGATTTCTCTGTGAAGTGAAAAAACATGCAGTTGCTAAAACTCAGGCGAAACAATCTAATGTTGGTGGGATAGCTCTTATCTATCATGACCTAATAAGTTGAACTCACCTAGCTTATTATTTATTTAAATGACACCAGCTACTATTTTGTTTAGTTTTAAGTACTTAAGCCCTTTGATCTGTTTTGAGACATTCGTGCTCTTAGCATAGAGTGATTTTCATTATTAATAGCCTGTATTGATGAGGACTAGTCGATTCACCTCAATCATATTCACACTCCTGTTTGTTTTGATTAAAATTTTGATGCTTTAGGTGAGTTCTATATTCGCGGATGTTTGTAAAGGCAATCTGTGCGATACCGCACACACCATTTTAATCTTATGTGTTACTAATGAAATTGGTTAAACCAACATTTGTTACGTAGCTAATTGACTATGCACTTAGCATTTATCTTGGAGTGGCTTAAAGAGTAACAGTTTGAACTGCTCAAAAGAGCTTATGACGATAGGAATAGCATATTAGAAAAGTAATAAGCAATCGTTAATAAGTATCAAGATGTGAACTTAACTTGAAATAATCATTATTTATTATGTTTTACAAAGGAGTCACGTATGAAAGTAACCTCAATTAAATTATCAGCATTTACGATTGCTTGTTTAGTTGGCCTAACAGCTTGCGACAACCCAAATACAGCAGAAGATGCAGGAAAAGAAATAGATATAGTTGTTGAAAAAACTGAAAAAAAGATAGAGCAGGCGAGTGAAAAAATGGGAGAGTCTAGTGATCAGGCTGTGGTGGAGGTAGAGGATGCTACGATAACAGCTAAGATAAAAGCCGCTTTTATTGCTGAATCTACAATTAAAAGTCTAGATATCAATGTAAGTACAACGGATGGAGTGGTAACGCTTACAGGCATTGCAGACTTGCCGGAAAGTAGCCAAAAAGCCACTGATGTTGCAATGCTAATATCAGAAGTTAAAAAGGTAGAAAACCAGCTTATTGTCAAGCGCTAAAAACACAAAAGGCCTACGTTAATACTACTGTAAGCCTTTATATATATTGGCGTCCCCACGGGGATTCGAACCCCGGTCGCCTCCGTGAAAGGGAGGTGTCCTAGGCCTCTAGACGATGGGGACCTAAGAAATATTACTATTTAAAACAGTGCGCAAAATTTCTAACACGCAATTTTTATTTTTGCCACTAAGATATAATAAAACTATCTATATATTGGCGTCCCCACGGGGATTCGAACCCCGGTCGCCTCCGTGAAAGGGAGGTGTCCTAGGCCTCTAGACGATGGGGACCTAAGAATTTACCGCTTTACTACAAGTGCCGCATTTTACTACAATTTGCTAATAAATCGAAGTGATTTTTCACATTTTGGTGGAGGTAAGCGGGATCGAACCGCTGACCTCTTGCATGCCATGCAAGCGCTCTCCCAGCTGAGCTATACCCCCAAAACCTACGTGCTTTTGCTTTCAAAGCGTTGCAGTGTTAGCGAGGCGCAATATTAAAGATGGGCGCGGGCCTTGTCAATCACTTTCATCCTAATTTGCTTAAAAACTCAAAAAATTAATACATGTGTCTGATTGACAATGTGCATCTTAATTTTTGCTATTAACCTCGAATGTTAGATTGGCTTTCAAATTGCGTTAATTCCACGCGAGGTTGGGGCTGCCAGCCTTGTTTACGGTGTTCAGCGATCACATTGGTAAATACTCCGCCTCTTACATAGAACTTGGCGGTTACTCTCATGAACTTAGGTTGGGTAGCTTCAACTAAATCATCAAGAATGCTATTGGTGACAGCTTCATGGAAACATCCTTCATCGCGGAATGACCACATGTACAGTTTTAGGCTTTTAAGTTCTACACAAAGTTGATCAGGAATGTAATCTAAATAAATAATAGCAAAATCTGGCTGGCCAGTTTTTGGACATAAACAAGTAAACTCTGGAATTTCCATATGAATATGAAAATCACGTTTCGTGTTCGGGTTTTCAAATGTCTCTAATGTTTTAGAGGGTTGTGCGGTTGGTTTTGCACCTAGTGAGTGTTCGGTCATGATAGATAGTAGAGCTTTTAGCTTAAAAAACGTTATTATAACGTTCTAAGTCAAACCTAATTAGTAAAAGTTCATTTTGCGTTTAACTCACCTAAAACTCTCTGGTTTTAAATCTTTTGTTGATCCGACAACATTGCACATTCATGGGCAGCGTGTTGGCGTGGTTGGCCCTAACGGTTGCGGTAAATCCAATGTGATGGAGTCTGTGCGCTGGGTGCTGGGTGAATCTTCAGCAAAAGAGATGCGTGCAGATGCGATGGACGCAGTTATTTTTAACGGCTCTGGCAACCGAAAGCCTATCTCAAGAGCTAGTGTCGAACTGGTGTTTGATAATAGCCTTGGCGGTGCATCTGGGGCTTGGTCCCAATATGCGGAAATTTCAGTTAAGCGCGTAATCGAGCGAGATAAGGGTTCTACTTACTATATTAATAATACCGTTGTGCGCCGCAGAGACGTGGCCGATTTGTTCTTAGGTACAGGCTTAGGTGGTCGTGCTTATGCAATTATTGGTCAAAACACAATCAACCGTATTGTTGAAGCGCGTCCTGAAGAAATGCGTATTTTTCTTGAGGAGGCTGCTGGGGTTAGTAAGTATAAAGAGCGGCGTAAAGAAACCGAGCAGCGACTCCGAGATAACCGTGAAAACCTATTGCGTGTAGAAGACATTGTGCGTGAGCTTGACTCGCAGATTTTACGTTTACAATCGCAAGCCGTTGTTGCTGCACAATATAATCAAATGCAAGAGGCTTTAAATATTACCAAAGCACAAATTTGGTTATTGAAAAAGCGAGATGCAAGCGCGCAATGGGAAAAGTCACAGCGCATGGTTGAAAAGCTCGTAAATGAGCTTGAGGCACAAATGGCAGGCTTGCGAAGCAGTGAAAGCACATTGGAAACATTGAGGCAGCAACACAGTGCGTCTAGTGAGGCAGTGAATATAGCGCAGTCTGCATATTATGAAGCAAATGCAGAGGTTTCTAATCTTGAGAATCAAGTCAAAAATACCACCGATGCTAGAGAGCGGTTGCAACTGCAACTGCAACAATTACTTGCTCAGCTAGAAAAGAACACTCATCAGCATCATTTAGTAGAAGAGGCACGTGCATTAGCACAGGCTGATTTAATCAAAGCTGATGCCGATTTTTTTGATACTGATAGTGCTGTGAAATCCGCTAGCGAGGCTGTGCCGCTCAAATCACACGAATATCAGGCGGTACTTTCAGCTTTTAATGCTAGTCAGTCAGCATGGCTAAATGCAGAGCAACGTTTGCGTTTAGAGCAGGCGAATATGACGCATTTATCTCGCGCAGTTTTGGAAACTCGCGAACAGTTAACTCGCTTACAACAGAGTTATGATTCGTTGCAAATCCCTGCTGATAGTTTAGTGCTTGAAAAGCAATCTCAGTTGAGCGCTCTAGAATTGGAAATGACTGAACTTGAGCAGAAAAATGCCAGTGCAGTGAAACAAGAGCAGGCATTGCATGCCGAAATTAAAGCTAATCGAGATGAAGCACATCAATATCAGCGAGCATTACATGTGCTAGAAGCTGAAATTAGCTCGTTGACAAAGCTGCAGCAGTCCATGCGGCAGGTGGATAATGCATCTGCCTTGGGTGTATGGCTTAGCAGCGTTGGGCTTAGTGATAAGCTAGATGAAAATCTTCGAGTATGGCAGGCTGTTCGTATTAAGACTGGCTGGGAAACTGCATTTGAGGCCTGTTTAGGAGCAAAGCTCAATGCTATCTCATGTAATTACTCAAACATTAACGCCAGCTTGCTTAATAGAGCGCCTTTAGGATTGACGTTGGCTGTTACTTCCGATGCTGATACCCAAGTCAAAACACCACATCTTTACACTGAGATGTTCTCGCTAATCGAGTATGTGGAGCCTAGTTATGTAGCTGTGTTACAAGATTGGCTTACTGGTGTCTATATCCATCACAGTAATGATATGGATATAGTGCAGGCAGCACGCATGCTAAATCATGGTGAGTGTTTAGTAAATCAATATGGCGATACCTATACTCGACATAGCGTGACTTACTTTGGTGAGCAATCGTTATTGCATGGGGTACTTGAACGACAATCTCGTTTAACTAACCTTGAAGCAGAGCTACCAGAAGCTCAGGAGAGGCTGGCGTTAAAAAACAACCAAGTAACACTGCTGGAAACTAAATTGCAGCAATTACGCACGATGCAGCATGCACAGCAACAGCAATTGAAGCTGGTGACTCAACAGGCGCACCAGTTGAATCTAAATTTACAACAGCTTAAACAGCAGCAAGCTAACGCAATACAGCGACAAAAAATGTTGCAATCTGATTGCGAACAAGCTGAAGAAAAGTTGAACAATCTTCAATCTGAATGCGCTCAAAAACAAGCACTATTAACAGAGGTTTCGGATACTCTTGTATTGCTCCAGTCTGAAAAGCAAACGATGGAAGTAAAGAGGCAGGCTGCGGAAAGTCTGTTAAATGAAGCACGTTCGCAGTTACAAACAGCTGAACGATTGCATCAGGAAAATAGTTTTAACGTAAAATTAATTAATAATAATATCAATGAATTAAACGCTAAAATTGAGTTATTACATGAGGATGAGTGCTCGTTAAAGCTACGTATTGAGGACGTTGAAGCTACGTTGAATGCAACCAAAATGGAGACGTTGAAAGCTAACTTGGAGATGGCGTTAACCACTAAAATGCAGCGAGAGCTTGTATTGGTAAATGCCCGCAATGCCATGATTGAAAGTGAGGCTGTGTTACAACAACAAGAGCGTTTAAGGATGCAGTTAGAGCAGCAGTTACACCCGCTGAGAGATAAGTTAGAGGCTAGCCGTTTAAGTGAGCAGCAAGCACGTATCTATTTTGAACAATGTCAAACTGAGCTTACGTCATTAAATATTGAAGAAGCCGTACTGGATAATCATTTAAAACAACATGCTGGCCTAGAGGTCAAGGTGAGTGATCTTGAAAAGTACAAAGCCCAGTTAGTCGCGGATATTGAGGCTTTAGGTGCTGTAAACTTGGCCGCAATAGAAGAGTTAGCATCAGAGCAAACACGTAAGCAATATATAGATAGCCAGTGCCGCGATTTAACTGACGCGAGTAAAACATTAGAAGATGCTATTCTTAAAATTGACCGTGAAACCCGCAGTCGTCTGCAGCATACTTATGATGAGGCAAATAAACACTTTAATGAGTTGTTTACCACATTGTTTGGTGGTGGGCAGGCGAGATTAGAGTTATTAGGGGACGAAATTCTTGACACAGGAATGCAGGTGTTTGCACAACCTCCTGGTAAGAAAAATAGCACGATTCACTTGTTGTCAGGGGGCGAAAAAGCGCTGACAGCATTGGCATTGGTGTTTGCGCTATTTAGGTTAAATCCTGCGCCTTTTTGTTTGATGGATGAGGTAGACGCACCGCTCGATGATAGTAATACTGAGCGATTCTGTGCCATGGTAAAAAAAATGTCTGAAAGAACACAGTTTTTATATGTGAGTCATAATAAAATTACGATGGAAATGGCGCAGCAATTAATCGGTGTTACTATGCAGGAATCAGGTGTTTCACGCATAGTGGATGTAGACATGGAAGCAGCTGTAAAAATGGTTGAAACGGCATCTTAAAAGCTGTTGTAATTTAGTTGAGAGTTTAATGTAAATGAACGATTTGCAAATAATATTAATCATTATTGGTGCTTTAATCATTGCTGCCGTACTTTTATTTAATTGGTGGCAGGAGCGAAAGTTTAACCAGCAAATAGAAAGTGGCTTTTCAAAGCCACAAAATGACGCACTGCTAAATAATGATACGCAGACGAATGCTCTCAATGAGTTTGATAATAACTTCGAAGAAGATAACTTTTCTATTGATACTGCACGCTTAAAAGAGCATTTTGATCTAGATCGAGGTGACGATCGATTTGTGGCGCTTAATACGATTCACCTTGCAAGTGAAGAAGATGTTTTAGATGATATTGATGAGACGTATTCAACTTTAGTAGAAAGACATGAGCATGAGCACGCGCAACTGCCTGCTGCTGATTTTGGCGACCAAGTTGATGCAGCATTAAATACTACAAATGCCAATATTCAGAGTGCGGTTAATTCGAACACAAAACCAGCGCAGCATGAGGAAATTAAAGCAATCTTTAATGATGCTTTTAATCAAGCAAGTAACCAAGCTAGTAGTTCATTAAGTGCAGCACCTGTTGTCAATGATGCTATCAATCATGTAGAAGAGAACGTTAATGTTCGTCATATCAGTTCCTTAGAAACTATGCCTGCAGAAACGAAACCTGCGGATCAATCAAAATCAGGTATTGCTAATGATGTAATGAGATCAAGTTTGCCGCCAATGCTGCAATCACAAATGGATTTAATTGCTGTTATTTACTTGGCAAACGAAACTAGCATTTCAAACATCACCGCTAGCATTGGTGGGTTTTTCGAAGATTACGATAAGCCAATTCATTTACATGCATTAGTCAATGAAAGTGAATGGATTTCGCTAACAGCTTTGGAAGCACAGCCTGATATAGTGCACCAAAGCACAAGTAAGATCACCTGTAGTTTACAGTTAGCGGATAGAGCAGGGGCTGTAACTCGTAGCATATTAAATCGCTTTCAATTGGCTGTGGAAACACTGGGCCTTGATATTGATGGACATGTTGAATGGCAAAGTAATGGTGACCCATTATTGGCTGCTTCAGCATTGGATGCCTTTTGTATTGATGTAGATAAAACGATGGGTTTTCATTTAGTTCATGGTGATAACGGTGCTTTTACTGGTACTAAATTAAGAGGCTTAAGCGAGGCGCAAGGAATGGTGCTGGATACAGACGGCACATTCAAATATTATCAAAACACTGATGACCAATCAGCACAGGCGATAGCTTCACCGTCTGTTTCTTTTGTCATGTTTAATCGGGATAACTATTTATTTAATCCAGAAATGTTACGGACAAGCGTAGTAAAAGCCGTGACTTTTCAGCTAGATATCCCACATGTCATGCATTGCACTGAGGCATTTAACCAAATGGTACAAGTGGCAAGACAAATGGAAATTGGTTTAAATGCGGTGCTGGTTGATGATAACAATAGGCCATTAGGTGATATGCAAATCGAAAAAATTCGGCAGCAGCTCAAAGTAATTTACGCCACGATGTTGGTGCGAGGTATCGTACCTGGGTCAGATAGTGCACGTAGGTTATTTTCATAAGTTTCAAGGTTAGATTGAATGTCGGATTCGAAGTTGAGTAGCGCTGAACAGCGCATTTTAGCGTTACGTGAGTTGATTGCGCGTTATGACTATGAGTATTATGGTCTAGATGCGCCATCTGTTCCTGATAGTGAGTACGATAACCTTTACCGTGAACTACAAACACTAGAGAATCAAAATCCAGGGTTAATCACTTCCGACTCGCCAACCCAGCGTGTCAGCGGCTCTTCTGCTAATGCTTTTAACAGCATTACACATCGTCAAGCAATGTTGTCACTCAATAATGCTTTTGAGTTTAACGAGTTAGAGGCTTTTGATAAGCGTATTCGCGATGCATTAGGGGTTGCACAAGTTGAATACGCTGTAGAGCCTAAATTTGATGGCTTAGCCATTACGCTCACCTACGAACATGGTATTTTCACCCAAGGTGCTACGCGTGGTGATGGATACACTGGGGAAGATGTGACGCATAACCTGCGTACATTGCGTGCAATACCCATGCGTTTAAATGTTGCTAATCCACCACAATTGCTAGAAGTCCGTGGTGAAGTACTTATGTTAAAACGTGACTTTGATAAACTCAACCAAACACAGTTGGCAAAAGGTGAAAAACTATTTGCTAACCCACGTAATGCTGCTGCCGGTAGTTTAAGACAATTGGATGCAAAAATTACAGCCACGCGACCACTTACATTTTTTGCTTATGGCTTGGGTGTGGCGGAGGGTGTTCCAACGCTAACCAGTCATCGTGCCGCAATGGACTACTTGGCTAGCTTACATTTCCCAGTCAGTCATGTTCGCGATGTGGTCTATGGTGTAGAGGGGCTTCGTGGCTACTACGAAAGAGTAGGCCAGTTACGTCAGCAATTACCTTTTGATATTGATGGTGTCGTCTATAAAGTTAATCAATTTAATCAGCAGAATGAGCTGGGCTTTGTCTCTAGAGCACCTCGCTGGGCCATTGCGCATAAATTTCCTGCGCAAGAGGCGCTGACTGAAGTAGAGGATATCACGGTGCAGGTAGGGCGTACTGGTGCAATTACGCCAGTTGCGAGATTGAGGCCGGTGTTTGTAGGCGGCGTAACAGTGACCAATGCAACGTTACATAATGAAGATGAAATTCGCCGTAAAGATATTTTAATCGGTGACACAGTCAGTGTGCGCAGGGCTGGAGACGTTATTCCTGAAGTGGTGAGTGTTGTGCTTGAGAGAAGGCCATCTAATGCTCGCCGTTTTGTAATGCCAACCCTATGCCCTGAATGTGGCTCGCATATACTCAAACAAGAAGATGAAGCAGTTGCGCGTTGTTCTGGAGGGTTGTTCTGCCCAGCACAACGCAAACAGGCGATTACGCATTATGCCTCTCGTCGAGCAATGGATATTGAGGGTTTGGGTGAAAAACTGGTTGATCAACTGGTTGAGGCTAATTTAGTGCACACACTTGCCGACATCTATAAACTTGATATTGCAACACTCAGCAATCTCGAACGTATGGCTAAAAAGTCAGCCCAAAATATATTAGATGCACTTAATGCTAGCAAGGAAACTACGCTTGCTCGCTTTATTTATGCTTTAGGTATGCGTAACGTTGGTGAAGCTACGGCAAAAGACTTAGCAAAGCATTTTGGCAACTTAAAAACTTTGATGGATGCCACCATTGAAGACTTATTGGAGGTCAACGATGTTGGCCCAATTGTTGCTGAGTCAATCAAGAACTTCTTCTCAGAAGACCATAATAAAGATGTCATAGATGCATTATTGGTAGCTGGATTGCATTGGCCAGAAACTGATGGCAGGCAGCAATCAACAGGTAAGCTGAGTGGAAAAACATTTGTATTAACAGGTACTTTACCAACCATCTCACGTGATGACGCCAAAGCGTTAATAGAAGTGGCTGGTGGTAAAGTAGCAGGCAGTGTTTCAAAAAAAACAGACTTTGTTGTTGCTGGCGCAGACGCTGGGAGCAAGCTCGAGAAAGCACAATTATTGGGCATTACGATTCTAGATGAGGCAGATTTATTAGCAGTATTAGCTGAAAGCGAATAATAAATGGTAAATGAAGGCTATCAATTTCAAGATGAGGTGATTGCAATCGCAAAAGAAGCAGGCGAGGCGATTATGCAAATATATTCTACTGATTTTGGTTTTGAAATGAAGTCTGATAACTCACCACTTACTGAAGCTGATATTGCTGCACACGACATTATCGTTGCAAGGCTTCACCAACTTACGCCTGATATTCCAGTGTTATCTGAAGAGTCTGATGCAATAGATATTGGATTACGTTTGAGTTGGCAAAAATACTGGCTAATCGACCCCTTAGACGGCACGCGCGAGTTTCTTAAACGCAACGGTGAGTTCACCGTTAATATCGCGTTGGTTAGCCAAAATCAGTCGATTATGGGCGTGGTGTATGCACCTGTGCCAGGCTTAACTTATTATGCAAGCAAGGGGCAGGGTGCGTATAAACAAATCGGTACAGCACCGATACAAAGAATCCATACAAAAAACTTGAATCTGCAACAGATTACGGTAGCAGGCAGTCGATCACATTCAGATGAAAAGTTTCAGAAATTTATGCATAGCGTAGAAGCTACAACTTTAGTGAAACCTGAACTTATTCGTTTAGGCAGCTCTCTAAAAATTTGTCTCGTAGCGGAGGGCGGGGCCGACGTATATCCGCGCTTAGGCCCAACTTACGAATGGGATACGGCTGCTGCGCATTGCGTTTTGCAGGAGGCTGGTGGTGATATTGTAGATGAGCATGCCGTAACACTGAGTTACAACAATAAACCATCGTTACTGAACCCACATTTTTTTGCGACCGCTGATAAGTCCCAGCAATGGGCAACTTTCTTATAATTTACGTTTATATCATCCATGAGTATCTGTCAAAAATGAAACTACAAAAAACTTTAACAATATTATTTACTTCTTTGTTTTTTAATACGGTTTACGCTGCGAGTGACGATGCATTTTCATGCAACAAAGCTTACGATCAAATGGATTTACCCACAGCTTTGGCGTTTGCATCTAAAGCACTTAGTGCAGATAAAAATGATAAGGAAGCTTTGATATGCCAAGGTCGTGTATACAGTGCACAAGGTAAGTTAGAAGATGCCTTGTCTGCGTTTAAATTAGCAGATAAGCAATCTCAAGATGCATTTGATAAAACAATCGTTGCACTGGTGACTGGTCACGCTTACAAGGATGCACATCAATATGAACAGGCAGTTTTGAGCTACGAAGAAAGCTTGAAACAAGCCAAAATAACAAACAGTAAAGCTTTCGAGCGCGTTGCGCACCAAAGCATTGGTAATGTGCATCTTATTACTAAGCGTTACCAATCAGCACTTGAATCGTATTTAACTGCAAATACGCTTGTCGCCAATGATAATGAGCGAGGTGAGAGTTATGAGTCTGTTGCGTTAGCGTATCACATGTTGAATCAGCATGATGCTGCGCTAGAGTATCAAATCAAGGCATTTTTAATGCATGAGAAGTCAGGCACATTAGACCAATATGCGCACTCAAGTATTGAGTTAGGCCGTTATTATGCCGCTGTTAAGAACTATGCTAATGCAGAAAGAACACTTAATAAGATTATTAAATTTGCGAAAGACCAAGGCGGTGCTTATTACGAAGCTTATGGTTACTGCATATTGGCCCAAGTGAAAGCTGCTAACGGTGACTTAGCAACAGCAAAAACACTCATTAACCAAGCAAAGGTCATCGCTAAAAACACTAATGACCAGGGGCTGGCTGAAGAAATTGAGAAAGAAACGCAGGATTTGATTTAGCCACTCCCTTGGTATTATTTTTGTAAGGATAAGTAACGCAATCAGACTAAGTGTTGTTCATTAAACTCATTGTGAATTGCATGGTCACAGCTAGGTGATAGATTCACGCATCAAGCACGATGTTTTAATACGTTTTTACATACACTTTGCTGATTGGTACCCCATGATTATTCAACAAAAAACCGACATTCTCCCCTCAGAAATCACACCAAAAGAGGTGTTTGAAAATCGGCGCCATTTTATTAAGCAAGCTGGTTTTGGCTTGCTTGCCACCTCGGCGCTCGCACAAACCAATCTATTGTTTGCAGCAGATGCTACACGCTCGAATGCACCGATTGGTAAGGCATCCAAGTCCTTATTATCACTACCAAACTTTACTAAAACAGCTTACGGTAAAGATGAAAAGTTAACCTCTTACGACGATGTCACAACTTACAATAATTTTTACGAGTTTGGCACGGGTAAAGGTGAACCAGCGACCAATGCTAAGTTGTTTAAGCCCCATCCATGGACAATCAGCATTGAGGGGGAAGTGAAGAAAAATAAAACCATTAGCATTGAAGATATAGTCAAGCTAGCGCCATTAGAGGAGCGTATTTATCGTATGCGTTGTGTGGAAGGATGGTCTATGGTGATTCCATGGGTAGGATTTCCCCTTGCGCAGCTAATAAAGTGGGCAGAACCCAATACTAATGCCAAATATATTGAGTTTGTATCTCTGGCTGACACACAACAAATGCCAGGGGTTAATTTGCCGATATTAGACTGGCCGTATACAGAAGGCCTTCGAATGGATGAAGCAATGAATCCACTGACACTAATGGCTGTTGGTTTATACGGTGAAAAACTACCAAATCAGAATGGTGCGCCAATGCGCTTAGTAGTGCCTTGGAAGTATGGCTTCAAGGGGGCTAAATCAATCGTCAAGATTCGTTTTACTGAAAAAATGCCAATCACTACTTGGATGAAAGCAGGGCCTAAAGAATATGGCTTTTACGCCAATGTAAATCCACAGGTAGAGCATCCGCGCTGGACACAATCTTCAGAAAAAAGAATTGGTGCTGGTTTATTTGCTGGCCGCATTAAAACACAGATGTTTAACGGATATACCGAGCAAGTAGGACAGATGTATGCAGGTTTAGATTTACGCAAACACTTTTAAATAACAGGTCTTTTGGCATGCAAATTAAACAACTTCTGCGGCGCACACCCAATAAAAAGCAAATTGGCAGAATTAAGTTCGTTTTGTTTGTGCTTTGCTTGGTGCCCTTCATGCGCTTAATATGGCTTTGCATCAATAATGGTTTGTCAGCAAATCCTATCGAGTTTGTTGAACGTTCAACTGGCTTTTGGGCTTTATTTATTTTGCTGCTCACATTGAGCTTAAGCCCGATCAGACTGCTGTTCGGTTATGTTTGGCCACTTCAATTTAGGCGTATGCTGGGATTAATGATGTTTTTTTATGCCAGTCTACATATCACCATTTACTTATGGCTTGATTATGGCTTTGATTGGAATGATATTGTTAAAGATATTATCAAGCATCCCTATGTGTTGGTCGGCGCTTTAGCGTACTTATTAACTGTGCCATTAGCACTTACTTCTAATCAATACATGATGCAAAAGTTGCGTGAGCGTTGGAAGCAGCTACATCTAACAGTTTACCTTATTGCAATTTTAGGAGTCGTACATTTTTGGTGGTTGGTCAAGAAGGATATTCGTGAGCCCTTATTCTATGCGGTTGTCTTGGGCTTACTTTTAGGGGTACGTTTGTTTTACAAACTACGCCAGATAAAATCAAAATCAGAAAAAATAAGAAAAATGAAGCTTTCCTTATCCGTTTAGAAATCATTTATGTAAGTTTTTAAAACATTTTACGACTAATCCTACAAGATTAATAGTTAATAACTTTTAGGGAGAAGTCTATGTATTACAATAAATTAGCAGCTTGTGTTAACGATATTTATACCAGCGTTATTTGCCATTTGAACAAAATTTCTGAAAGTGTGCCTCCACTTTTTCTAAGACTTATACTGGCCTATGAGTTCGGGGAGGCTGGTTACGAAAAGTTGCATGGGGTAAATTGGTTTGCTGATATTACTTTCCCATTTCCGTTTAGCTTAATTTCACCAGAAATTAACTGGCAAATAGCGACCTATTTTGAAATACTTGGAGCTGTTGCGTTAATTCTAGGGCTTGCCACTAGGTTTTTTTCTGTTTCACTTATCATTCTTACGATTGTGGCAATAGCCACTGTGCATTGGCCAAACCAATGGGATAGTTTAAGTGACTTATGGACTGGTTATCGTATTATCGATGAAAAAGGTGATGGGTTTGGCAATTACAAATTACCTTTAATTTATATCGTGATGTTTTTACCACTGCTATTTGGTGGCGCCGGTAAATTTAGTTTAGATGATTTAATTAAACGAAAATGCTCTAGTCGTTACACAAATCATTAAATGATAAAAATGATAAACATAACGCCTACTAGGCTTTTAACCTAGCAAATAGCACTGCCTAGTAAGCAATTTGCCCTGACAAATACCAGCCAGATTGATTGCTTTTATTCGCAATATTGCCTAAATCCAAGTAGGCGGCAGTCAGTGATATATTTTTAGTAGGGAACCATGCTAAAAATACATCATGCGCGTTTTCTTCTTTAAAAACACTCAAATTATCTGGTTTGTAACGGTACTCAGTGCCCAATAGCACCTGATCTGTTAGCATCACGGCAACTGAAGCTGCTGGTTTGATTTGGTAATTATCTCGATTATCGCCACCAAAGCCTAAAAATCCAAATTGGTTCGCTTTTGTTGCTTGTAGTGTGCCGTTAATCAATAGGTTCCTACCAAAAACAGCCCCTAAGTACAGTTTTGTGGCTGCTAAATAGACATCTACACCTGTTTGATGCTTTGCACCTAGTGCTTTTGGCACGTTGTGGAAGTCCTCATTATGTTTAATTTGAACACCTAGTGACACCTGTGGCAGCCATGTATCTTGCTCATAAATGGCATCACCAAATAAACGCAACTTAACCCCCATCGTATTCACTCGAATACTTTCGCCAGGTACAGTGTCACTTAAGCCCAATTTTTGCTGACTGAGTGAAATTTCTAAGCGATTATGCAAGCCAATACTGACTCCACCAGAGCTGATCTCAAAATCACCATTTGTCCGTGCTTCTGTATAAAAAGCCGAGCCACCAATTTGTTTGTCAGTGCCATAGCCTGAAATTAAAGCCCAAGGAGTTAATCCACCACCACCAGATCCTTCAATTTGCATCACTCCACCTGTTGCTAATAAACGATCACCCGCAAATAGCCCGTTGGAGTGGCTTAACATTAATATGGCTACAGTATTTAATGTCCATATCGCTAGCTGTTTTTTTGGGGGGTGCGTAAAACTCATATTTGTCTTTCATATTTACTATTAAAAGAATAATAAACAATTAAATTACGTAGATTAATCACATCAGTTATATTAAAGTAAGGATAGATTAAAACCGAGAAATATTTATGAATAAGCATGTATTAATTGCGCTAATGTTGTTACTTTGCTCTTGTGTTCAAATGCAATCCTCTTCCACAAAAGTAGCGGTGGCTCCAACTCTTTTTGAACGAATTGGTGGGCTACCTGTACTTAATATTGTTGTTTCTGAAACGATAGATCAGTCCGTTAATGACCCTAAAATTAAACGTTCGTTCGATGGTATTAAATTAAGTACATTAAAACAAAGTGTAGTTGACCAACTTTGTGTCTTAACTGGTGGGAGCTGTGTTTATGAGGGTGAAACCATGCAAAACTCTCATCGAGATCTTAAAATAACGACTGCTGAATTTGAACTGTTTGTAGAGGCTTTTAGAACATCACTCAACAAGCACGTTGGTGAACGAGAGAAAAATGAGCTCTTAAAAATATTAGCGCCTATGAAGCGTGATATTGTGACTAACTAACTTTTAATTTTTAGAGTTAACTTTTTTAGAGCCGACTAATGAATAGCAAAATCCTGAGCAATACCATCATCCTAAGTGCATTATTACTTGTAACATCGCTTCACGCTCAAGCTGCAGATCTGTCGGTTCAAGTATTAGATCAAGCTGGCAACCCGCTTAGTAATGCTGTTGTTTACTTAGAAACCAGCGTTAAATCAGCCGTTAAATCAACGACAGAGGCGAATGTTGATCAAAAGAATAAACAATTTTCACCGATAGTCAGCGTCGTACAAGTAGGCACTAGTGTTAATTTTCCAAACAAAGATTCAGTGCGACATCACGTTTATTCGTTTTCACCTGCTAAAACGTTTGAATTAAAGCTTTACTCTGGCGTTCCTGCGAAGCCAGTTGTATTTGATAAGCCAGGCACGGTGATACTTGGCTGTAATATTCACGATAATATGCTGGCTTATATTCACATTGTAGACACGCCTTATTTTGGGAAAACTGATGTGAATGGCATGGTTAAATTGACTGACTTACCAATAGGGCAACACACTCTTAAGGCATGGCATTACGCAACGGTAAAAGAGAATTTTGTTTCTGAACAAAAAGTAACAGTAAGAAGCAATGACACCGTTTCAATCAAGCTAGAAACACACAATTAATTACTAAGCCCAATGATCAATATGCAATTTACAAGCTTAAAAAGTCGAATTTCAGTTATTTTTCTATCATTGATATTGGTCATCCAGGTTTTAAGCTCAATTGCCATTAAGTTAAGTATTGATAAAAACGCTAGACGTTCTGTGAATCAGCAACTTGAAGTGGGTGAACGTGTATTTCTAAATCTACTACAACACAACGGTGATAGCTTAAGTGTTGGTGCCCGCATTTTGGCCGCAGACTTCGGCTTTAAAGCAGCCATTGCAAGTAATGATCATGAGACGATACTTTCAGCCCTAGTTAACCACCAGTCTAGGATTAATGCAGATATCGCCATATTTTACTCTGCAGATCAAAACAGTTTAGTGATATCTGAAAACTTATCCGAAACAGAGGTCAGTGAAAAAATAGCTGAAGTTATTTACGCGGCAAAAAATGATATTCAGAAGAATAATTTTACTATTTTCAATAATCAACCCTATCAACTAGTCGCTGTGCCAGTAAAAGCTCCTTTGACGATTGGCTGGGTAGTGATGGGGTTTGAAATTAATAACAGTTTGGCAAATACACTCCATAAACTAAGTAACCTAGAGGTGACTTTCATCAGTCAATCTGGCGCTAGTCCTTGGCGCTCCACGGCGGGAACCATGAGTATGAGCTCAAGTGATCAGATTGTGAAATATACTTCTATACAACCAGCTTTGAGTACTAACCGTAATTTGGAGCTCACCATTGGAGACGTCGCTTTTGGTACTCGCTATGTGACGATATTCAAAAACATTAACGATTCTCTATATGTTGTGTTGCAGCGCTCCATTGATGAAGCAACCGCGCCATTTAAGGTGCTCTTACTCAATCTTTTAATTTTAAGTATTGTTGGAATGCTGATTTTTATTGTCAGTATCTTGTATGTTTCAAGAATAGTTGCTCAGCCAATAGTAGAACTAGCCGATACTGCTAAAAAGTTAGAGGAGGGCGACTATACGTTTAAAGTTGATACCTCCAGGAAAGATGAGTTAGGGAAGCTCAGTAGTGCATTCAGTAGCATGCGTACTGCAATTGCTGATAGAGAGAAAAGTATTCTTAAATTAGCTTACCTCGATGAGATGACGGGACTACCTAACCGCGCCTCATTCATGAAAGAGCTTAATAGCGCCATATATCAATCTGAAACCAATCGAGAGCCACTTTCTGTTCTAGTGATGAATCTAGATCGATTTAAACAAATTAACAATGTGCTTGGACATGATTTTGGTAATGAGTTACTGCACGCAGTATCTATTCGTATTTCACAAGTGTTTCGTAAAGACAATGATGTTGTTGCAAGGATTTCTGGGGATGAGTTTGCCGTATTACTCCCAGCAACGAATGCCGACGTGGCAATGAATATTGCACAAAAGCTCTTGCAGGCCTTTGAAAAGCCCATTCAATTAGACGATAACTTTGTTGACATTACTGCAGGCATCGGTATCGCCAATTATCCAGCTCATAGTAACCAAATAGAGCAACTATTGAGCTTTGCTGAGATTGCTATGCAAGTTTCAAAAGCAAAGAAGTGTGGACCTGTGGTATTTGATCCAAGTTTCGATGCTGGCAGTAATGTTAACTTAACGTTAGCCTCAGAGCTGAAAAATTCGATACAAAATAATGAACTAATGTTATTTGTCCAACCAAAAATTGACCTCAAAAGTAGGGTGGTCACTTCGGTCGAAGCACTAATTAGATGGAAGCACCCCACGAGGGGAATGGTTTTTCCTGATCAGTTTATCCCGTTTGCAGAGCAAACTGGGCTAATTAGAGAGATAACACTTTGGATGATTGCTGAGGCATCTAACGTGAGTGCTCAATGGTTAGAGAAGGGGATTTCAATCCCAATTGCAGTGAATATTTCTGCAAGAGATTTAATCGACTCTGATTTTCCGAATAAAGTCAGTGAAATTCTAAAATCCATGGGCTCAAATACCTCACTCATTTCTCTTGAGGTGACTGAAAGCAGCATCATGGATGATCCACATCGTGCAAAACAAACTTTACTACATTTGTCTGAAATGGGTATCAAGCTAGCAATTGATGATTTTGGTACAGGTTACTCATCCTTATCATATCTAAAAGAACTGCCGGTTAGCGAGCTTAAAATTGATAAATCATTTGTGATGCATATTGAAGACAATTTAAATGATCGAATTATCGTCAGTTCAACTATTGAGCTTGCGCATAACATGGGCTTGCATGTCGTTGCTGAAGGTATTGAAAACATTAAAGTCTGGAAGTTTTTACAAGAAATGAATTGCGACTATGGTCAGGGATATTATATGTCTAAGCCAATTCCAGTCAGTGACTTCGAGGCTTGGCACCAGCAGTGGACATAATCACCATTCAAATTCAATAGATATTTCAATCTATTGGTCAGCCTAATTAAATAGCTTATTTAATTACAAAGATTAATTGGCACTTAAATCTATTGATTGGCATCAATCATCTACTTTATCTATGCTACAAATATTATCAATAGATTTGCTTCTTCGATACTTAAGTTGCTATCGATGAATAACTGACAGCATTAATTCTTTTGGTAGTAATAGACTTAACATGCTTACCTCTATTTTTTAAACTTCCACACCAAAAATTAGTACTTAAACGCTTTGTCATACAGAGATTTTCATATAACATTGTTAAGAATTGTAAATAATATGTAACAAAATATAATAATATCTATAAAAATGAAGTTTACAGCGCTGATCAACCAACTAAAAAGTATATTCGATTACTCATATCACTGTGCATCTCAGCACCATTACTTGGGTGGTTGCACGAAATTCTGGGCTTTCTTTTATTTATCATCCAGCTTTTTGCTATTAGTCATTTGTGCATTTATTGTTTATAGAATACATAAAGAAAATAGTGAGCTAAAAAATTATTTAAAAAATAAAGCTCAGCGTGAATCATCTCAGCTTCAAAAGCATGCTTGAGCTTTAATTAAAATAATTGTATTCAGCCAGTTGTAAATCAATTTTGTTGTCCGCATATCTAATGAGTGTTTTTAGCTTCCCAATTTGAGTTCAAACTAAGCAGTTTATTTGTATGCATACTAGTGGGTGATTAATCAGATTTAGTTTAAATAAGCGTAGAGCCCCAATAGTGCGGCGAATTGAATCTTAGGTATTAATATAATTAAATTAGTTAAAAATTATCAATTAATTAAATATTAAATTTAAGGTAAATGATGATGTTAAGTCAATGAATTAGTTCGTAAAATACGAACTAATTCATTGACTTTTCTGTTTTTCGAACTAATATCTGCGAATAAAGACAGAACTCTGCTGTAAACATTGTCTTATCTAAAATGTTTTGAGGTATGGTATGACCAAACCTAAAGCATCATTAAAATCTAGCCTCCGAAAAACAGTCATCGGAGCTTATAGAGCCCGAGGCAAAGGGAAGAGCAATCTTTGGCTGGTAACTAGCATAAAAACTAACCAGGATTGGATACTTCCAAGTGACCGCCAACTTGTACACTGGATCTATTATTTAGAAACAAATCAAGATGTAATCGATTTTGATCTTGCACCAGAGCCGATTCTGTCTCATGACGATAACGAAGTCCGTTCTACAGAACTCGATGCTATTGTTAACTTAAAAAATAAACATCAAGAATGGCACGAAGTTAAAGCAGGTAAGGGGAAGGATGGCGCTACTAATAGATCACAATTCCTGGCTCAAGCAGCTGCCTCATCAAAGAATCAAGCCTCATATCTTAGATTTGATGACGATGATTTAAAATCAAAAGTAAAAGTTTCTATGAGATGGCTAAAGCCAATATCATTTGCTAGTGTCATAAAAGGACAGGAGCATCTTCAATGTCGTACAGTACTTGTAATGCATCTGAAAAATCTCAAATCTGGAAATATTCGACAAATTTTAGATTTAATGACTGAATATGATTCAGATGTTGTTATTGGACTAATCTCACGTTTAGCAATCGAAGGTATTCTCAACGTTGACTTGAATAAATGTACTTTCGGACTATTGTCGCCATGGAAATATCATGGATAAACAACGTTGGAGCCGAAAGGAAGTTATAAATGGCAAACCGCCAATTTCTTTATGGCCAAAAGTTCTTGATACGCAAATTGATGAATGTTTTCGTGAATCATTTCAGAATCAGTGCAAAGCTGTAGAAATGTATTTAGATCAATATTCACTAAAGGATATTGAAAAAGCTACTGGGGTTAAATGTAAATCAGTTCAACTTTTAACACAAAAGTGTTTGGATATAGCTAACGATGGCAATGTTTATGGCTATAGAGCTTTAATCCCGTATATTCGTAAAAAAGAATATGAGCGCACAGCAGAAGTTAAGGAGAAGTTTCAGGAAGCTCAAGGTGGTCAATCAGGGCTGTTCCGTAATGTTCTACAAAAGTATCCAAAAATTAAGCAGGGCATGGATCAGCTTATTAATAAAATAAATTCAGCTAAATATAATGTACACGAAAAAAAGATAAGGCCTAGAGACTTACATGCTTTCTTTTTAGCTAGTTTAAAGAAAGTTGGTGTTCAAGAAAATGAGTGGCCTTTTAATACTAAGCATCTTGGTTTACGAACAATCGAAAAATATATGGTTGATTTGTTAAATGAGAATTACAGTAAATCCGTAAAAAATTTGGACGAGAGTGACGCAGCTGCTCATATGGCTGTGGGGACGGGGCATGAGAAATTCTTAACGTTCGAAGAGCCATATGATGCTGTGCAACTTGATGCATATTCAATAAATGCATTTTTTTCAGCAGAGTTTGAAACTGTTGAAGGCACTACTGTGCATGTTCAACTAGATCGACTTTGGTTAATTGCTCTCATTGAACAAATCTCGTCAGCAATTCTTTCATACTCAATTGTCTACAGAAGCGAAGTTGGAGCAGATGACGTACTGGGTGTCATTAGAAAGGCATTAAATCCACCATCGCCAATACCACTAACGATACATGGGCTTAAGTTTCCAGAAAATATGGGGTTCCCACATGAAGTTTTTCCTCAATGTAAAGGAGCCTTATGGAGTGCCATGCTGCTAGATGGCGCGCTAGTTCACTTATCAAATGCTGTTCGTGAAAGAGCTAGAAATGAACTTGGTTTTATCATTAATTGGGGGCCAGTAGGGCATTTTGAAAGACGTCCTAATATAGAACGATATTTTAAAAAAATATCAGATGATGTTTTTATGCGATATCCATCTACTACAGGATCTAATCCCGGTAATGGGCGCGCTAAGAATGCAGAAGAGAATGCCGTTATTTACAGACTTTTAGCAGATGAGGCAGAGCAACTTATAGCAGTTTATACAGCACAGCATAATGGCACGCCTAATGAAGGCACCTCATACAACTCACCTTTGCAAGTACTAAATTATTATATTAATGACAAATCAAATCATTTTTTACTCAGACATTTGCCGGCGAAATTAGGTTCGAATTCGATCATTATTCCTTTACGTAAAGAATGTATTATTCGAGGAGGTAGACGCTCGGGCAGGCGCCCTTATGTTGAGATCGATGGGGCTAGGTATACAAACTCTGTACTAGCTCAATGCAGTGCTTTAGTGGGTCAGAAGCTAATAGTGGAGATTAACGAAGAAGATATGCGCTTCGTTAATGCGTATTTAAATAATGGCGCAGAACTAGGGTTCTTGAAAGCCGGCTCAAGATGGGGCTTAACAAAACACAGTCGAAAAACAAGAAAAATTATAAATAGTCTGATTACAAAAAAAATACTTGTACTTAGCAAATTCGACGACCCCATTCAAATATATATGAATTATCTATCTACGCAAAACAAATCAAAAAGTAAAAAACAAAAACCGATTTTACCAAGTAATGCTACAGAGGCGACCCGAGTTTCAAAAGAATCGGGATTACCTAAGATCATGCTGCCAGATTTTAGTAAATTGCCATCAGCAAGTACTTTGGCTAAATATGATGACACGAAGCCATCCTTAATGAATAAACCTATGCCAGATATAGCCAAAGTATTAAAAGACAAGCGCTAAAACTCTGGTTAAAGGAGGCGGTATGAACTATGAAGAGCGGGAATTGCTGCTTGATGACCACCCCATAGTCACAAAAAAATACTTGGTGGTAACTCCTACAATTAAACGAGTCTATTCTCTGATTAGAGAGCGAGTTTGGATGCGAAGAACAGGAACATTCCTATTTGCAATGCCACGAATGGGTAAAAGTACCTGTGCCGAAGCTGTGCAAGATATCCTGGAAGCAGAATTCCCCAAAATCTTTACTATACTTTTTACAGCGGAAAAGCGAAAGCAATCGGACTCTGGCTTGTTGATCGATATCTTGAGGGCCGATAAATTGCCGGTTCATTCAAGAACACCCTATAAGGACTTGTTTAATCATTTAATAACTCATATTAAAGTGAACATTTCTGAGCGGGGTGGAGCACAATTTATTTTGCTTATTGATGAAATGCAGCTCTTGTCTGAATTAGATTTAAATGTTTTATTGGTTCTTCATAATAGATTAGAGCTAGATAAAATTAAAATGACAACGATTGGTTTTGCTCAATCAGATATTCAACATTTAAGAAGTGCATTACATGCAACAAAAGCACTGAACTTACTCGCCCGATTTTTAAGTGAACCTATACCATTCGATGGATGCGCAAATAAAAAAGATTTAGAAGAAATATTGAATGAATATGATTACTCATTGATTTATCCTGACGACACGGAATTCACGTATACAAGATTTTTTCTTCCCATGGCATACAGCAATGGGTTTCGAATGAATGAATATGCTGCTCCTATATGGACTGCACTTAAAAAGGCATCGAAACCACTAGAGGAGCAATCTGTGCCAGTACAACATCTTTTTCGAACAGTTGAATATTTACTTTTAGCTGGCAGAGTAAAAGATAGTGAAAACTATAAAATAAGTGAAAAAGATATAGATGAAGCAATTGAAGCAAGCAATTTAAAAGAATACTGCGGGATTCTGGGGCCTAGTGGATAGTGAATTTAATCGCCGATTTACTTGGCATAAACATTCACCGGCTCCATTTGAATCGGCATGGTCAGTATTTGCTAAAATTTTGGCATTAAACCATACCAAACCCAGGGTAATTTTTGATGTTATTTGCAATAACCAAAGCAAAGAATCAAAAAAAGTGCTTTCAACTCTTGATAGTAGCTGGGTAGACTTTGATCGATTTTCTCACGCATTGAATGTTAAAGCTAATCAACTTAAAACATGCTTTCTTGATCAACTTGGTTTCTCTCTAAAAGATATAGCATATGTAAAAGACATTCGCGTATGCAATGAATGCCTAGCTAAAGGTTATCACTGTACGCTTTTTTGTTTACCCTTAATCAAGTCATGTCCCTGGCATGGATGCAAACTTGGATTTCCATGTAAAACATGTGCAGAAACTGTATTTGTTAAAGGGTTGTCACCTCAAGACATTATTTACAGTGAAAACTTTAATGATGAGTTTGATGAAAACGGCATTAATCTAACTTATGAATCACTTTGTGGACATATAGTCTTTTCAGAGAAACTTCTAAAGAATCTGGTCTTTGTCAATGATTCAGAAAAAAATGAAATTGAATTTAGATGCAATCAATTTCTGCTCTGGTGGTATGAAATAAATAAAAGCAATCATCATTTGGCATTTTTTGCGAAACAAATATTTTCTAAACATATACCAGTATTAAAACTTGAAAAATATCTATCAATTGCAAATACGATTGCCGGGCCATGTCCATGGGAACTTCAAGTTGAACCGGCATCATTTCATTGCGCATATTGGATATCAAACGTCACTGAGGATTACGAGCGATCAGGGTTTAGAGGTAGCCTATGCACTCACGTATATAAATCAGTACGAAGGTATATTTACAATCAGTATATACGACAACATAAAGGTTGCCTGAATGATGTTTTACACTTAGGTCAATATCAAGAACAGTATTTAAGTTCTTCCTCAATATGCAGCGTAGTTATCGCATACATCACATGGCGCATGTATATGGAGAGATTTAGAAGGTTAGAGTACTTCACAAATAATGAAAGCTCTAATTGCCGTTTAGATTTGAATATGTTCCTCATTGGCAAAACTCATGGACCTTCTGATCAAGTTGATATAGCTACATTTGCTCATTGTTGCTTGGCTAGATTTTTTATGATATTAGATAAAATAGAAAGAATTGTAGACATAAAAAGCTTTGAAATTCCCCAATGGGCGCTAAGCATAGAACAGAATGAGTTTAATAGCGGTATTTTCCATAATTTTATAAATGAAGATGAATTTAGAGGCGGACAGAAATTATTCGGTAGCAAATTGATTATTTATACCAATCCCAAATATTTAATTCATCGCGCAGAAGTTAGATGCGTGGCTAAGATTAAAAAATCAACATTAGACCCTAAACTTTATACAATAAATGGCACGTCATTATTCAATTACTTAGTAGGTAGATACATTATATTTAGAGTAATAAATATAGCGAAAGAACGTAAATCTCGAAGGTAACATGTATTCTTACCGTAAGCGCTAAATCTCATAAATTTAATCAGTGATTTCTATATTTCTTAATCAGATGATTGCAATTCTTTGCCCTGTTCAAATTAGAACATATAAGAATCATCACTTAAGTCTTTACTGCCTCGGTTCATCAAGTAGTTAGTCGCTGCTTCAGATGACATGCTGGAACCGATGCATATCTGGAGAAAGAACTTAGGCCAAATTCTGGCGCCAGATTCGGCACACTTGCTTGCGCGTAGTTTGGCAACGCTGGAGGTGCGAGTTTTAAGGCAAAATTCGACAGCTTTACACTTGGCAAACGTATTGCAGTAGCATCCTTTGGTACAAAAAGTTTACTATCCTGGACTTGAAAATTTCATCGGGCATGAAATCGCAAAGCGACAAATGAATGGATATAGTGGGATGATTTCGATAGTAATCAACGGTGATGGAACTGCTGCTACAAAAATGGTTGATGGGTTGCAATTGTTTACTTTAGCTGCAAGTCTTGGCGGCGTAGAGAGTTTAGTTTCTCAACCGGCGCTTACTTCACATCGTGATCTTAGCCCAGCAATGCGGCAATCGCGTGGTATCACGGATAGTTTAATAAGACTGTCTATTGGACTTGAAACCCCAGAGGATCTGGAAAATGATTTGATACAGTCACTTTCCGAGTGTTCGAGAAATTAAACATTCAATAGTCACTTAGCCAATTGTCAAGTTGGAGCTAATGCTTTCAACTATATTTAAATTAACGACTGCTAAGCGGCAAATCGGTCGTTCGTGTTAGGTAACCATATTTCAGTTATCTACCAGCAATAAGCTCTAAATTTATAATTTATCAATCGGCAGTTAATCCAAAATCAGTTGTAGATATTACTGAAATTTAGAGTTCATTGTTTATAGCCATAAGTAATTAATTTTATCAAATTGATCTTTGTCAAGTTAATCTATAACAGACGTGGTAGCCTTGGTCACTTAGTGCGACAAAATGTCGCAGAATTTACTGGGTGTTTTAATCACCCAAGTTAAAGGAGAAGAACATGAGTGATCTCAGTAAAGAACAAGTCAATAATGATTTACCTGAAGATGAGGGCCGCAGAAAGTTTTTTGGCACAACCGCAGCAGCGTCGTTAGCTGGAGCGGGGTTGGTGATGGGCTTGTCGGCTTGCAAACAGTCTGAAAACGGCGTTGCAGGCAAAGCTACTGGTCACTTGGAAGGCTCAAGCAAATTTGAAGTGCAACCAGGTAAGCTTGACTCATACTATAGCTTCTCAAGCGCAGGGCATAATGGAGAAATGCGTATATATGGCATACCTTCTGGTCGCACCCTTAAGCGTATACCAGTGTTTAATGTGGATCCAATGGTAGGTTGGGGAATTACCAACGAATCAAAAGCCATCATGGGAACTAATGCAGATGGCAGCTTGAAGTACATGACTGGTGATACCCATCATGTGCATGGCTCATACACTGACGGCACCTATAACGGTAAATATTTGTGGACTAACGACAAATTAAATAATCGACTTGCTCGAATCCGAATGGATAGAATGGAGTGCGATGCGATCACTGATATACCTAATGTTCAAGGCTTTCATGGAATATTTCCAGACAAGCGTGATCCAGTAGACGCAAATGTTAACTTTACAACTCGCGTATTCTGCGGCTCAGAATTTGCCTCACCAAAACCTAATGATGGGCGTGATACCTCTGATCCGACTAAATGGTTTTCGCTTTTTACTTGCGTTGACGCAGAGAGCATGGAAGTGCGCTGGCAAGTCAGAATCAATGGTAACAATGACTTAGTAGCAACATCCTACGATGGCAAGCTGGCCGCAAGTAATCAGTACAACACGGAAAATGGCGCAGTATTGGCTGACATGATGTCTGTAGAAAGGGATGCTTGCGTATTTTTTAATATTGAACGTATTGAAGCTGCAATCAAAGCAGGAAAATCTTTCACTATAGGCAACACTAAGGTGCCAGTGGTAGATGGTACGATTGATGCCAATAAAGATCCCAAGACCGCACTTGTTTGTTATGTACCTGTGCCTAAAAACCCGCATGGCGTTAATATTTCACCTGATGGTAAATACTTTGTATGTTCAGGAAAATTGTCACCTACAGCGACAGTGATTGAAACTGAGTTAGTGCATAAGTGGTTTGCTGGTGAACTCAAGACTGAACGCGATGCTGTTGTAGCAGAGCCAGAAATCGGTCTGGGCCCACTACATACTGGTTTTGATGGTAAAGGTAATGCTTTTACAACCCTTTTCCTCGACAGTCAAATCGTTAAATGGAACGTGGATAAAGCCATTGCACAATTCAAAGGCGATAAGTCAGCGCAACCAGTGCTAGATCGTATCGATGTGCATTATCAGCCAGGGCATGGCTATACATCCATGGGTGAAACCAAAGAGGCCGACGGAAAATTCTATAACTCAGGAAACAAGTTTTCTAAAGATCGCTTCTTACCTGTGGGTCCATTGCATGTGGAAACTGAGCAGTTAATCGATATCAGCGGCGAAAAAATGCAACTGATTCATGATCATACGGCTTATCCAGAGCCACATGACGCTATTATTGTTCGGGCAGACCTAGTTAAAACTAAACAAGTGTCCGATATGAATGACTATCCAAATGCTGTGAAGTCTATGTCAGATAACCGTATAGAACGTAAAGGTAAAAAAGTCATGGTTTACATGACGTCTCAAGCACCTAATTTTGGTTTATCAGAAATCAAGGTGAAGCATGGTGACGATGTCACTATTACGCTCACCAACCACGATAAAGTGGAAGATTTAACCCATGGGTTTGGTATTGAGAACTACAATGTAAACTTCATCGTTAATCCACAAGAAACCCATTCTGTAAGTTTTAAGGCTAATAAAGCGGGGGTATTTTGGATTTACTGTACACACTTCTGTCATGCATTGCATTTGGAAATGCGCATGAGATTTATTGTTGAAGCATAAGTTTTACAATAGAAAGCCCATTTGGAGTGGGTCAATGATAGGCTCACTCCACTTTAAATCACTTCAATCTAGATCAGCTAAATTTACATTTGTAACGCATTCTAAGTAGTAGGTCTGGAATCAGATGAAAACTCGATTATTACGCCCACTCTATTTGTTACGTCAAATTACTCGCTTTTCAGTTTTAATATGCTGCTATTTAAGTTTGTGTTTCTCAGCAATAACATTAGCCGATAGCGACAAAAAAAACGACCATACAGAACAAGAGCGCCACGCCGAAAAGAGCCATTCTGGCTCCTATGAAGCACCTCTGCCGGTCCAGCTTACAACCGACCCAGACCTGTGCGCTTATGTGCCTTGTCATGATATCTTTCCAAATGCAGATCGCTTCTCTCCCAGAAAAGGGCGCCCAGCCTACGTTGAGGCTTATCATGAGGAGCATGGTCAACAAAAATTACTAGGCTACGCATTTCTTTCTACTGACATTGTTGATATTCCTGCCTACTCAGGAAAGCCGGTAGTCACACTCATTGGCATGGACGTCGCAGGCAAGATTATTGGTGTTAAAGTTTTGCGACACAGCGAGCCGATTCTATTGGTAGGTATTCCTGAAATAGCATTGACCAAGTTCATCAAGCAGTTTGTTGGTAAGAATGCTTGGGACAAGCTGGAGATTGGTAAGGCGCGTGCTGAAGGTGGATACATTGGTATTGACGCGATTAGTGGCGCTACTGTGACGGTTATTTCAGCAAATCAGGTTGTGATGCGAAGTGCCTATGAAATTGCCAAGCAAGTCGGCATTATTAAAGCAGTTCCTAGACCTCAAGCCAGTTTTAGCAACATTACTGAAGAGCAGTCCTGGGATACGCTACTTTCGGAAGGCAGCATACAGCACCTCACTGTATCACCCTCTCAAGTTGGTTTGGATAATACTGGACAACCATACATTGATCTTTACTTTGGCTACCTTAATGCGCCGGCTATCGGTCGTAGTATTTTGGGTGAGCGTAATTACGAAGGGTTGATGGCCGAACTTAAGCCTAATGAACATGCTATTTTTATCGTTGCAAATGGTTCAGCGTCATTCAAGGGTTCCGGATTTGTACGCGGAGGCATTTATGATCGCGTCCAAGTTTCGCAAGACATGGATAGTTTTACTTTCCGTGATACGGATTACCGCAATCTTTACGGCATTCGGGCTATAGGAGCGCCAGAGTTTAACGAATCGGCTATATTTATCATACGCAGCATGAGCTTTAGTGCGGCTTATCCGTGGAGTTTGGTATTTTTAGGTAACAAAGTTGACAAGCAGACTGGGGCTAGAACCTTTGCCAATTTTGATCGTGAGTTCTGGCTGGATGCAAAATATCTGCAAGGTGGACGACCAATAGTGGTAAAGGCCGATCCCACTTGGCTAAAAATATGGAAATCTCGCATTTGGGAAATTACAGCTTTTATTGTGATTTTACTTTTTACTGCAGTAGTCTATGCAAATCGTGATTGGCTTGTGCGTCGATCCAGTCGTAAAGATAAACGCTGGGTTTCAGCTCCTAAATATGCAATTTGGTTAGTCAGCATTGGTTTTATAGGCTTTGGTTTGATGGCGCAGCCGTCTATTACACAGGTGCTGACGTGGTTTCACTCATTACTATTTCACTGGAAGTGGGAGCTATTTTTATCTGATCCATTTATCTTTATTTTCTGGCTGTTTATCATCATCACGGTGTTTATATGGGGGCGTGGCTTATTTTGTGGATGGATGTGCCCGTTCGGCTCTTTGTCTGAAATAATCTATAAAATAGCGGGAAAAGTTGGTCTTAAACGCTTCCAGTTTAAGCCGAGCATGGCGTTGCATAATCGGCTGAAGTGGATCAAATATGGTATTTTCTGGGTGCTGCTGGCAGTCTCATTCTTTTCTATGGGATTAGCGGAAAAGCTGGCAGAAGTCGAGCCGTTCAAAACAACCTTTTTAGTGGGCTTGTTCAACCGCAGCTGGCCATACACTTTATTTACCGCTAGTCTGCTTGGTTTATCGCTCTTTACTGAGCGCCCGTTCTGTAAATATTTATGTCCATTGGGCGCGGCATTGGCGATGCCGACGACTTTTCGCTGGTTTGGCTTAAAACGCAAGCAGGAATGCACCACTTGTTCCGCTTGTGCTGCGGGCTGCGGTTCACAGGCGATTGATAGTTTAGGTGTCATTGATCATCGTGAATGTATGTTATGTCTAGATTGTATGATCCTTTATTATGATGACCATGCATGCCCGCCGCTATCCAAGGAGCGAAAGTTGCGTGAGAAATCTGGTTTACCTCTAACGCGTATTAATGCCGAGGGCTATTACATTCCCATTCATCCTGTGCCAATGAAAGGAGCTGAGGAGTGAAGCCTAATGCAGAAAACCGCTTTCCTTCCTATGCAGAAACTAAAGGAGTTAAATGGTTGCTTTATGAACTATTTGACCATTTATGGCCATGGAGCAAACAAGGCTGGCTACAGCATAAAGCTATTCAGACGGCAGGGCTGGTATTTGCAGTTGCGGTAACTGTAGCTTGGGCGTTAGCTGCAAATGGGCGGCTTGGAGCAGATGCTTTGATTGGCTGGTGGCTAGGCTGGAGTATCTACGAAATAATTATTCGCTTGCAATGCAAACCTTACATTAAAGATGGACCTTGGTGGGGGCATCGTTATCGTCCCGCTGGACGAATGGATATGATTTGCTATGTCTTGTTCAAGAACTTGCTGATAGGCGCATTGCTTTTTATTACATTGCGTAATCTAGATTTGCTACAGATGGTGAGTTGATGCGACAGGCGATTGATTTTGCCATGCTGATTTTTAGCGTTGTTTCAGTGTTGTTTTGCTTGCAGGCGCAGGCGGCAGAGCACGAGGTTCTGCCAGGCCAATCAATTAGTGAGGCAATCGACCGAGCTAAAGCAGGTGATACGGTAGTGGTTGCACGTGGTGTTTATCCTGTGCATCTGGTTATTACCAAGCCATTGCACTTAAAAGGATTAAATCGTCCAACACTAGATGGTGAAAACACGGGCGATGTGATTCGCATCAAATCTCCCGATGTCACCATTGAAGGTTTTATTATCAGCAATAGCGGCGCAGACCTTACTGCACAGAATGCCGGCATTTATCTTGAGCCAGGCAGCGACCGTGCTATTGTTCATAACAACACCATCAATTACACCTTATTTGGTTTATGGATCGAGAAGGTAAAAGATATTCAGGTTATCGCAAATAACATTACCGGGAAACGAGATTTAGCCTCAGCTCAGCGTGGTAATGGCATTCAGCTTTATAACAGTCGTGGTGCAAAGATAATCAACAATCATGTAAGCTTTACTCGTGATGGCATCTATGTCGACGTATCCGATCATGCGCTGTTTCAAGGTAATCGTTTGCATCATCTACGTTACGGTAGTCATTACATGAATTCCAACTTTAATGTTTGGGAAAATAATGATTCTTACCTCAACCGCGGCGGACTAGCTCTGATGGAGGTGAGGAATCAAACCGTTCGCAACAATCGTGCTTGGGGTAACTCTGACCACGGAATCATGCTACGCACCATTGTAGACTCTGTTGTTGAACATAATGTCGTGGCTGGCAATGGTCGTGGCTTTTTCATTTATGATGCAGAATACAACACGTTACATAACAATTTAATTATTGCTAACCGTGTTGGCGTTCACCTTTGGGCCGGCTCTATCCACAATGATGTTGAAAGAAATGACTTAATTAACAATTCTGAGCAGATCAAATATGTAGCCAGCAAGGATGAATATTGGGGCGTGAAGACTGGCAATTATTGGAGCAATTATGTGGGTTGGGACAGCGATGGGAACGGTGTTGGCGATGTGCCTTATGAAGCCAATGACTTAGTCGATCACCTTACGTGGAAATACCCCGCAGCTAAATTGTTACTGAATAGTCCTGCTGTACAGACACTACGATTAGTTTCCAGACAATTTCCACTATTGCGCGCCACCAGCATTGTCGACCAGAATCCGCGCATGATGCCATTTAACAAAAATTGGAGTATCTGGCTTGAAAAACAACGTCATTGAGGTCAAAAACGTGTTTAAGTACTACGGTGAAGTGCTTGCCGTAGATGGCATGACACTGACCATACATAAAGGTGAAACACTAGGCCTGATTGGCCATAATGGCGCAGGAAAAAGCACTTTATTTAAAATGATGCTGGGTCTCATTCCGCAAACTTCAGGCGAGATTAATATCAATGGCACCTCAGTAAATGGGGGAGCGTTTCGTGAGTTACGCCGCTCTATTGGTTATCTGCCGGAAAATGTGGTGTTTTATGAAAACTTGACCGGATTGGAAACGTTACAGTTTTTTGCATCACTCAAGGGTTGCAAGCTTAATACATGCCTGCCGCTTCTCGAAAAGTTAGGCCTGGCACATGCTGCCAATCGCCGCGTGGATGGATATTCTAAAGGCATGCGCCAACGACTGGGATTTGCGCAGGCATTGCTAGGCAAGCCGCGGATTCTTTTTTTGGATGAGCCAACTACAGGCCTAGATCCAGAGGCAATACGCGAGTTTTATACAATTCTGCAAGAACTTAATGCACAAGGTGTTACAGTTGTCATTACCTCACACATTTTGTCAGAAATTCAAGAGCGTGTTCAGCGCTTGGCCGTTTTGAAATCAGGTAAGCTACATGCACTGGGTACGGTGCAGGAACTGAGAGAGGCCGTAGATTTACCACTTGCGATACATGTGCAGACAAGTTGTTCAACTGATGCGGTAGAGGCCATTCTGCAGGGTGTTGCACTCGAAGCGCTAATCTTAACAGGCAATTCAGTGGTGATTCACTGTCAGCGTAACCATAAAATGGAAGTGCTTCGTAGATTAGGGTCGTTAGGTGGTGCTCTATTAGATGTGGTGGTTAAAGAGCCTACGTTGGAAGATGTATTTCTCGGATATGCGGCCTAAAGGTTAGATGATGTTAAACATTGAAATTTCACAGATTAAAATCATTGCCGCTAAAGAGTTTCGTGATCGCATCCGCAACCGCTGGGTGATTGCAGTGTCCCTTATTTTTACTGCATTTGCACTAGCGATCGCCTACTTTGGTTCTGCGCAGCAAGGAGAGGTTGGGCTTCGTAATATTGAAGTCACTATTGCAAGCCTTGTCAGCCTGGTAATTTATTTGATCCCGCTTATTGCTCTTATTCTTGGCTATGATGCTATTGTAGGCGAACGTGAACGCGGCTCCCTTGATCTGTTATTGTCCATGCCTCTTACACGCTTGGAACTGATCCTTGGCAAATTTCTAGGGCTGTCTGCTGCTCTAGCGTGTGCAACGCTGGTGGGGTTTGGGCTGGTGGGTTTGCTACTGGCTTATCAGATAGACCTCAATGCGCTATATCACTATATAGGTTTTATGGTGAGTACCATTTTACTCGGTATGGTGTTTCTGAGTTTGGCTGTGATGGTATCGGTGATAGCTAAAGATCGCGCTCGTGCCAGTGGCGGCGCCATTTCAGTATGGTTTTTGTTTGTGCTAGTCTATGACTTAATTCTACTCGGCCTACTGGTCCTTTCTGGCGGAAGCTTTGGTGAGGAGTTCTTTCCGTTGTTATTGTTACTTAATCCTGCCGATATCTTTCGTATTCTCAACATTTTCAGTATGGAAGATATTAAAGTGTTTTATGGACTAGCCACAGTGTTTCCAGCCAGCTTATCCAATCCTTGGCTGCTCAGTTCTATGATGCTGGCGTGGATTATCATGCCGTTAACTGTTGCTTTTTGGAGATTTAAATGAATCAGACTCTAGTTCCCCGTTATTTTTTGCCACTTATTTTAATGACTGCACTTGTTGCTTGCGGTAAGACTGCTGCACCTGTAGCCCCGCAGGAAATTACTGCGGGAACCTCATGCTCGTTGGATGGTATGACCTTGGCAGATTTTCCAGGCCCTAAAGCACAAATTCACTATGCCATGGGTGAACCAGATTATTTTTGCGATACAGTGGAAATGTTCTCTATATATTTAAAACCAGAGCAAAAAAAGAGTATTACAGGGATTTTTACGCAGGATATGAGTAAAAGTGATTGGGAATCTCCCAAAGGGAATTGGGTTGATGCCAAACAGGCATTCTATGTATTGGGCAGTAAAAAAATGGGGTCAATGGGGCCAACGCTCGCTGCATTTTCAATAGAACAAGATGCTAATAAATTTGCCAAAGAGTTCGGTGGGAAAGTTCTAGGTTTTGATCAAGTGACATTGGATATGGTAGACCTGTCAGGCGGTGCAGCCCATGACCAACATATGTAGTTTGTGATATTTGAAAAAAGAGCGCAGCAGCTACCCTGCTAGGTATATAAGGTAGCAAGCCCGGTGGGATGCACTAGGCAGCAAATTTTAAGCAGAGTTTTATCCGGTCTCAACTTAGGTAATTAATCTGTCTTGGTACAAAATTCGTACTCATTTCTATTAACGTTCTCATTTCAATGACACCTCGGTTCGAGAAAGTATTTATGACAAACATGTCGATTTTTTCTTTAATCAATACTTATCGCACTATATGGGCGGTTATCACTATAGGGTATCTAACCCTGCTGGTTGCCCTTGCGTTTCTTGGTAGTCAAATTGTCAAGGAGGTTGAGTATCAGGCGGCCAAAATTCACGAACTATACACGTATCCTTTTAAGGTGAATTCGGCCGCATATGATGCTAGTCTTTACATTGCCAAGATTCGTATCTGCTCTCTTGAGGCCATTTCAAAAGTTAATTCAGATACCAGCTACGAATCTCTCGAAAAACTTTCTATTGGATATGAAGATAAAATATTTAAGGATATTGATATTATTGAATCTGCTTTTCTGGGGGACATATTAAAAGTTAAGGAGGCTAGAGAATTAGCCCTTGATTGGAGGTTTAAGAGAGGCTTGATGTATGATCTACTAGACAGCGGAAAAGAAAAAGAAGCCCTGAATTATCTCAAAAATGAAGTAAGTTCAACTCATTCTGCACTGAATCAACGACTAAATTACATCCGGGAATACTCTACAAATAATGCAGCTAAACTTGCGTTAGAAGGCGAACAAGAGTCGCGTCGAATTATTCGAAAATTTATTTTAGTTATCACAGTTATGTGGGTATTCACTGCGATATCTGGCGGCGTAATTGTCATTATAGTAATCACCCAGATCCAACGCCGTGATACTAGAATTGCGCTTGAACAGGAAAGTATCGCATATATGGCCCATTATGACGAACTTACTGGTTTGCCGAACCGAGCTCTTTTTTATGATAGGTTGAAGCAGTCATTAGCGATTGCAAAACGAAATAAAACTAATGTGTTTTTGCTTTTCTTGGATTTAGATGGTTTCAAGAGTGTGAACGACTCATTAGGGCATCGCTCTGGAGACATTCTGCTTAAACAGGTAGCGCAAAGAATTGTCAGTTGTGTGCGTGAGTCCGATACAGTGGGGCGAATGGGCGGAGATGAATTTACTGTCTTATTGAATGATGCTGACAGTCATGAGCGTGTTTCTGAAATTGCTTTGAAAATCATCAACTCTATAAGGACTCCATTTGATCTTGAAGGTAATCAAGTGCAGATTGGTGTCAGCATAGGTGTTGCTTATAATTCAGATGACCAAATAACTGAAAATGATTTGTTGAATAATGCCGACATGGCGATGTATGAGAGTAAAAATAGTGGTAATAACCGATATACATTTTTCTCTGATGCACCTTTGAAAAATGTTGAAGAGTGGATTAAATTCCGTGAATCGCATCATGTCGGGATTCATGATATTGATCAGCAGCATTATAATCTAAGTCGCATTATGAATCGGCTAAATACAGCTATCCTATATCAAATTCCCAAGGAGGATATACTTAATCTTTTCAATAAATTAATTGAAGAGACGGTTAAGCATTTTGAGTCTGAGGAGCGCTATATGAGTCTCTACAGTTATCCTAAAAGGGCTTTGCATTTTAAACAACATGTCCACTTGTTAAGTGAAGCAAAATATATGCTTGAACGTTTGAGTGTTAATGACGAAGCCCCACAATTAGATTCAATCAAGAGTTGGCTTCTTAAGCATATCGAATATTCAGACAAACCATTAGCTGAATACTTACTGCAACATGGGGTGAGTTGAGTAAATTAAAAATTAACTGTTTGCTCTGAATTATTTGAAATCATGTAATCCCGATATATTGTTAATTACTATATCTTCACCATTAACTGTAATAAGCCCCGCATTTTGTAGCTTTTGCATGACACGTGAAAAAGTTTCTGGGGTAATGTTAAGTATAGATGCAATTATTGTTTTATTAGTGGGTAGTCCAAGTAGGCAAGAAAGTGTCTAGTAAAGACTGATCGATTCAGTCTTTGAGTTAATAATTACAACCAATCTAATTAATTTCTAATAAAGCTTCAAATTCATGTAATGGCACTGGCTTGCTAAACAAGTAGCCTTGGAAGTGATTACACCCATGAATTTCAAGAAAGTTTCGCTGATCTTCAATTTCAACGCCCTCAGCAATAACATCCAAACCCATACTTTGTCCTAGCGCAATTATCGTGCGAACGATAGCGGCATCGTTTGGATCAATCAGAGCATCACGCACAAACGATTGGTCAATTTTGAGCTGATTTAATGGTAATCTTTTTAAATAAGAAAGAGAAGAGAATCCGGTTCCAAAATCATCTAGTGAGAACTTAACCCCTTTGGCTCCCAATATTGTCATCTTAAGTATGATGTCTTCTACATTATTTATGAGTAGGCTTTCAGTGAGTTCCAACTTGAGTTTGCTAGGATCAACATCAGTACTTTTAAATACTTTTAGTACTTGATCGACGAAGTCTGGTTGATGGAATTGTTTAGCGCTCACATTGACTGCGAGGCTTAAGTGTCTGGCATTATCAACATGCTCCCAGTCTTTTAATTGCTTACAAGCTGTCTCTAGGACCCAAAGACCCAATGGCAAAATCAAACCGGTTTCTTCAGCAAGGGGAATGAAATCTGCAGGGCTTATAACGCCATTCTTTGGATGTATCCATCTTACAAGAACCTCGGCACAATTAATTAAGCCGGTTCGATCTACTTGCATTTGATAATAAAGCTGTAATTCATCAGGAATAGCTTTACGCAACAAAGTCTCTAATTTTGCACGTGTTTCTAAAGCTGATTGGGTTTCAGGGTCATAGAACTTAATCTCGTTACGGCCATGGTGTTCGGCCTGTTGCATTGCGGCTTCTGCATGCTTTAATAACTCGTCTGAAGCAATTACGTTATTAATGAATAAAGTAATTCCAATGCTGGCTGAGCAATGATA